>Ga0315282_10014536_pt1 | contig 11702 bp, 10 predicted proteins | sample YL17G07_20_MG_FD_203693 | JGI IMG/M metagenome (GOLD analysis project Ga0315282, IMG submission 203693) | Sediment microbial communities from Yellowstone Lake, YNP, Wyoming, USA - YL17G07_20 | ecosystem: Environmental > Aquatic > Freshwater > Lake > Sediment | place: USA: Wyoming | collected...
GCGTACCGGCGCGACGCGAGGTCCGCGAGCCCCATGCGGTCCAGCGCGTCGGCGGCGCGCTTCCGATCCTCGTCCGACGGTCCTTGGCCAAGCCTGAGCCGGTCGTACCGTCCCATGAGCGCCACATCGAGAGCGGTCAGAGGGTAGGCGCGATTGAGCACGTGGCGCTGCGGCACGTACCCGAAGCGGGGCCGGCCTTCCGGGAACATAAGCGCGCCGGATACGGGCGGGACGATGCCGAGGATGGTCCTGACGAGCGTGGTCTTGCCTGCGCCGTTCGGGCCGACGAGGCCCCAGAACTCACCGCGCCGGATCTCGAGCGCGAGGGGCCGCATGAGCGGTCGTCCGTATCCGATGGTCACGTTTTTCAAGACAATCAGTGGTTCGGTCATGGGGGCTTTCCTCCTTTCTTACTCAGGGCTGGGTCAGGAGATCGACGATCCGGTCGAACTTGTCCCAGACGGTCCGGATGCCCGGTAGGGCGCCCACCATGGACGGCAGGACCACGAGCTTCGCGCCCGACTTCTCGGCGAAAAGCCTGGAGAGCCGCTGCGGCTGGTAAATCTCCTGGAATACGAACTTGACGTTCTGCTGCCTCACCTGGGAGAGGAGCTCGGTCACGTGGCTCGGGCTTGGCGGGATGCCGGGCAGCGGCTCGAGCGCGCCCGCGGATTCGAAGCCGAGCCAGTCGAGGAGGTAGATCCAGCTCTTGTGGTACTCCACGACTCGCGTGCCTCTGAGGGGCTCGATCCGCTTTCTCCACTCGGCGCTCTTCCTGCGGAAGGTCTGCTCGAAAACCTTCCATCGCGTCTCGTAGGCGTCCCGTCCCCCGGGGTCGATCGCTTCCAGCTTTTGGTGGATCGCGTCGGCGATCCGGAACATCTCGTCCGGCCCGGTGTAGTAGTGCGGGTTGCCCTGGCCGTGGACATCGCCCATGCGGCGGTCCGGATTGGCCACCACCTCCTTGGGCTTGATGAAGGCCGACGCGTCCAGGTACCCGGCCGCACCGGGCTGTACGGCGCCGTTTCTCGATTGCGTGAGGAGCACGGGCAGCCAGCCGTCCTCAAGCCCCATGCCGATGCGGACGAGCAGATCGGCTCGGTTCACCTCCAGGACGAGAGACGGCTTGGCGTCCACGAAGTGCGGGTCCTGGGTCCCCTGGATGAGGCTCACGGTCTCTACCCGGTCGCCGCCCAGCTCCGATGCGAGAGCCGCAAAGTCGGGCAGAGTGCTCACGACCTTGACCTTGGCCCCGGCATTGAGACCGAGCGTGGTCAGAATCAGTACGGATGCTATGGCAATATGGGTTTTCATATCGGTGTCTCCTTAGAATTTATGGGCCATGTGCTCGCCGATCCCCACCTCGAGTTGAAGAAATATGGCATGGTAGAGATCGTGCGCCTCTTCCTGGCCCACGTCGTATTGAAGCCGGATCTTCGAGAAATGGGTCGGCAGGTAGGTTCCCGACGCCGACCCGCGCCACTGGCGGTTCGGCATGGCCTTCGGATCCGGCGTGGCGCCGTCGAAGATGTCGCCATAGTCGCCGCGCAGGCCCGCCATCCACTGCCGCACGAACTGGACGTCGAGCTGGGCGTAGCCGCCGTCGTCCATCACGTCGCCCATGGGAGCCTCGCTCTTGCGGATCAGATACTCGAGCGTGATGGCCACGGCCAAAGCGTCGTCGCCTGAGCTGATGGGGCGCCACTTGAAGTACACGTCCGTGCCGTAGAGGCCCACACGGCCGTCGGGCAGGTACGGGCTCTGGCCCCAGGACCCGGAGAGCCCCCAGTCGAGGGACCAGTCCGCGCCCAGATCGAAGAAGTTCTCGACCCTCGCCACGTAAGCGAAGTCCTCCATGCCGTCGAGACTTTTGCTTTTCGTCTCGTCCACGGTCCCGAACGAGCTGGACTCGAACCCGGTCTCGGACTTGGTGTCGAACAACTGCCCCAGCACCAGGACGTACCACGGCAGGGGCAGGAGATCGGAGATCTCCCCCCCCACGCCGCCGTAGTGCTCGTCGCTCATGAACCGGGTATGGGAGAGCGGCGGGTCCACGTAATTCCATGTGTGGAGGTGCTGCGGGTTCTGCCGGCCGAACTGGGCGAGCAGGCGGCCGGCGCGGACCTGGAGGTTGAGCGGGAGGGAAAGGGTCGTGATGTACGCCTCCTCGATATCGAGATCGGCGATGCTGAAAGCCATGTCGTACCGAAAGTACGGGTCCACGGCGCCCGAGACCGCCATCTCCAGCCCCTGGAGCTTGAACCCGTTCTCATCGAGCGCGTGCCCGTCTTGTCGGATATGATCCTCCCCGATGAACCAGCCGAAGGCGGCGTCCAGAATGAAGCTGATGTCCGGAATGAACCGGGCAGCGGTCGGCGTCACGTTCTCGCGGATCGCGTTGCTGATGCTCGGCGGACCCTCCTTGTCGCGGGTGGCCTGCTGGTCGCCCGAGATGGCCGCAGAGATATCCTGATCCTCGGCCGGCGTGGTTGCGGCGTCACCGGGCCCGGCGTCGCCGGTGTCGGCGGGCTTAGGTCCCGCGTCCTTTGCTTCCTGCGCCCTCGCCCCGCCGCTCCACGCGAGAAGCAGCAAGGCGACCATCAGGAAGTTCCGATAAAGGCGTCTCGACGGTATGGGCATCGATGCACCTCCGGTGGGGCCCCCGGGCCCCTTCATCCGCGTGTTCTACTCGATTGCTTGTGTTACGAGGCTACGCGGCTGTCGGAGGGGAGGACTTGGGAGCGATAAAAAGCAGTGGGATTTGATGGAAAATATCCCCATGGTCCGGGAGAACCCACGACTCTATCGCAAGGGCAAAATCACGAAGTGGGTGCGCCCCATCGACGTTGGCGTTCTTTCGGAAGACGGCTGCAAGGACCTGGCATGCCTCGTGGTCGTCCTGTCCACGGGAAGAGGACGCCATGAAAGCCGAGGCCTCTCCGGAATCCCCGCGTCGCTCTGCAAGGCCCGCGTCAAGGCCCTCTCCATGGATGTCCTCCACCCGCCGGTGTTCCAGACACCACCGGTGCTGTGTGGCGATGAAGTGACGGGGCGAGAAGAGCCCCTGGAGGCCGAAAACGGCAAGCAGTGCGAGGGAGATGGTTTTCTTATTTATCAGGTATCGCATGAACCAACAATCACCAGTGGTTTAGACGATATTTTGATTCGCGATATTTATCAATCATGGCTGCGCGACAATTGTATGTGGCCGTGATTGAAGATCTTGGAGACCTCTGACAACCTGCCGACAAAGGCGACGATGGAAGAAATGCCAGTCAAATGGTGTCCGGCGCTCGCAGGTCGGGGGATCTCTCAGCTCCAGCCTTCGGCGGCCAGTGCGTCGTGCAGCTCGTCGGGGTGGTGGCGGCCGTGCAGCTCGAGGCGGCTCGATTCGGCGTGGGCCTTGCTGTAGGGCCAGCCTGCGGCCATGCGGTTGCGCTCGTGCAGCTCGTGGAGCAGCACGTAACCCCGCTCCTTTTCGATGATGTCGTTGTCGATCCAGACCTCGTTCTCCGGCACGAACTCGTAGACGTAGTCGTGGCCGCCGGCCGTGAAATCGATGTCGAACACGCTGCGCACCTTGGCCCCGTCGACGATCCAGACGCTGAGGCCGCTTTCCAGGGTCTTCCACAGACGCACATGGACGGCCTTGCCGTCCGGAAGGCCTCCGCGGGTCATCCGCCGCACCGCGCCGGAACGGCGCCGCTCCTTCCGCTCGGCAAGGTCGGCCTCGACGATCGCCTTTTCGTAAGGCATGCCGGCCTTCATCAAGCGGTGCTCGACAAGCATGTGCTCGATGAAGAAGTGCCGCTCGTCGTTGACCTGTTCCCGATCGATCCAGAACTCATTTTCCGGGATGAACGGGAAGCGGAAATGCTGGCCGAAGTTGGTGAACTCCTCGTCGATGTGACCGCGGACATGGCTGCCGTCCACGATCCAGACCTGGACGCCGGGCAGCTCCTGGATCTTTTCGAGATAAGGGGGCTTGAACGTATTCGCCATGAGGCACCTCGCACGATCCCATCGTATCATAATTGTATGCGGCCGGGATTAATGATATTGGGGGCCTCTGACAACCTGCCGACGGAGGCGACGATGGAAGAGACCCAGAAGATTACGCCGAGAAGCCAGGATTATTCCGAGTGGTACCTGGACGTGATCCGCGAGGCGGACCTGGCCGAGCCGGCCAAGGTGGTGAAGGGGTGCATGGTGATCAAGCCGCACGGCTACGCCATCTGGGAGAAGATCCAGGCGCAGCTCGACCGGATGTTCAAGGCCCAGGAGGTCCAGAACGCCTACTTCCCGCTCTTCATCCCCATGAGCTTCCTCCAGAAGGAGGCCGAGCACGTGGAGGGGTTCAGCCCGGAGCTCGCGGTGGTGACCCACGGCGGCGGCGAGAAGCTCGAGGAGCCGTACGTGGTGAGGCCCACGTCCGAGACCATCATCGGCCACTTCTTCGCCAAGTGGATCAAGTCCCATGCCGACCTGCCGCTCCTCATCAACCAGTGGGCCAACGTGGTGCGCTGGGAGCTCCGGACCCGCATGTTCCTGCGCACCACCGAGTTCCTGTGGCAGGAGGGGCACACGGCCCACGCCACGCACGAGGACGCCATGGCCTTCGCCCGCCGGATCCTCGACCTCTACGCCGAGTTCGCCGAGGGGTGGATGGCCATGCCCGTGGTGAAGGGGATCAAGACCACGAGCGAGAAGTTCGCGGGCGCGGCCACCAGCATGTCCATCGAGGCCATGATGCAGGACGGCAAGGCTTTGCAGTCCGGAACGAGCCACGACCTGGGCCAGAACTTCGGCAAGGCCTTCGGCATCCAGTTCCAGAACGACCGGGGGGAGAGCGAGTTCGTGTGGCAGACCTCGTGGGGGGTGAGCACGCGGCTCGTGGGCGGGCTCATCATGACCCACTCGGACGACAACGGCCTCGTGCTGCCGCCCCGGCTCGCGCCGATCCAGGCCGTGATCGTGCCCATCTACAAGAAGGAGGAGGAGCGGGCCCTGGTGGTGGAGACCTGCGCCAGGCTCAAGGACCGGCTGGCGGCGGCCGGCGTGGCCGTGCGGCTCGACGACCGGCAGGGCAAGAGGCCCGGAGACAAGTTCTACGAGTGGGAGCGCAAAGGGGTGCCGCTGCGCCTCGAGATCGGGCCTCGCGACCTGGACAAGGGCCACGTCTCGGCCAAGGAGCGGGTGGACGCGGAACGCAGCTTCATCCCGTTCGATCGGATCGAGGACGAGGTCCGATCCAAGCTGGACCGCTTCCAGAGCCATCTCTTCGAAAAGGCCCTGGCGCTCCGCAAGGCGAACACGCTCGTTCTGGACCAGTGGAAGGACTTCCTCGAGGCGTTCAAGGATGGGGAGTCGCGGTTCGTGCTCGCCCACTGGGACGGCACGGCCGAGACCGAGGCCCTGATCAAGGAAGAGACCAAGGTCACGATCCGCTGCGTCCCGCTCCCGGGCCAGGGGTTCGACTCGGAGCCCGGCGCCTGCATCCGGACCGGCCGGCCGTCCAAGCAGCGGGTCCTCTTCGCCAAGTCCTACTAGCCGTTTGCGGAAATCGACCCCGGCACCATGATTTTCCGCGCATTGTAAAAACCGATTCGGTATAATCCGTCCCGAGCCATGTCGGAAAGACCCATCGATGCCCGCGCCGGAATCGTCCAAACCAGCGGCTACGCCTCTCAGCCGTTCGTGGCTTCGGACAGGAAAGGGGGGATCTGGGCGGCCTGGCGTTCCTGGGAGGAGACCGGAGAGCGCATAGGCTGCGCTCGATTCGACCCCGAATCGCTCTCCTTCCGGCCCGAGAACGTCTCGGCCGTCAAGGTCTCGGCCGGGCCGCCCTGCCTGGCTTTCGACGCCCAAGGGGGTCTCTGGGCGGCATGGTCCGAGGGTACGGGCCGATCCTTCTCGATCGTGCTCTGCCGACGTGAGCCTTCGGGATGGTCTTCCCCCTCGACCGTCGTGGAGACGGAAGACGAGCCCGGCCTGTTGGCGCTCGCTGCTGCCAGGCACGGGCTCCTGATCGCCTGGTCCCAGAAGCGGCGAGCCGGAAGAGGCATCCGCGTCTCGCTCGTCGAGGACATCTCCAGGCCGGGTCCCATCGAATCCTTGACCCCGGAGCCGGGGATCCACGACGGCCCGTGCATCGTCGCGAGCCGTAGCGATGATCCCTGGCTGGTCTGGCAGGCGGCGGCGCTCGGTATGCTGGGGGTTCGGGCCCGGTCCGTCAAGGACTTGCAGGCGCCCGGCCCGATCGTCGATCTGTCCACAACCCTGGAGGCCGGCGTTCCGAGAGCGGCCTCGTCCGGTCCGGGCCGGATCTGGGTCGCCTGGCATGCCGCTCCGAGCAGCGCCAAGGACAGCCTGGTGCGTTGGGTCTCGGTCGCCTGCCTTGAAAACGGCGAGGTGCTCTTCCCCGCAGCTCCTGTTCCGGACATGAACCTGGACTCCAAGGACGAGGATCAGGGGCTCGAGTTCCCCTCGATCCTGTGCCACGAGGACGGCCACCTCACGATCCTGAGCCGGAGCAGCCAGGGATTCCATCACCAGGAGATCGGAGAGAAGGGGTGGACGCAGAGACGAACAGTCGGCGAGCCGGGATGGGGCTGCCGCGGCATGCGCATCGCCGGATGCGTGCTGGATCAAGGCCGGATCCTATCGCTCCGGAGGGGCAAAGAAGGGCTTCTCTGGCAGGTGCTCGAGCCGCTCGGAGGCGAGGGGTCTCCGCGTCTCGAGCCGCGGACCTCCCATGCTCCGACCGCCGCCCGGTTCCAGGGGGTCCAGTCGGTCCCGGCCCAGGAGCCGGCGGATCTGCATCTCGTCTCCTGTCGGCGCGCCTCGGATCCGGGCGGGGAGCCCGGAAGCCGGCTGAGCCTCTCCTCGATCGGCAGTCCTCGGGTGTTCCGGACCGGCGCGGACAAGCAGCGGTACCTCCTCCTCTTCGGCGACATCCATGTGCACTCCGCGCACTCGGACGGCACCGGTACGCCGGCCGAGTGGTATCACCGCGCGAGGGAGATCTACCACGACGACCTCTCGGCCGTGGCCGACCACGAGTCGTTCATCGGCAAGCGGACCGGCCCGGGCGAGTGGGCGCTCGTCACGCGCACGGCCGACGACTGGAACGACCCGGGCCGCTTCGTGACGCTCCATGCGTTCGAGTGGACCGGCACGGCCCACCCCGGACCCGGCCACAAGGTGGTCTACCTGCCCGAGGGGGGCGGGCCGGTGCTCAGTCGGAACGAGTTCGGGCCGGGCGACTCGGCGCGCCTGCTCGAGCGCGCCCGGCGCCTCAAGGCCATCGTGGTGCCGCACCACGTGGGGTGGACCGGCGCCGACCTCGACCGCCACGACCCGGACGTGCAGCGGCTGTGGGAGATCTGCTCGTGCCACGGCGCCTACGAGCACGAGGGGATGAAGCCCATCGGGTACCGGAAGGAGCTCGTTCCGGGCCAGTTCATCCGGAATGCGCTCGACGCGGGTCTCCGGTTCGGGTTCTCCGGGGGCTCGGACGGCCACGGGCTCAACTGGCACCACGGCGTGTCGCGCAAGAAGGACTCGCACCGGACCGGCCTCACGGCCGTGTTCGCGTCGGAGCTCACGCGGCCGGCCGTGCTCGAGGCCCTGCGAAGCCGGCGGTGCTACGCCACGTCCGGCGCCAAGATCGTGCTCTGGTTCCACATCGACGAGCGGCCCATGGGCGAGGAGCTCATCACCTCCATGCCGGTCGAGGCGATGATCCGGGTCGAGGCCTCGGCGCCGATCCGGGAGGCGGTGCTGATCTCGAACAACGGCGTCGCCATCAGGATCCCGTTCAAGAAGGAGAGCATCGATACGCGGCTCGCCATCGACCCTCCGGCTGCCGGGGAATGGAAGTACTACTATCTCAGGGTGATCCAGGAGGACGACGAGGTGGCCTGGTCATCGCCGATCTGGCTCGACTCCCCCATGATGGCCTAAGGTGCGGCCGAGCGGTCGTTCCGCTCCCGGATCCGGATGTCGTCGAAGTCCACGCTGTCGCCCAGGCTGGCCTGGATCTCCCGCATCCGGATGAGGCTCCGCACCCCTTCCCGGATCAGGTCCGTTTCGGGAGCGGTTCCGCAGGTCGGGCATTGGATATCCGCGGTCTCGATCTCGCCGGCCTTCAGGGGATAGTCGTAGCCGCATTTTCCGCAGGTCACGACCACGTATCCGACGGCCACAAGTCTCTTCGGCATCAGGACCTCCAGGCCCGAAGTCTTATACAAACCCGCGTCAGAGGCAACAGTTTATGATTGGTCACCTCTGATGATCCGGTGGTGTGGGGTATCCCTCCAAGCTTTCGGGACACCCGCACCCCGCCTCCTACGATCATTGTTTGAGCAAAGAATTCAGAGAAAGTAGGAGCCGCGCCGGGGGAAGGTGCTGCGAAAGCTTGGAGCAGTACCTCCCCCCAGGCAGGCGGGTGGAACACTGCATCACCCCTGATGCTCCGGCCCGGCGGGGTGTCCCTCCAGGCTTTCGGAACACCCGCACCGGGCCTTCTACCTTCATTGTCAGATCTTTTTCTTCCCCACGAGCGACCGGAGGATCTTGAGCCCCTTGATGTAGCCCCGATCGTCCTTGTCCACGGGCGGGGTCTCGAGCACAGCGATGGTGTCCGCGAAGCGCCGGTCGTTCACGAGCAGCCGGAACGGCTCGAGCCCCATCATCCCTTCGCCCATGCGCTCGTGGCGGTCCACGCGCGAGCCGAGCCCTTTCCTCGAATCATTGACGTGGAACGCGACCAGACGGTCGAGGCCCACGACGCGATCGAACTCCTTCCAGGTCTTGTCGTACGCGGCCTGGCTGGTGATGTCGTAGCCCGCGGCATACGTGTGGCACGTGTCGTAGCACACGGCTAGCCGATCCCCCCCCTTGGTCTTCCTGATGAGCTCTGCGAGATGCTCGAACCGGTGGCCGAGGTTCGTGCCCTGGCCTGCCGTGGTCTCGAGCGCGACGCGGCACCCGGACGCAGGGGTTCTTGCGTGGACCTCGGAGAGCCCCCTGGCGACCCGTGCGATCCCGGCGTCCTCGCCCCGGCCCATGTGCGAGCCGGGATGGATCACGACAAAGGGTATGCCGAGCAGGTTGCAGCGCTCGACCTCGGTCACGAGCGCCTGCCACGACTTCTCGAACAGGACGTCGTCGGGCGACCCCGGGTTGATGAGGTACGAGTCGTGGCTCACGACCCCTTTGACCTTCGACGCCTCCCACGCCTTTTTCCACTTGGCCACGTCGGCATCGTTCGGCATGGGCTCGCGCCACTGGTTCTGGTTCTTGGTGAAGACCTGCAGGCTCTCGCACCCGTCCTCGGCCGCGAACCCGAACGCCTTGTGCCATCCCCCGCTGATCGACTCATGCGCTCCGAGTAGCATCTCTCAACTCACTCGTTTGATTCGTCTGGCCGATATTCTCGAACGACTCCAAGCTGAACAACCCACAATTTTCCTTCCAGAGAGTCACGTTCGAGTCTGCCGATAAGTGTCTTCATTACCCCATGAAGATCTTCATTGCTGGCCTGATGGGGCAGTCGCAGCACAGCGATCCCCTTGTACAGGTCGGGAGAAAACCGCATCGGATTGGCGAAATCGAGATCGAGTGTGATCAAAGCCCTACCTTCGTTTCTGCAGATATCGATGAGCGACACGTCCGTCGCTGAAGCGATCCGTTGATCCCATACCGTCGCCACATCATGACCGGCCATCTTGAAAAGATCAGCCCCTCGGCGACCGATATTCTCGTCCAGCTTCAGCCTCATGCGGATTTCTTGATCGGGACTTCCACGTATCGTTCTCGTGACATCTCGGCACCATACGCGATGCAGGCGAGCACGTCAGCCTCCGCAATCTGGGGATAGTCCTTTAAAATATCATCGATCGTCGATCCGGAAGCGAGAAGATCGAGGATCAACGAAACCCAGATGCGGTGTCCGCTAATACACGGTTTCCCGAAACAGACATTCGGATCGACCGATATCCTTTTCAAAAGCTCTTTTCGCTTCATGTTCCCGTCCCTCCCTCTAGGAATCACTGGACGGCTTCATCGTACATGAAAGGGAAAAAGATTCCAATTCCCACATCCAACCCCCTTGAAGGGAGGCGGTTGGCGGCGCTCCTCAGAACCGGTAGCCGATCGAGGCCACCGGCAGGCCGACCGCGCCGGCGAGGTAGTACATGGCGACCGCACTGCCCGAATCGTAGTGCGATTCGCTGGGGCTCACCGAGTAGCCGAATATCGGCACCTTGAAACCGAAAGTGAGGCCGCCGACCGTGGTGTAGTGGACGCCGAGGCCGACGCCGAAGGCGTGGCACCAGTGGTCGCTGGACCAGCGCGTGGGCGAGTAATGGGCGAAGATCTCCATCTTCCAGGCCGAGTCCGCCACCGGCCGGAAATTCACGCCGGCGCCGATGGACATCGGCAGCCAATTGCCGTCCGTGGCGGCCGGGAACACGATGGACACGTCGCCGAAGCCGTAGAAATAGCCGTAGTCCAGGTCGACTGCGATTTCCGGCGGGATGCCGAGATTGATCGCGAAATGCCGCTCGCGCACGGCGCCCGCGTTCTCCGTCGCTTCGATCGGCTCTTTCGCAGGGGCGAGATCCACGGCGCGCAGGCTCAGGATGCTCTTCTTGAAGAAAGTCACCACTTCGTTGGTCGGGACCACGACCAGCGTGACGGTCTGGTCCTCGAAGGCGATGAGGCGTCCGGTGATTTCCCTGAGACCCTGCCCGCTCTCCAGACCCAGCACCACGACCTGATCCTTCATCGCGCGGAACGACGCGTCCGGCACGGCAGCGGCGGCCGAAGGCGTCGGCGGGACGGTCGTGACGGCGACGGCAGGGGCAGGCACCGGCTGCGGGGGAGTCGCGGCGGCAGGGGCAGGCGCGGCTTCCGTTTGTTGCTCCAGAGCCAGCGCCTGTGGCGCAGCCGTGACCGTGGCTGTCAGCCCGAGCACGATGATCGTCGACAAGATTTCCCTGTTCATGGCCTTGGCTCCTTTCTTTGATCAACCAGCTGCATATCGGCCTAAAAAGCGATTCCCGTGCTCACCCGGATGGGCACGATGACAAGGAAGACTGGGTTGTGAAGATTGAAATCAGGTTCGCTGTTCAGGTCGGAATTCTGAGAATCATGGGTTGCCCCTACTTCGCTCGGAATCCACATCACGCTCATTCCGGAATCGATCTGCAGCTTGAATCCCAGATGCGATTCGAACCAGTAGATATACTCGAAGCTGCACATATGCTCGGTCCCGTAATAGGTTTCCGATCCGAACATGGCCGTGAACCCCAGGAGCGGGCCCAGCGTGATCTGCTGGATCGTCCCGCTGGGTTCGCTTTTTTCGTTCCAGATGTCCAATCGAAAGACGAGATCCGCACCAACATAAAACATGTAGAGATGGTCCGTGAGCCACTGGTCGGTCATGGTGTCGGCATGGAGAATCATCCCTCCTTTCAAGGCGAGGCCGACGAAATCCACGGGCAGATACTCGAGGCTTCCATGAAGGGACATTCCTATATGTTCATAAAATGGCCATGCAATCCATGCAGCACCTGCACCTATCGAGATGTCTAAGAACCTGTGCGAGGGAAGCCACCCGATTCGGGTCTTCCGCTCATCTTCGGTTTCCTTGACTTCTTTCCATTCCGTTTTGAGGATGCCCATGGTGTCCGCGG
>Ga0315282_10014537_pt1 | contig 11701 bp, 7 predicted proteins | sample YL17G07_20_MG_FD_203693 | JGI IMG/M metagenome (GOLD analysis project Ga0315282, IMG submission 203693) | Sediment microbial communities from Yellowstone Lake, YNP, Wyoming, USA - YL17G07_20 | ecosystem: Environmental > Aquatic > Freshwater > Lake > Sediment | place: USA: Wyoming | collected...
CCGGTCTGGGCGCGGCGTCCCCGAAGACGATGATGACCTTCTCAGAGTTCGCCCTCCATCCGGCTTTCTCTATCGCCGTCTCGATGCCGGTCATCACGGCTTCCGGGAGGTCCCCGCCCCCGAAGGCCTCCGTCTCGCGTAGGAACTTCTGAAGTTTGTCCAGCCCTTCTTTGTCGGCCATCATCAAGGGGAGATACTTGACCGTGTACTCGTAGTGGTCAAGGTCGTATTTCTTGAAGTCACGGTAGGTCACGAGACCCAGGCGGGCGTTGGGCAGGAGACTGGCAAGGACTTTCATGAGTTGACGGATGCGGTTCTTCACCTCGAGGATGATGCCCCCCATGGAACCGGTCGAGTCGAAGACGAAGACAACATCGAGTCCATGAGTTCGTAATTGGGCTATGTGATCATCCCAATTGATTTCCACCCCCCCCGGCAGTTCAGCCCCTTCCCCTCCATCAGGCTCTGCTGCACCCTCAATCAAGAATTTCCTTACTTTCTCAAGAGGTACAGTGAACTCTCCAAGAGCGCTCTTGATCACAAGAGGTGGGGCAATCAAGGAGCCTCTCCATGTGCCCTCCGGCGTCGTCACCTCCACGACAGGGACGTTAGCCTTGAATTCCAGCACGTCCATCTTCTTGAGGGTGTCGAGCCTCACAAGGACAACCCCATTCTCCAGGCGAATCAGGAATGGGATCGGCGCACAAGTTCCCCGGATGACATTGCCATCCGCGAGGGCGACGCTGATATTCACCCGCTGGCGCGGTATCTTCTCAGCAAGTTTGGTCCATGCAGCGATCAACTCATCGCTTTTCGGATCGATTGTCGCGGCGACACGAAGTTGGAATTGGGCCTCATCCAAGAGGTTTCTCTCACGGCACCAAAGGGCCAGTTGAATACGCGCAGCAAACTGCTCCTTGTCGAGAGCCTGCGCCTTTGCCACGTATTCCTCTCTGGACTCTCTCCTGGTTGCGGCTGAGACCCGAGGAGCCGAAGAGTCCTGTGGTTTGGCCACATCCGCAGTCTTCTGACCCGCCTCTAATGCCCCCTTTGCCAGGTTCGCCGCCTTGGGTCCATACCTTCCATCTGAAAGAGGCTTGAGACGGTTCACCGCCTCCTCGCGATTACCCAAAACGAGTAGCAGTTCTGCAAGTTCAACCCGGCCAGTCACGGCGTAGCGGGTGTCCGGGATCTTCGTGAACAGCTTCTCGTACGCCTCGACGGCTTTCGGCAGCATGGGGGCGTCGGTCTTGGCAAGCTCGGCATAGCTCGTTGCGATCTGGTAATAGGCGTGCTGAAGGATACAATTCGCGGTAATGCCGTCCACGTAGGCCCGGCTCAGTTTGTCAATGAGTTCTTTGGGGTTCCGTTTGAGAAGGATCGCCTCGACCATATAGCGCGGCTGGTTGGCATACTCGATGCGTCGGACCTGGTCGGTCCCGTAGGCCACGTCGGCCTTCCCGTCGCCGTCACGGTCCACTTCGACCGATTGCCATGTCTCCTTGAGCACGGTCCCCGTCACCCTTTGCATGGCTTTCTCGTCCCCAAGAACCACCACGTCTTTGTTTTCCTGTGCAAAACCTCGCGCGCAAAAAAGAGCGAGAATGGCCGCTTGTATCCCCGTCCTAACCACAGACCGTATTGTCATGACAGGACCTCCCACAATATTTGAGCGTTTGCTATCCGGTGTTACTGCGCAACTTATGTTGACCAACTTGATTCATGCGTCATCTAATACGATGAAAGATTAGATCAGAGTCTCACACTTGTCAAGGCTGATTTGTTCAACTTATCCAGTTTTCTTTGTCTAGGAACATGGCGATCATTCTGCTCTTCCATTCTGAAAAAAACACTATATTCTTCCCTAAATCAGCTTCTTGCCGGTCTTGATAACCCCCTCCAGGACTATCTCTCTTCCCCGTTGCCACACACCGGCCGAGAGGGTACAATGACGACCGTGGGAGGAAACCATGTCCGAACCCGACCCCAACGTGCCCGAACCCTCTTCCCGGCTCGTCTTCGCCGCGGCCGCCGCGGGCGTCGTGCTGCTCTCCCTCTTGACCGGTCTCATCGGCATCCGCTGGGGCCTTCCGAGCGCCGAACGCAATGCTCTCTACTACTCAACCCCGGAATCGAAGGCGGAAGCCATAAGGCAGATCAAGGGACTAGAAACTAGAGACTCGAAACTAGAAAATAGACACTGGACACTCGAGACCGGAGTCGCTGAGTCGCTGAGGGAGCACAAATATCTACCCCTCACCCCTTCCCTCTCCCTCAAGGGGCGAGGGAGAAAAACGTCGCCCCTCACCCGCCTTCGCCCAGGCTACGGCGGGCAGGCCCTAATCCTCTCCCCCCGGAGGAGGGAGAGGGATAAAAACACTGGCGGGCTAGCCGCCAGTGGCACACAGAATTTCGGTATTCAGGTTTCGTCATTGAATCGGAATTCGGACTTCGGGTTTCGTCATTCCGCGCCGGACTCCGCACCCCGCTCATTGTATAATCCGGCGCGGAGCTATCACCCCGACGAGTATTACGTCTTCAAGATGCTGTCCGGGATGCGCCTGCCCTGGGAGGGACCATTCGACCCGGAGTGGTACGTCATCGGCGGGGCGTACGTCTATCCCCTGGGGGCGGCGCTCAAGTGCTCGGAACTTCTGGGACTGGTCACGCTGAAAAGGGACATCACGTTTTACATCGAAAATCCCGAAGAGATGGCGAAACTGTATCTGGTCGGGCGGGTTATAGACGTGCTCCTGGCCGCCGCGACGGTCCTCCTCGTCATGCTAGCGGCCCGGAGACTCTGGGGAGTCGCCTCGGGTCTCTGCGCTGGACTCCTCCTTGCCACGTCGCCTCTCCTCGTGATGCACGCGCACTTCATGTATGATGATGTGCCCGGGACGTTCTGGGTCGCACTCGCCATCCTGGCCTCATCCGCGATTGTGAAGAAGGGCGATCGCGCCGCCTATGTCCTCGCGGGGCTCGCGGCGGGCCTCGCCGCCGGGACGAAACTCTTCCACGGCTTCGTGATCTTTCTCCCGCTCGCCGCGCACGTGTTTCGCGAAAGGCAAGTCCACCCCTCACCCCAGCGGCGCAATTCCGCCGCAGAGTCCCGACAGGTCGGGACGGTCGCCTGCTCACCTGATCGCCTGCTCAACTCCGGCGAGGGGAGAGGGAACAAGGAGCAGGGGACCGGCGCTGCGATGGATGGAGCATGTAGACATAGGTCGATAGTCACCAATGAGGGGGGAGCGGATGAAGCGAAGTCGGGCGCCGGGCGGGTGATCTCGATGGTGGTGATTGCGCTAGTGGTGCTCTTGGTGACGAACCCGTACTACCTGGTGCGGACGCGCGACGTGCTCGAAAATTTCTCGCGGCACGTGTGGGCGGGTGCGAGCTTCGGATTCTACCTGAGGACCTGGTGCTTCGGGCTCGGGGTGCTGCCGCTCCTAGCGGCCGCGGGGGGACTGGTAGCGGCCCGAGTGAGACGGAACCGGCCGGCGGTCGTCATCGGGCTCTGGTGTGCGGCATATTATGTAATGCTTTCTCTATATGCGAAGGAGTTCGCGCGGTATCTGCTCCCGGCCTTCCCGGCGGCGGCCATGATGGGGTCATTTCTAGCACATTTTGCGTCATCCGGGGGACAAAAGCGGCCAGCCGCGCGCAGTTTTGCGACAGCCGTGGGACTTCTTGTGCTCCTCTTGCCCCAGTTTGCGACGGATTGGGACGTGATTTCGGCCCTCGGGCGGCCCGATTCGAGGACCGAGGCAGGCCAGTTCATCCTTCGCCGGCTCCCTGCCGGCTCGACCATCGCAGTCACCGAGGAACCGTGGCAGTTCGAGATGCCGCCCATCGATCAGGGCCGATTCAAGATAGCCGTGTGCGAATACGACCTCGGGAAGCTCGCGGAGAGTCGCCCGAACTCCTTTATCTATAGCGACTTACAGAGCGACCCGGAGATCAACCCGCACCCGGAATTCGCGAGCGAACCGGCGTTCTGGCGGGAGATCGACGAGGGGAGAAGGGCGGGCAAATGGACGACGCTCTACGAATCGCCGGTTTATATGAGCGAGCGTAAGTTCTGGTGCGCCTTGGGATTATGGCGCACGGCGCCGGAAGACATGCGCTACATCTCTCCCCGCGTCTATGTCCTAGCCCCGACCGGTTCCGCGCAGCATCCGCCCATTCCGTGACGCAAAGCCCCTGCCGTGTGCCATGTCAAAGGGAGCAAGGGTGTCGAAACGTTGACTTCCCCTCCACAGCATAACTCCTGCTGGTTGCTGATGTTATGCCGGTTGTTGGGCCTCGCGCACTGCCAGAAAAATTCCTGCTTTGCTAGCACCGCCGCGCGATCTTGGGGTATAAACCGGTGTCAGGGGTGAGGCGACTGTAGCCCTGAGATGCAGGAGTGAGGTAATGAGCGCCGGCGAAGACATCGAGGGGTTTTGCCTGAAGTGCCGTGAGCGCAAACTCATGGTGGGGATACTACTTACGACGATGGGCAACGGCACGCCCGCGCTGCGCGGTGAATGCCCCGACTGCCACACCAAGATCTATAAACTCCTCCCGAAACGCACCCGCGAGGAACAGAGGAACTCCGCTCGCATTAACTGCGAGCTGCAGCTCAAGTTCCGTCGACTCAAGACCGCTGGTCTCAGCGAGGAGGAGCAGGACTACCACGACGGAACCGCGCGCAACCTCTCGCAGCATGGGATGATGCTCGAGGTTCCGTTCGAGATTCCCGAGGGACAACTGCTGGATGTTTACGCGATGTGCCAGCATCCGGTTGCGGCGTCGGTGGGTATCGCGAAAGTCGTTTGGCACAAACAGGTTGAGGACGCTCACCGCGTGGGGCTCCATTTCATTCTGCGACAGGAGTTTTGACGTAAGTCAAATAGCACTTTCCTAAACCCGATTCTTGGATTTGCGCCCGTCGTCCTAGTCCGACGGGCGCGCTTTTTTGCCGCCGCTTACACACCGCTCCTCGCTATCGTCCGCGAGCGATGCGCCCAGCCTGCACTCGCGCTCCGACTCTGCCGCATGAACCACGAGCAGTACCCCGAAACACTCTCGCAACTCGTGCCCGAGTTTCTCGACAAGCTTCCGACCGACCCCTCCAGCGGAAAGCCCCTCGTCTACCGCCGCGACGGGTGCGGCTTCATCGTCTATAGCGTGGGCCCGAACATGAAAGACGACGGCGGCAAAGAACCCGCGAAGGACGCCGACACCGAAGACATCGTCTGGAAGTGCGCGAGGTGACAGCAGTCGCAAGTCACAAGTCGACAAGTCAACAAGTCGACAAAAAGGCAATCTGCAGGCCAAGGAGATGTCTGAACCGTCGTCGCGGTGTTTCTGGCTTGGAGGCTTGCTGACTTGCTACTTGGGACCTGCTGACTTGGGACCCTTTGTTCCTGCTTGACTTCGACCCGTCCGCAGTTAAGCTCCAATCAAAGCAAGCAGACATATTCCGTTGCTGGTGGACCGCTCGTGGGGATGGAGGAGAATGGGCGGAGATCCCGTAAGGGAGAAGAACCCGGATGGCCTTCGTCAGGATCGCGCTGCTTTGCACGGCCTCGGCCGTGGTCTACGGCATCGTCCAGGACCAGGTGACGGCGCGTGTCTGCGTCGAATACTTCACGGTCGGACACCCGCCGGTCTTCGAAGCGAGTTCGCCGACTGTGCTTGCCCTCGGTTGGGGAATCATCGCGACCTGGTGGGTCGGACTGCTTCTGAGCGTGCCTCTGGGTCTTGCCGCCCGCGCAGGCCATAGGCCCCCGCTCGACGCGCGAGACCTTGTGAAGCCCATCCTGCTGCTGCTCGCCGTCATCTCCTTCATCGCGCTAGCGTCGGGATTTGTCGGATTCGGTCTTGCGCGAGCGGGAGCCATCAGGCTTCTTGATCCTCTGGCATCGAAGGTTCCCCGCGAGAAACACGTCCTCTTCCTCGCGGACCTGGGTGCGCACATGGGTGCTTACGCGGGCGGCTTCTTGGGCGGCATCGTTCTGTGCATCCTCATCTGGCGTAAGCGCGGACGCGTCGGAGGGCCTCGATGACCGAGCGGAAGGTCCCGAAGCACGGCAAGCGGCAATGGGTCAAGGTGACCTTGGTTGCTCTTGCAGCCATTTTTGCAGGGATGATTCTCCTCCGAATCGTGGCTGGATACGTCATGGAGCGCAGCTTCAACGCGAAACTGGCGGAACTACGCGAGCGGGGCGAACCGGTGACGCTGGCGGAAATGGCCCCGCCGCCGGTCCCGTCCGAGCGCAACGCCGCGACGTACTACGAACGGGCTTTCCAGAAGCTTGAATCCCTCGGCAAGGAAGACCTCACGAACTTTGGCCAGTTGACAGCGAAGGACGGGGCGCTGTCGGCGGAAGAGGTTCGGAAGGCGATGGACCTGCTCGACCACGCCAGACCGGCGATGTCGATGCTGCACAAGGCGGTCGAGTGCGACGAATGCCGGTACCCGATTGACTATCAGTCGCCCGGGCACCTGCTGCGTCTTCCGCACCTGCAGAAGCTCCGGATCCTCGTGCGTCTCCTGAAGCTCTCGTCGAATGCGAACCTCGAGTGGCGTTACGGCGGTACCGCGGCGGAGGACTGCGTGATCGCGCTCAAGGTTGCACAGTCGGCAGAGCAGGACCCGACGCCGGTCTCCCTGCTCGTCGAATCGGGGCTGATGGGTCTGGTGCTGGTGCAGTTGGAGCGGGTGATGGATCGGGCGGAGCCGTCCGCGTCGCAACTCACACGTATAGAGAGGTTGCTCAGCTCGGAAGCCGACCGCCGCCGCTTCACTCGTGTCCTGCGCGGCGAACGGTGCACCGGGCTCAGCCTCATCAACCTGACCTTGCACGACCCGAACAAACTCCTGAAGTTCCTCATCGCCCGGCGTCCGTCCGTCGTGCTGCGGGCACTCGTGCGCGTCGGGGTGTTCGTCTATAAGCCAATCATCCTGATGGACGCCTGCCATTACCTCGACATCATGGACCGGTTCATCTGGCTTTCCGAGAGCCCCTACGGGGTGTCGTGGGACGGGTGGCGAAGTCTCAACGAGGACATCGAAGAGATCGCCGGCGGGCGCTACATCCGGCACCCGATGCTGCAGATGCTTGTCCCTTCCTTGCGGCAGGTTGCCGCCGTCTATGACAGCACCGTGGCATGGAAAGGATGCTCCAGGATAGCGATCACGCTGAGACTCTGTCGCATGAAGAGCGGGCAATACCCCGAGGGACTTCCCAAGCTCGTGCCCGAGTTTCTCGACAAGCTCCCGATCGACCCCTTCAGCGGGAAGGATTTCATCTACCGCCGCGAGGGGAACGGGTTCATCGTCTACAGCGTCGGTCCAAACAGGAAAGACGACGGCGGCAAAGAACCCGTGAGGGACTCCGAAACCGAAGACATCGTGTGGAAGTGCTCGAGGTGACAGCAGTCGCAAGTCACAGGTCAGCAAGTCAACAAGTCGGTGAAAAGAAAATCTCGGGGCGAGGGAGAAGAGCCCCCTCATCCGCCGTCGCTAAAGCTTTGGCGGGCAGGCCCCGACCCTCTCCCCCTGAAGGAGGAGAGGGTGAAGCCTCCCCGCCGCAAGCGGCGGGGCTTCCTGCGTAGAAACAGGCGAAACCCGCCGAAGCCCCGACTGCGACGTGCGTCCGGGTCGAAAACAACGCCCTTCCTCCCCGCCCCAAGGGACGGGGCTTCCGGGCGAAGGCGGGTGAACAGTCGCCCCTTACCCGCCTTCGCCGAGGCTACGGCGGGCCTGCGGCCCCGACCGTCTTCCGCCGTGGCAGGGGCATGGTTGCAGCAAAACCCGCATTTTTTGCCAAAGAACAGGCTTTCACACTACGGACGGTGGCAAATAAAACGGGGCACTTTTGCCCGGAATTCCGTTTGAAAACCCCGTTGGCGCCTCAAAAACGCAGAAAAAACTTTCTGGATTTCGGTTTTGACCGGCAAATACCGGACAACTTCGGTCTCATTTGGGAAAACGAGCCCGAAAGGCCGAAGGAACGGCTTGGCAGGTCGGCATCGTCGCTGTTCCTCAGCGACTCAGTGACTCAGTAACTGAGGGACTCTCCCTTTACCACAGAGGACACAGAGGGCACAGAGGGAAGTAAGGTCCAAGGTCTAAGGTCGAAGGCCGAAGGAACGGCGTCGGACCGGTATCCTTGGCTTTCCTTAGCGACTCAGTGACTTTGCGACTCGGCGACTTCTTCAGGAACCGCAGACTTGTCCGCCGAAGTGCTCGGACGAAGGCGGATGCACGCAGATGAACGCTGATGGCAGCAAGGTCCAAGGTCTAAGGTCGAGGGAGAAGCGGCAGGAACAGGCTGGAACCGCGAATGGACGCAGGCAAATCCCTCGCCCCCTGAGGGAGAGGGCCAGGGCGAGGGGTGGATACTCGCGCTCCTCTGCTACTCAGCGACTTTGCGACTCGGCGACCCGCCTTCGCTCCCGATGAATCGGGACTACGGCGGGCAAGCTCAGCGACTTCTTCTCAACCGCAGATGCACGCAGATTTCCACTCTGTGGTCTCTGTTCTCTAGTTTCTAGTGTCTAGTCTCTAGTGTCCAGATACCACCAAGACACCAAGGCACAAGAGCTGACCCAGGACTTTCAAACTTTACAGACATATTCTTGCGCAAGCCGAGCCAGGTGTGTAGAATTACACGAGCGGCGGGACCGCATGCCGCCCGGGCGGGCGTAGCACTCGGCCCCGTGACGGGTCCGAAGGATGGTGGATAAGAATAATCCGCGAGCGCCTCATGAGTTCGAACGCGAAGACTCCGCCTCATACTCTCGACTCCCTGCAGGCCGCCGGGATGCGGAGGTTCGACCATTTGGCAGGGGTCGTGGTCATGGTCGGATTCGTCCTTGCCGCCTGGGGAGTCGTCTGTTTTGTGATCGCCTCAGCGGTGGCCGGCGCGAACTTCCTGCAAGTCACATTATCCTGCCTTGCAGTGGTCCTGGCGGGCGTCGTCGTCATTGTTGTCGGGTCTTTCCTGCGCAGGGGGCGGCGGTGGGCCCGAAAGACCATGGTCGGGTTCTGCGCGTTCGCGATCGTCGCGCTCCTTTCTGCTATTGTCGGTCTCGCACTGCTCGGATGCCAGGGTATATGGGATTTCTGGGAGTACGGGAACTCCTCCGGATTCGGACCGCTCGGAAGCATCTGGGGGATGATAATCTCCCTCTTTCTCCTGCTCTTCACTCAGGCGCTGCTCGTCCTGGGGGTCTGGAGACTCTTCCAAGGGATGAAATTTCTCCGTTCGCAGGAGGCCAAAGAGATCTGCCGAGCGGAAACGGAGCCGCCCGAAGGCCGGGTTTTGGCAACGGGGTGCAAGAAACGGCTGAAGGTCTTCGGTTGGGTTATGGGCACCGTCCTGGTCGTACTAGTCCTCCTCCGCGCTATCGCGGGATACGTGATGGAGGCGTGGTTCGATGCGAAGGTCGCGGAGCTCAAGAGGCGGGGCGAGCCGACGACGCTTGCCGACCTCGTGCCGCCCGCGGTTCCGGACAACGAGAACGCGGCGACCCTTTACATGTCTGCTTTCGAGCACCCCTGCTTTGAACTGGACAACGCGGAGTCCCCTGTCGGCTGGCGAGTCAGCCGTGAGAAGCCGTTGAGTGCGAGTGAGCGGAGCGAGGCGCGGAGGATCGTCGAGCGTGCCGCCGAGCCGCTCGCGCTCCTGCGCAAAGCCGCTGACCGTCGTTCGTGCCGGTTCCCCAGGCACTACGCGGCGTCGGAGCACATCTTTGACACTTCCGGAAACGCCGAAAAACTGGACGCTGCTGCTGATCTTCTACTGACGGCAATTTACGTCAATCGGGAGGACGGGATGGCCGACGACGTGCTCCGGGACTGCCGAGCGCTCTTGGCGGTCTCGCGGGTCCATGCACAGGAGTTGCAGGCGTGGTTCTACGGCGATTGATGGTTATGGGATGCGGCGAGGCAGGCAGAAAGGGTGCTTGACACGGGGGAGCCGTCCGAGGCGGCGCTTCGCGAGTTGCTCGATTCGCTGGAGAACGTCGAGGATCGCGCTCCACTGCTAAAGGCCCTGCAAGCGGAGCGGTGCTTCATGATTCAGGTATGCCGCCGGTGGATCCACGACCGTCGGGGTCTTTTCCGCGAATGGAACGTGGAAGGGCGCATGGGGTGGATGCAGGTCCCCTGGGCGGTCGCCGCGCCGCTGGCCTATCGGGATGCATCGCGGTATCTGGACATGATGGAACGCATGATCATGCTGGCGGAGAAACCGGACTACGCAAGGAATGTGAAGGTCGGCCGCGAGGAGGGGTTCCTAATCGAGAGTCTCGGACTTCGCCAGCCGCCCTGGGGCCGACCGTTCACATGTTACGCGGAGATGGATAAGGGCGGGAGCATTGCTGCCTACGACGGAGCCGTCGCACGCAAGGCGTGCCTCAAGACGGCGCTGGCGCTGCGACTCCGCCGTCTGAAAAACGGCAGTTACCCGGCGACGCTGGACGAACTCGTGCCGGAGTTCATCGACAAACTTCCCACGGACCCGTTCAGCGGCAAGGACCTTATATACCGACGCGAGGGGAAGGGGTTTGTCGTCTACAGCGTGGGTCACAACATGAAGGACGACGGCGGCAAAGGACCCGCGAAAGATTCCGACACCGACGACATCGTCTGGAAGTGCGCGAGGTAACTTCAGTCGCAAGTCCCAAGTCGACAAGTCAACAAGTCCAGAAAAGCAAGTCTCAAGACGACAAGTCCCAAGTCCACAAGTCGGCCAAGCAGAAACACCGCCAAGACGGTCGGGGCATCTCCTTGCACCGTGACTTTCTAATCGCCGATTGGCTGACTTGTTGACCTGCGACTTGCTGACCTGGGACTAGGTGACCTGGGACTCGTTGTTCCTCCTTGACTTCTCCCCGACTGGACGGCACAATTTCCCCTGGACCGTCCGGCTGATAATCACGCTATCAGTCCCTCTGGTCTCGTGAAGAGGGAGCAGGTGAGGGGTTCCCGGAACCGGCGAGAAGTCTGCCTTTCGCGCAAGAATCCCCCTCACCCAGACCCTCCCCCTCGGAGGGGGGAGGGGATCCAAACGACAAGATGTCATGACCGAAGGAGAACCCATGTCCGCATACAAACTGCCGACCTTGCCGAGAGTGAAGAAAGCGAAGCCAAACCAGGTGCTCCTCGTCGCGTCGGGCGACCTGAGACTCAGTGCGAACCAGGAATGCTGGCCGGCGCAGAGGGCGATGGAGGCGGAACTCGCCAAAGCGGTCCTAGCGTGCGGGTTCGAGCTCGTCCGCGCGCATCCCTATAAGCCCAAAGAAGAGCACGGATTCATCGCGTCGCAGGCCGAGGGCATGGGCATCTTCAGCCGGATCGACCCGGATGCGAGACTCATCGTCGCCGAGGCGGTCTGGCAGTATTCGCACCACGTCCTCGCGGGACTGACGACGCATCGCGGGCCCATCTGCACGGTGGCGAACTGGTCGGGACAGTGGCCGGGACTCGTGGGGATGCTCAACCTCAACGGGTCCCTCACCGCGGCCGGGGTGAAGTATTCCACGCTGTGGGGCGAGGACTTCGGCGATCCGGCATTCCGAAAGAAACTCGCACGGTGGCTCACGACCGGGCGCGTCACGCACGACATGCACCACGTGACGGCGCTCAAGAAAGTGAGGGTTCCGGCGAAGGAACGCAAACTGGGACAGGCGCTCGCGCAAGAGCTCC
>Ga0315282_10014539_pt1 | contig 11700 bp, 11 predicted proteins | sample YL17G07_20_MG_FD_203693 | JGI IMG/M metagenome (GOLD analysis project Ga0315282, IMG submission 203693) | Sediment microbial communities from Yellowstone Lake, YNP, Wyoming, USA - YL17G07_20 | ecosystem: Environmental > Aquatic > Freshwater > Lake > Sediment | place: USA: Wyoming | collected...
TTCAATAAGTTTAATAGCTCAATTTTACCCACTCAGTTGGGACTTGATCCAAAATTATAAAAGCTTCTCTCTCAAAATCACAAATCCCAAATTCCAATCCCCAAATAAATTCCAAATTTCAATTTCCAATTTAAGAAGCAATTATATTTGAGACTTTTGAATTTGAGCCATTGGAATTTATTTGTGATTTGGTGCTTGGTATTTGGTGCTTCGGATTATCCATCCTTTCTGGCCCAATCATACGGAATCTCTTTTCCATGAGGAGGGAGTCGGTATTCATCTGGCGCTCCGTAGGCATAGACCTCTGTGGGGATATTGATAATAATGGCTTCCTCCTCGCTGATGCATTTCCATCCATGATAGATTCCCTGCGGGACTTGAACCAACAAGGGGTTGTGGACTCCCATGAAGAATTCGTTGATCTCCCCTTTCGTGGGAGAGCCCTCCCGCGGATCATAAAGGACCAATTTGATCATCCCTCTCACGACGGCGATGTGATCGGTCTGGATCTTATGATAATGCCAGGCCTTCACCACCTGTGGATAGGTGGTCGTGACATAAACCTGGCCAAACTTCAGAAACAGGTCATCGTCCGCTCTGAGGATCTCCATCACCCTCCCCCGCTCATCCGGGATCACCCGCAACAATTTGGTCTTTACCCCGTTAATCATCATCCCTCCCTAATCGTTGCAAATCAATTTCAAATGACAAAGTTCAAAGGTCAAAAATTCTTCATTTTGGACCCTGGCATTCATTTGACATTTGGTCCCGCCTTGGCGGGATTGAAATTTGACATTCGTCTTTCAAAGTTTGTTGGCACCGGTCTGGGCAACCAATTGGTTGGCACGCAGCAAGGATTCAAAAGTTCCGGCATCGGTCCACCACCCCTCTAAGATATCATATGTCATCAACCCTTTTTCGATATACCGGTTGTTCACATCGGTGATCTCCAATTCCCCCCGACCGGAGGGTTTGAGGGTCTTGACCACGTCGAATACCGCTGCATCATAAAAATAGATTCCGATCACCGCGTAATTGGATCTCGGCTCTTTTGGCTTCTCCTCGATTCGGATAATTCGATCTCCTTTCAACTCCGCAACTCCGAATCGTTCTGGATCGGGTACCTCCTTCAGGAGGATCTTCGCTCCTCCCTTCTGTTTGCGAAAAGCCTCCACAGCCCTCCGAATGTTTTTCTCAATGAGGTTATCCCCCAACACGACGCAGATCTTTTCTCCCGCAGCAAAGAACTCCGCCAATCCCAGGGCCTGGGCAATGCCACCTTCTCCCTCCTGGTAGGTGTAGTTGATATGCTTGAGCCCAAACTCCTTCCCATTGCCCAATAACTTCAAGAAATCTCCGGCATTGTTTCCACCGGTAACAATGAGAATGTCATCAATCCCCGCATTAATCAAGGTTTGAACAGGGTAGTAAATCATCGGCCGATCATACACCGGAAGGAGGTGTTTATTCGTCACCTTCGTCAATGGATAGAGCCGCGTCCCTAAACCTCCCGCTAAGATCACTCCCTTCATCTTTCTCTCCTCCTTAATCCATCCACTACCCTCTCCGTCAGTCACTGTCCACCTCGCCTGCTAACAGGCAGGGAAGACAGGAGAAACAAGAGGGGGTTTGGCTATAACTTCATGAAAAGGGGTTTGTGGCCCACCGAACCGAGATTCAGTAAAGTAAGATAAACTTGAAACTTCAGTTCCTTTTTCTGGGTGCCATCGGGAGATCGGTTCTTATCTTCGACGGCCAGACCGAGTGTCCAACACTGGGTCTGATATTCTGCCCCGTAGATGCTCTCCACTCTCATCCTGTCCAACACATTATAGTAAATTCCACCATATACGTATAAGGGTGAAATCGTCTTCAGGCGGGTGTAGAAATTGATCTCCTGAATATTGTCTTTTGTGTACCTGTACTGTACTTGAACGGCATCATTTCTCTGGTCCTTCATCCTCAGGAGACCATTCAAATGATCGAAATTCCCTCGATAGGGATTGAACTCTGTATCTCCCCGAGCAATGATATAGGGGCTGAAGTTCCACCAAAGTTCAGCCCGGATATTTGAAAAATATCTCCCCTTGCCTTTCGCATCCTTCTCAAAAGGGTCTCCAAGGCTATAGTCCTGGAAGATCTTTAACTTCGCATACTCATAAGGCCCGGAATCGACGCCCTCCTTCGCGGGTTTTCCCACAAAGCGCTGGGTGACACCGTAAGTCATTTGACTGGTAAAGGGAATCCTGTCCACTGGATCGAACTGGGGAAGATCGTCCTGATTAACTCGAGGGCTGTAAGAGTAACCGATCGTGGGCTCGATGGTATGCATCCATTTACTCACCCCAAAAAGATTGGAAATCTTCGAAATTGTTTCCCCACCATACACACGATAAAATTCGGCCGACACCTCGGCTTCTGCCTCCAAGGTCTCCCTCGATTTCCACCCCTGGAGCTTACCCGTTGGGTCGTTGGAGGAGCGGTAGAAGGTTTCCCTCAAACCAATATTCGAGTCTAACTTCAGCACATTAAAAAACCTCATCGGATAAGAAAGCCGCGGGAAGACATCACCACGGTATGCCTCCACACCTTTCTCGCGCCAGAAGTTGGTGTATGAAGATGCGAGGTCATAGAAGAAGGGGGTTTTAAAAAGGGACTGGGGATGGGCATAGAAACTGACCTGTGGCAGTCTCTGAACGGTCTGATCATTACTCTCCTGGGTCAGATCGTTGAAAACAGTACCGTCCACTAAGAAGCTGAATTGGTCCCAGTTCTTTCCCCCGTAGAGGTTCGATCTCAACTGCCTCAGGCTCCAGGCGTCGACCCTCGTCATCTTCGGGAGGTCTTCATCAAAATCCTGAGGGTAAAATCTGTCGCTCACCTGATTGATATCCCCCTTAAGATAGAAATCATAAGGAAGCTTCTGTTGATGCTGGAGGAAGAAGGCATACCGATTCCCATTGTAGACGTGATCATCGATATAATAGAAATTGGCCTGTCCGCTTGTCTCCTTTGTAAAGGCATACCGGTACTCCAAACCTTCTTTAAAACCCCGATCTCCCAATTTGTCGAGATAGAGTGTCGTATCCATATCTTTTGTCATCGCCCAGAAAAAAGCGGTCTTTGCCTCAAGACCATGGCTGCTGGAATACCCCCCCCCAGGGAGGAGGAAGCCCGTTTGCCTCTCTTGTGTTACAGGAAAGAAAGCTAGGGGAAGGTACAGGAGTGGAACGTCCTCAATATAGACCGTAGACCCTTTGGCCATCCCTCGCCCTGTCAGAGTTACGTCCAACTCTTTCGCCGTAAATTTCCACGGTGGACGTTTGGCATCGCAGGTGGTGAAAGTGCCATCGTGAACCCGGTAGCGGTTCTCCCCCAATTTGTCTGTTTCCTGGCTGGTGATATGAAAATTCTGCTCCTTCAAAAAGAGCCTCGCCTGGTAAACCTTCCCCAATCGGGTATCCACATTGACCTCGAGCCGTTCGCACTCGACAACATCCTCTCCCTCTCTGAACAGAACGTTTCCCCAGGCCATTAGATCCTTGGTTGCCATATTCAGTTGAGCATGGTCTGCTTTGAGAAAGAAGTCTCCTCGGCTCACGTCCACATTTCCATGGGCCTGGTAGACCTGCGCCTCCCGCTCGTAGACAAGTTGGTCTGCCTCGATATCGACGGGTCCTTCTTCCTTTGTGATCTTCAAATCTGGGATCTTCGCATCGCCGGCCTTCGCATGGAGGAGATGGGGCTGATAGGCCAGGAAGAGAACCACAAAGAAACTCAGAGTGAACCGACAATATCTCACAACCCCTCCCTGGGAAGGAAATAGGTTCTCGCCTCTCCAACCGTATAGAGGGATCCAGTAATGCAGAGGAGATCTTCTCCTTTGGTCATCGCGAGACCTTTGTCAATCGCCTCCTTGAGATCTTCGACAATCTCTGCTCTCCTTCCGTCCTTTCCCAATGCCTTCTTGAGCGAGGTGGGAGAGGCTGCGCGGTCAAGATGGGGCCGTGTGAGAATGATGTGATCGGCCAATGGGGCCAAGAGATGAAACATGGACTGGATGTCCTTGTCCTTCATCATACCGACGAGGAGAATGAGGTGGTGGTATTGGAACTCTTTCTCCAAAGCCTCCTTCAGGACGAGTGCTCCCGCCGGATTGTGAGCCCCATCCAGAATGACCTTGGGAGAGGAACAAACCGTTTCCAACCTTCCAGGCCATTCCACCTCTTTTAAACCTTCGATCATGGCCTCGTTGGATACGGGGTATCCTAAATCTTCCAAAACCTCCATCGCTCCGAGAGCCGTTGTTGCATTGACGATCTGATGAGGTCCCGAAAGATGAAGATAAACGCCCCACAATTTTCGCCGGAGGCCCTCGTAATTAAAATTTCTCTCTCCGCTTCGGACATACCGGAATTCCTTTCCTACCCGAAGGTAAGGGGCCCTTTTCTCCCGGCAGACCTTTGAAAAAAGATGGAGCACTTGGGGCTGCGTGGCAGCGGTAATAAGGGGTCGGCCATCCTTGATAATACCCGCCTTCTCTCCGGCAATCTTCAAGATCGTTTTCCCCAGCTGCTCTTCATGGTCCTTCGCAATATTGGTGATGATGGAGAGCAGCGGGTCAACGACATTCGTCGAGTCGAGTCTTCCTCCCAACCCGACCTCTAACACCGCAAGATCGACCATCTTCTGCTTGAAGTAAAGAAAAGCCATTGCGGTGGTGAAATCAAAGAAGGTGAAGGAAGGCGTGATGCCAGCGGCCTCCACTCTCCCTTTCATCCATCCCGCTAATGTTGCCATCTCCTCTTTCTCGATCTCCTTCCCGTTCACCTTGATCCGTTCGGTGAATCGGATGAGATGGGGCGAAGTATAAAGCCCCATTCGATAGCCCTCTTTCCTTAAGATCGAGGCCATCATCGCAGCCGTGGACCCTTTCCCGTTCGTCCCGCCAATATGGATGGCCTGGACCTCTCTGTGGGGATTTCCAATCGCTTCCAGAATCCTTTCCACCTGAGTCAGGCCAAAGATCCATCCGAACTTTTCAAGACCGTAAAGATAGTCCAACGACTGTTGATATCTGTTTTGCCCCACGGATCGATTATCCCTTTCGACCATCTGTTCTGAGCATTTCTAACAGCTGCGCGAGGGTGTGCCGGAGGTCTTTGCGTTCCACAATGAGGTCAACCATTCCATGCTGGAGAAGGTATTCCGCCCGCTGAAATCCCTCTGGAAGCTCCGCCCGAATCGTCTCCTTAATCACCCTCGGCCCTGCAAATCCGATCATCGCCTTTGGCTCCGCAATGATGACGTCACCCAACATTCCGATACTGGCTGAAACCCCTCCGGTGGTAGGGTCGGTCAGGACAGGGATGTAAGGGACCCTGGCCTCACGAAGTTTCCCAAGGGCAGCACTCGTCTTGGCCATCTGCATCAAGGAGAGGATCCCCTCCTGCATCCTTGCACCTCCCGAAGCACAAAAGAGGACAACGCCGATTCTTTTTTCAATGGCCCGCTCGATCAGGCGTGTGATCTTTTCTCCCACCACGGATCCCAGACTCCCCCCCATAAAATTAAACTCAAAGATGCCGATCATGGCTGGCTGGTCTTCGATTCTCGCCTCCCCACAGAGGATGGCATCTTTCTGTCCGGTGATTTCTTGGGATTCCTTGATGCGATGGGGATATCGTTTCAAATCTTTGAACTCCAAAGGATCACCGGAAATGAGATCTGCATCATATTCAATGAAGGTGTTAGGGTCCGCCACACAATCAATTCTTCTCCGGGCTGGAATCTGAAAATGGTAGTTACACTTGGGGCAGACCTGGAAGTTTCGTTCGATGACCTTTCGGTAGATGATCTCATTACAGGAATTACATTTCACCCAGAGCTCGTCGGAGAGCTTCAGCTCCTGTCGTTTCCCTTTTGCCTCTTTTTCCTCTTCATCTCTTCTCTTGAACCAGGTCATCTCCTCAAATCATCCTCTCTTTTAGACAAATTAACCTAACAAAATAAAGGCGAGATGTCAATTCATGGCGATGCGATGCCCCTTGAGCCGGTTGAATCTCATCTCACTCCGTGCTATTTTTTATTCATGGTTGGAGAAGTCCAAGTCCAGATCGAGTCAATGGCCTTTAAAGGTTATGGAGTGGCTCGGATCGATGGCAAAGTGGCCTTCATTCCTCATTCCGTGACCGGAGACAAAGCACAGGTTGAAATCACCAGAGAGAAGAAGAACTATCTCATCGGGAGGTTAGTCAAGCTCATCGAACCATCCTCTTGGCGGGTGGATCCTCCATGTCCTTACTTCGGCCTGTGCGGCGGTTGTCAGTGGCAGCATATTGACTATTCGATTCACGGGGAGTTAAAGAAAGAAATTCTAACAGACGTTCTTGTCAGATTAGGACGATTGAAGGAAATTCCTCCCATCCTTGTCACCTCCTCCCCTGATCCCTACGGATATCGCGTGCGGGTCCAACTGAAGGTAAAGGGGAATACCATTGGCTACTATCAAGAGAGATCAAACCAACTCGTGGATATCGACCACTGCCCGATCTCTCATCCTTTGGTCAATCACATCATCCTATTACTCCGGAAAGAAATACCTTCCTTTCCGCCGGTGAGAGAGATAGAGATCAACGTCTCACCAGAGGAAGGCAGGGGAGTTCTCACCCTTCACCCCCTTTCATCCCATCAAGGATTCGAAAATTTTTTGAAAGAGTTTCTTCGGAATCATCCGATGGTAGGGGGTCTCGCCGTCATAAGAAAAGGAGGACGCCAGCGTTTGGGTAATCCCTTCTTAAACCTCACCGTCCCTTACAATCGATCCGGATGGGAAAAGAAGATGAGACTTCGAACCTCTCCAGAGAGTTTTTCCCAGGTCAACCTAAAACAGAACCAAAGATTGATTGAGACCGTTCTCAATTTCTCAGAGGTGAAGGAGAACGAGAGAGTGCTCGATCTCTACGCCGGCATCGGAAACTTAACCCTTCCCTTGGCCATCGAAGCCAAGGAAATTTTGGGGATCGAGGAGAACAGGATGGCCGTCAAAGATGCTCAGTTCAATGCGGAGGAAAACGGCGTGAGCAATTGCGACTTTATTCCTGGAAGGGTGGAAGATATTTTAAGACGCTCGGAAAGGAGAAAACCCGATCTCGTCGTCCTTGACCCTCCCAGGATAGGCTGCAAGACGATGGCAGATCAGATCGCCGCATTGAAACCGAAAAAAATCGTCTATGTCTCTTGTGAACCCACTCATCTCTCGAGAGATCTTCGTCTCTTTTCTGAGAGAGGATACCACCTCCGGAGGCTTGGCCTCATTGATATGTTCCCACAGACCTACCATATGGAAGTCATAGGCCTGCTCACACATTAGAAACCGCAGGAGGATGGAGGAGCGGCCCTTCGGGCCTTGAGGACAGACGCTAAATCTCTTCCCTCAAACGAAGTGCTCCTCGAGCGAAGCGATCCTCAAACGTTGAGCCCTTAAATGACTTTGTTGAGCGGATACTCGATGATCCCCACCGCTCCCCGCTTCTGCAAATTTGGAATGAGTTCCCGGACGACCTTCTCGGAAATGATCGTCTCCACAGAGAACCAATCCGTCTGAAAGAGGTTCGCAACAGTGGGCGCAGTGATGCTGGGCAGAATCTCGATGACACCTTTGAGATCGCTTGCCGAAACGTTCATCTTGAGCCCTACCATCCCTTCCGCTCGGAGGGCTCCCTGAAGAAGGAGCGAGATCTGTTCAATCTTCTCCCTCTTCCAGGAATCTTGGTAGGATTCACGATTGGCGATCAGTTGAGTATTGGTCTTCATCAGTTCTTCAACAATACGAAGACCGTTGGCCTTTAAGGTGCTCCCTGTTTCAGTCACCTCCACAATGGCATCCGCCAATCCTTCGATCACTTTTCCCTCCGTCGCTCCCCAAGAGAACTCCACATCGACCTTGATGTGACGCTCGGCAAAGTATTTCTTTGTAAAATTGACCAGCTCTGTGAAGACTTTTTTCCCTTCCAAATCTTTTAATGTATGGATGGGCGAGTCTTCGGCCACAACCAAGACCCAGCGGGCAGGGGATGCACTCGTTTTTGAGTAGACAAGGTCCTGAACGACCACCACATCGGAGCCATTTTCCAAAATCCAATCCTTTCCCGTCAGCCCCACATCCAGGGTCCCTGTCTCCACAAACCGGGACATCTCCTGAGCCCTGACTAAGGTGCAGCGGACCTCATCATCATCCACCGTGGGGAAATAACTTCTCGAACTCATCGTAATCTTCCAGCCCGACTTTTTAAAGAGTTCAATGGTGGCATTTTCCAGACTTCCTTTTGGAATTCCAATCTTGAGCACCTTCACTTTTCGTATACCTCCTTCGGATCAAAGATTCTCTGCCCCGAGACCCTCCATCCCCTCTCTTCATATCGGTAATGGAAACAGCTTCGAAAACCCGTATGGCAGGCTGCCCCCCCGATCTGGTTCACCTTAAGCAGAAGAGTATCTCCATCACAATCGAGCCGGATCTCTTTGATTTCCTGGAAATGGCCTGAGGTTTCTCCTTTCACCCAAAGTCTTTTGCGGGACCTTGACCAGAATGACGCCCTCTTCGTCTCCAGCATCTTTTCCCACGCTTCTCGGTTCATATAACCTAACATCAGGACCTCATTCGTTGAAGCGTCCTGAATGATCACCGGAATGAGCCCATCTCCTTTTTTGAAATCGATTTCGATCACAAAACCTCCCTTTCCTCAAAAATTGCCGAATCCGGAATGCCAAATTCGGAATGTTCTATTTGAATTCAAATTCCGCAATCATCAATCCGCATTCTGCATTTGCAACAGCTTTGCCATCTGAACGGCATTTTTGGCCGCAGAGCCGGAATAACAGTTATTGAAAAAGACCAGGGTCTTTGCCGTCTTCTGAGAAATAGCCTGAATGTCCGGGATGAACTCCTTCAACTCCCCCTCGCTATAGAGGTAATCGTACCGCACCTTGATCGGAACATTGAACCAATTGGGATTCCGACCATGAAATCGGAAATAACCAATCTCGGACGTAACCTTTGGAAGATAAGGCATCAGCTGTGGCAGTTTCGGTTCGTCGACAATGCAGAATCCAATTCTATTTTTTTCTAAGAACTGGAACGTCTGATCCTTCATCCATGTGCGGTTCCTGAATTCAAAGATTAACGGGATGTCCCCCATCTCCTCTTTGAACCTTTCAAGATAATCAAAATTCTCTCGCCTCGGGAAGAACCCATAGGGAAACTGCGCAAGCACACAACCCAGCTTCCCATCCTGGACCAAAGGGATAAGGCTATATTTGAACTTTTCAAAGGTCTCCTGATTTTCGATCATCGCACCTGTATCCTTATCCCGAATCTCATGAGTCATTCCTTTAAACGACTTCACCACAAACTCAAATCCGCTCGATGTCTTTTTCGACATCGCGGCAAAACTCTTTTGAGAAGGAAGGGTGTAATAGGTGAAATTGACCTCCAGGGCATTAAACCCCAGTTCTTTTTCGTAGAAAGATAACATATCAGTCTCTCGAATGCCTACGGGATAAACCGTTCCTTTCCAATCCGGAAAAGAAAATCCACTCGTCCCAACCTTAATCATTTAATTTCCCCACCTAAAACCTCCCCCATCAAAAGGGGAGGAGAATTTATCGAATTCTCATGGTTCATGGATATTTTTTAGAACACGGAGGATCACCTTAAAAAATAGACGAATGGCAGAGGATTGTCAACATGGATGTTGCACCCAAATCCCGATTTAGAAACCGAAACCCCTTTCCCATCCGGTCATTGCGAGTCCCGCTAAAAGCGGGACAAGGTGCGTGCCTGCACGCCGAAGTGCTATCCTTACGCCGGAGCGAGGCAGGCGTGGCAATCTCATTGAAAAAGGCGAGATTGCTTCGGTTCCGTCGCAATGACAATTTCTAAATCGGAATTTGGGTTGCATCTCCCCATCTTATCTCCTCCCCCCTTGGGGGGAGGATGAAGGTGAGGGGGATTGAATAGCAGGACTGCTTTAGGTTAAAAGGGAAGCATGAATCGATGCAAAATGATTTTGATACTTCTAATTCTTACTCTTCTTTTTTCACCGGGAAGTATTGACGTTGCCCAATGTCAGGAAATAAAGACCAAAGAAAGAATCGTCTCGGCATTCGCGGGAAAGGTTCCAAAAGAATGGGGACAAACCGTAAAGGATGTGAAGACCAGGCTAAACACCGATCAAAAAACGATCGCCCTCACATTCGATGCCTGCGGAGGCCCGATGGGAAGCGGTTATGATGCCAAGTTGATCAAGTATCTGGAAAGCGAGAAGGCCCCTGCAACCTTGTTTATAAGTGGCAGGTGGATTGATGCGAATCGTGATATTTTCCAGAGACTGGCGAACAATCCCCTGTTCGACATTGAAAATCACGGATTAAACCATAAACCCTGTTCGGTCAATGGCCGCTCTGTTTACGGGATAGAAGGGACAAGAAGCGTCAGTGAACTTGTCGATGAGATCGAACAAAATGGGATAAAGATTCAAACGCTGACCGGCCGCAAACCAAGATGTTACCGGCCTGGAACCACATACTGCGATGAAGTGGGTGTGGAAGTGGCCAACGCGTTAGGGTATGAAGTAGTAAATTTTAATGTTTTGGGAGATGCTGGTGCCACCTACTCAAAGGAGCAGGTGAAAGAGGCATTATGGAATGCTCCCCTCTCATCTATTATTCTCATGCACATGAACCATCCTGAGTGAGAAACAGCACAGGGTGTCATCGAGGCACTTCCAGAACTAAAAAGGCGCGGTTTTAAATTCGTTAAACTGTCAGAATACAGTCTGAGATGAAGAGCGATCCAGGGAGCTCCACATCATTTGGTCTGAAGACCATCTTCAAATGGCTTCATTTTCCCTTCAAAAGTTTGCACTGACCGGGGTCACCCATTTTGACCTGCCGGCTATTTGTCTTCGTCGAATGGATCAACACAGCTACCTGAAGATACCGTCACTGGCGGCATGGGCCGCGTGTTGACGTGAAGGCGGAAGACATCTGGTCGAGCGTAGTGGCCGACCACATCGAAGTCGTATTTGCTTTTGGGAATCTCATTTAAATCCAAATCCGCAATCAGAATACAGGGCCCGTCAAAATGGGGCCCAGCCAAGATCTGGCCCAAGGGGCCAACGATGCAGCTGCCGCCCCGCATGAGGACTGTGGTTGGGTCGTTGCCCTGGACCGCATCATAATCGTCCGGGCAATCGGCTCGGGTGAGGTATTGGCAGCAGCTGAGGACAAAACAGCGGCCCTCCAGAGCGATGTGACGTATCGACGGCAACCAGGTTTCCCGATGGTCAGCCGTGGGGGCACAATACAGCTGGATCCCCTGAGCGTACATGTGCATCCGAAGCATGGGCATGTAGTTTTCCCAGCAGATGACACTTCCGATCTTCCCCAGGGGCGTGTCAAATACGGGCATGGTCGAACCATCGCCAAACCCCCAAATCAAGCGCTCCATGGCCGTGGGCATCAACTTTCGATGCTTGCCCATCATCCTTCCGTCCGGGGAAAAGAAAAGGACCGTGCAGTGAAGTACCCCGCAGCAGAGCTGCGGGGCATCCAATTCTCTAAAAAACTTTCCTCCCCCTTGATGGGGGAGGATTGAGGTGGGGGTGATGATAAGATCATTTCCCCCTCACCCTTCCC
>Ga0315282_10014540_pt1 | contig 11699 bp, 8 predicted proteins | sample YL17G07_20_MG_FD_203693 | JGI IMG/M metagenome (GOLD analysis project Ga0315282, IMG submission 203693) | Sediment microbial communities from Yellowstone Lake, YNP, Wyoming, USA - YL17G07_20 | ecosystem: Environmental > Aquatic > Freshwater > Lake > Sediment | place: USA: Wyoming | collected...
CCTTTTTTTGACTAAAAAGGGTTCCCCCAGCCTGACCCAAGGGACTATTCCTCGGCAGGCAGGCGCACTGTAAAGGTGCTGCCCTGGCCCAGGCTGGACTCCACCAGGATCGAGCCTCGGTGCTGCTTGATAATACCGTGGCTGATGGCCAGACCCAGCCCGGTTCCCCGTCCCCTCGGTTTGGTGCTGAAAAAAGGCTCGAACAGCCGCCTCCTGTCCTCGGGCGAAATGCCCTTGCCCGTGTCCGCGATCGAGATCTCCACAAAGCCCCCGTCCGCAGAGCGGCGGGTCGTCACCCCGAGCCGGCCCGCGCCCTCCAAGGCCTCGGCCGCGTTGATGATCAGGTTCATGAGGACCTGTTCCAGCCGGGCTCGGTCGGCCATGATCCGGGGCAGGTCCGGGGCCAGGTCCGGCCGGAGCGTAAGCCCGGCCACGATGGCCTGTCCCTCGAGCAGAGACAGGGTCTCCCGCACCACCTCGTTCACGTTCACCGGCCGCATCTCGTGCTGGTCCTCCCGGGCGAAGTCCAAGAGGCCGGCGATGATGGTCTGACACCGATTGCTCAGGGCCAGAATTTTCGTGAGCAGCTCCTTCTGGTCCGCGGACCCGGCCGTCTCCGGCCCGCCCGTCTCTTCGAGACCTTCCAAAAGCAGATGGACGTAATTCACGATGCCGGCCATGGGATTGTTGATCTCGTGGGCGATGTTGAAGGCGAGCTGGCCGGTGGCGGCCATGCGCTCGGAACGCAGAAAGCGCTCCTCCATCTGCTTGCGCTCCGTGATGTCGCGGAGCACTGTCTGCAAAGCCGGCCGCTGCTGGTACTGGGTGGCGAAGGTGGACAGCTCGAGGTCGAAGACGTCGCCGTCGGCCCGGATGCCGCGGCCGCCGTAGTAAATCGGGCCCGGCCCGCCCCGCTGGATGGTCTTCTGGGCCTTGAACAGCTCGCGCTTCGTCTCCGGCGCCAGGAAGCGGTGCAGCGGCCGCTCGTCCGGCTGGACCTCTTCGACGCCGAACATCTCCCGAAAACTTCGATTGGAGAAGAGAATGAACTGCTCGTCGTGGATGACGATGCCGTCCATGGCCTGCTCGACCATGTTCCGGTACTTGGCCTCGGAGGCGATGAGGTCCTGTTCCAGGCGGCTGCGTTCGGTCAAATCGAGCAAAACCTCGACCACGACCCGCACCCGGCCGGACTCGTCCCGGACCGGGGCGGCGGAGAAATAGAGATTCTTGCCTCGGCCGGCGAGATAAGGGAAAAAATCCTCGGCCGCGTACCCGCCCTCGACCAGGGGGGAGCGCACCAGTTTCTTGTCCCTGTACAGGGCGTGCAGCCGATCGAGGTCTCCCCGAAGCAGGAGGTCGGCCATGGTCTCCCGCCGCTCGCGGTAGAGCGCCAGGGCGTGGTCCCGGGTCCCCAGGATGCGGTCTTTGGATACGCCGGTCAGCACCTCGCAAGCCTGGTTCCAGTAAGCCACGCGGTGGTTGCGGTTCAGGACGAAGATGGCCAGGGGAGTGCCCTCGATAACGCCCTCGATGGTCTGCCGCGCCAGTTGAAGGTCCTTCTGGGCCTTTTCCAGCAAGGTCACGTCCCGTCCCAGGGCGCGGTACCCGGCCCGGCCGTCCTCCAGCTCCGAAGCCAGGGCGCTGAGTAGGACCCGGAGCGGGCGGCCGTCGTGGCGGACAAACGTGGTGGAGAAATCCAGGGCCCGGCCCCGGGCTTCGAGCAGCTCCCGCAGCCGGTCGTGGTCGTGGCGGTCCAGCAGGAGGTCGTGAAGGTCCGCCATGCCCTCCAGCTCGGCCGCCTTTTCGTACCCCAAAAGCCTGGCCCCGGCCGGATTGATCCGGACCAGCCTGCCGTCCAGATCGGCGGCAAAGGCCAAGTCCTGAGATTGATCGAACAGGACCCGAAGCTGCCCCTCCCCGCGCTTCAAGGCCGAAACCTCGGCCGCCCGGCCGAGCATCCAACCGGCGGCTGACCGGATTTCCTCCCAGTCGGCCCGGGAGAGGACCAGGCCCGCGGGCGCGAGGGTTAGCAGAAGAAAGGCCGGCCGAGCCGGGCCCAGCTCGAGCCGCAGGGCCAGGCCGTCCTCGGACCACGCCGGATTTTCGGCCGCCGGAACCTCCCACAGCGTTTGTCCGGCGCCTTTCAGAAGATCGAAAATCCGCCGGTGCCTCGGCAGGAGCAGCTCCGCGTCCGGGCCGGAGACGACCGCGGCCTCCTCCCCGCTGAGGTGCAAGAAGGCGCCGAGGCGGACCAGGCCGAGTTCGGTCAGGGTGCGGATGAGCGCAGCGGCCGAGGATTCGAGATCGGCCTCTGGAGAAAAAAGTCTTTGAATTCTTACGACTGTCTCGAAACCCCTGGGGCTGGCGGCCCCTTCCAGCAAGGACGGCATGGCCCTTCCCTCCGGCTTTTCGGGGGTGGCGGTTCCCTCTTTCTCCCAAGATCAACCTATCAGAAGGGGCCGGTCGGGGCAAGCCGGGGCCATGTTTCACGTGAAACATAGCTTTCTTCTTGGCAAGGACATATGGATATGGTAAGATGAATCGTTGGCGCTAAAGAGCACAACATCTTTAAATTAAAGGAAAATATCATGGGCCGCATCATCGCCGTCGCCAACCAGAAGGGCGGCGTGGGCAAAACCACCACGGCCGTCAACCTGGCCGCCAGCCTGGCCGCGGCCGAACAACGCGTGCTGCTCATCGACGCCGACCCCCAAGCCAATGCCACCAGCGGCCTGGGCCTGGATCACAACTCCCTGGACCGGTCCCTCTACCACTTCCTCATGGAAGGCCTCGACCTGGCCCAGGTCGTCCAGCCCACCAGCCTGCCCACCCTGTCCGTGCTCCCGGCCGACGAAGACTTGACCGCCGTGGAGATCGAACTGGTGAGCCAGCCCGGGCGCCAGACCCTCCTGGCCCGGCGGCTGGACGGCGCCACCGCGCCTTACGACTACACCCTCATCGACTGTCCGCCCAGCCTCCAGCTCCTGACCATCAACGCCCTTGCTGCGGCCGACCATGTGCTCATCCCCCTCCAGTGCGAATACTTCGCCCTCGAAGGGCTCTCCAAGTTGGTCAAAATCGTCCGCACCGTCAAGCACTACTACAACCAGCGCCTGACCCTCATCGGCATCCTGCTGACCATGTTCGACAAGCGCAACCGGCTGTCCTTTCAGGTGGCCCAGGAGGCTTACTCCCATTTCCCGGGACAGGTCTTCAAGACCATCATCCCCCGCAACGTCCGGCTCTCCGAAAGCCCCAGCCATGGACAGCCCATCCTCCTCTACGACATCCGCTCCAGCGGGGCCGAGGCCTACCTGGCCCTGGCCAGGGAAATCCTCAAAAAAAGGAAGTGACATGGCCAAGAAAAAAGGACTGGGACGCGGCCTCGAGGCCCTTATCGACGACTTCGGCGTCACGCTGGACCTGCCTGGCCAGCCGCTCGAGGTGCCGGCGGACCGCATCCAGCCCAACCCTTTTCAGCCCCGCCGCACCATAGATGATAACTCATTGAAATCACTAATAGAATCCATCAAAGGGCGAGGCGTCCTCCAGCCCCTCCTTGTGCGAAGGCTGGGGCCGGACCGCTACGAGCTGATCGCGGGCGAGCGGCGGTTGCGCGCTTGCCAGGCGGCCGGCCTGGCCACTGTTCCGGTCATCGTGCGGGAGGCGGGCGGCGGCCCGGACCTTCTGGAGATGGCCCTGGTGGAAAACCTCAACCGCGAGGACCTGAATCCCATCGAGATCGCCGAGGCCTACCACCGGCTGGGGGAGGAGTTCCAGCGCACCCAGGCCGAGATCGCCGGCATCACCGGACACGACCGCTCCACCGTGGCCAACCTGCTCCGCCTGCTGAACCTGCCCTCGGCCGTTAAGACGGACGTTTCCCAGGGCCGGCTCTCCGTGGGACACGCCCGGGCCTTGCTGGCTTTCAAGGACGAGGCGTCCATTTTGGAGGCGCGCGCCCGGATTCTCAAGGAAGAACTCTCGGTGCGCCAGACCGAGGCCCTGGTCAAACGGCTGCTTCGGCCGCCGGCTCCCAGGCGCTCCACCAGCGGCGACGAGGCCTACTTCGAGGCCCTGGCCGATCGCATGACCCGCCGTCTCGGGGCCAAGGTGCGGCTCGTCCGGCGCGGAAAGAAAGGCCGCATCGAAATCCGGTTTTCCTCGGACCAGGAGCTAGAACGGCTCCTGGCCCTTTTCGGCGTCCCCTTGGGCTAGCCTTCTGGGGGAACCCTTTTTAGCCAAAAAGGGTTCCCCCAGGCCCCCTCCCAAAAACTTCAACTGGGGCCGCGTGAATGGAGCTTCGCTCCATCCATGCGGCCTGACGCGAAAAAAAAAGTCGCGGTTCATCAAATAGGAGATTCGATATATGGTCCAACACCCCTTGCATAGGCTCCTTCACCCCGCCTCCATCGCCGTGGCCGGGGCCTCGGACAACCCCCAATCGAGCGGCTTCCAGTTCACCAACGCCCTGATCGAATACGGCTTTCAGGGCCGCATCTTTCCCGTCAACCCCAAGAGCGACCGCATCCTGAACCTGCCCGCCTTTCCCAGGGTGAGCGACGTGCCGGAGCCGGTGGATTACGTCATCTCTTGCATCCCGGCCGCCGGGGCCCTGGACCTCATGAAGGATTGCGCGGCCAAAGGCGTAAAGGTCGTCCACCTCTTCACCGCCCGCTTCAGCGAGACCGGGCGGAAGGCGGCGGCCGATCTCGAACGCCAGGTGCTCGAGGCGGCGCGGCAAGGCGGGGTGCGCGTCATCGGCCCGAACTGCATGGGCCTGTACGTGCCCAGGCTCGGCATCGCCTTCTCCGACGCATTGCCGAAACCTTTCGGCCACGTCGGCCTCATCTCCCAGTCTGGCCAGATGGCCGAGGAGATCACCCGCTACGGCGCGCTCCGCGGCGTCTTTTTCAGCCGGGCCATCAGCTACGGCAACGCCCTGGACCTGAACGAATGCGACTTCCTCGAGTACCTGACCGAGGATGAAGAGACAAAAATCATCCTCATGTACTTGGAAGGCATCCGAAACGGCAAACGCTTTCTGAACACGCTCAAGGCGGCCGTGATGGTGAAACCCGTGGTGGTGCTGAAGGGCGGGCGCGGGTCTTCCGGACGGAGGGCCGCCGCCTCCCACACGGCCTCGATGGCCGGATCCCAGAAGATGTTATCCACCCTGGTGGCCCAGGCCGGCGCGGCCATGGCCGGCTCAGCCGAGGAGCTGATCGATCTGGCTGCCATCTTTCTCATGGCCCCGCCCATCACCGGCTACGGCGTGGGCGTGGCCGGCGGAGGCGGCGGCGCCAGCGTGCTGGCCGCGGACGAATGCGAGGAAAGCGGCCTCATGGTCGTGCCCCTGCCGGACGAAATCCGGACCGAGCTCAAGGCCCGGGGCAGCGCCATCTGGGACTGGGTGGGCAACCCGGCGGATATGTCCATCAGGGACAGCGAAGGCTTTACGCCTGGCGTGATGCTTGAACTCATGGCCGCGAGCCAGAGCTTCGACCTGCTTATCGCCATCATGAGCGACCCGCACCACGAGCGCCAGCGGGACACCACCGCGGATCAGGTGCTCGAACACTTCCACTTGGACAAGCTGGGCGGCAAGCCGCTCCTGGCCGTGGTGGCGAACCGGCCCATGGGCGGGCCCGAGTATGACAATTGGGCGTGGAAGGTCATGTGCGAAGTACGAACGAAACTGATCGCGGCCAACATCCCCTTCTTCCCCTCCATGACTCGCGCGGCCACCGCGGCCAAAAAGGCGGCCGATTATTTTATCAAGCGGGGTCGGGAGGCTTAGATTGGCTTGGGGGAACCTTTTTTAGCAAAAAAAGGTTCCCCCAAACCCCCTCCCAAAAACCGTAACCGGATGGGCTGTAACCTTCCGCTCTATCTCTCCGACTAAGACAGCATCGGCACGCCGCGCCGGGGTTTGAACAGACTCGAATAACACTTTGACGCCGTCGGCCGGGCGTGGTAGCATTTCCAAAATTATCAACAAGTTGTCGCCGAGGGAAGAAAATCGTCAAAAACGGTATGTAGGCTCCGTAAAGGCGCTTTTTTTCGACTCACAAACGGAGACCGTTGTAAAACACAGGATGCCGTGACGAAATCGAGGAGGGCGAGGATCGAAGCCGCAGGAATATTACTATATTTCGAGGACTTCGAGCCGAAGCCCGACAATGAGTTCGGCCGGCAGCCGAAGTTTTGCATCGGTTTCGAAGGAGACTGGCCATGAAACGATCCGCCTATCTGTTTTTCATCCTGACGCTTGTTCTCGCCATCGGTCTGGTTTCGCCGGCCCCGCCGGCCAGTGCGGCGGACCGCCAAGGGCCCATGTACGAGGAATTCGACGGCGTTAACCTTTTTTACATCCCCAAGGACACGACTATTTACCGCGAGCTTCTGCCGACCGTGTTCGACATGCCCGACCAGCCCTTGGTCCATGTTTTTGTCACCGACTACTACCAAATGCGTCCTGGGACCCTCCCTCCATACCGGGAGGTCGCGGTATTTCTCCTGTGCAAGTACAAAGGCGAACCCACGTGGCACTGCCTTACCATGCCCGTCACCGATGACCGGGCGCGGGTCGGCGGCATTCGAAACCTGGGCTACCCCAAGGTCATGGCCGATATCACCTTTAGCCGCAACGCGCCCATCTACTCGGGGACTATGAAGGCGGATGGCAAGACCATCCTGGAACTGACGCTCGACACAAAAGACCACCCGGTCACTACCAAGGAAAGGGAATGGTTCGACCGGCTGGCCGGGATTCCGTCGCTGAACTTTCTTCAGGGAAAGATGATCGATCCCTTCCCGGCGGCCCGGGGATCGAAGATGACCATGCTGGGGGCGTCCGAGAAATACCCGGAAACGTTCAAGGTGCTGACCGGCCAGGCGACGCTGGTCACGCATCCGGAGAATGCGCCCACGGCCAGCGATTGGCGTCCCAAGGCCTTTGCCATCCCGGTGGGCGAGATTGTGCTGGCCTACTATTCTCAAAATAAATACGGGTTCAGCTTCGGACCGACCAAGACGGTTGAATGAGGCGGGACGGGGAGATGAACATGGATGAGGATCAACAGGCTAAAGATAAAAAGGGAATGAACCGCCGGGAGGCGCTCAAGATCGCGGGATTTGCCGTCACCGGCGCCACGCTGGGTCTTGGCCTGGGGCTGGCCGAGGCCAAGGCGGAAGCTGGGGCCAGCGACAAGAGCGCGTCTTTTCCGCAGCTTTTCACCCCGCTCCAAATCGGGACCTTCACCGTCCGAAACCGGATTCTCAGCACCGCGCACTACACCGGGTTCGCCGAGCGCGGCCTGCCCTCCGAGCGGCATAAGAATTACTGGGGTTCCAAGGCCAAGGGCGGCATCGGGCTGATCATCACCGAGGTCCAGCCCATCCATCGGACGGCCGGGATCGCGCCTTCCATGATCCAATGCTACCGCGACGGCGTGTCCGAGGCCTTCAAACCCGTGGTCGCGGAAATTCATGGGGCTGGGGCCAAGTTCATCGCCCAGGTCTGGCACCCGGGCAGCTCTTCGACCCCCTATTCCGTCTCCGAAGTGGTCTCTTCTTCGCCCGTCCCCAACGCGACCTACGGTGGAAGACCCCGGGCCTTGACCGTCCCGGAAATCCGCGAGCTTTTCGCCGCTTATGCCGAAGCCGCCTCACGTATGCGGCAAGGCGGCTGCGATGGGGTCGAGATGCATTGCGCCCACGGCTACCTGCCCATACAATTCATGTCGCCCCTGCGTAACCGGCGCACCGACGAGTATGGCGGCTCCGAAGAAAACCGCATCCGCTTCCCCCTCGAGGCCATCAAGGCGATCCGCAAGGCGGTGGGCGACGATTTTACGGTCGGCATCCGCATCACCGGGGACGAGCTCCAGCCCGGCGGACTCACCCTGAACGACATGAAACGCATCACCCCCCAACTGGTGGCCGCCGGAAACCTCGACTACGTCAACGTCAGCCTGGGCGGGTACAACGTCATCGCGCCCATGGGCACGCCGCACGGGGCTTACGTCTACCTGGCCGAGGGCATCAAAGAGGTGGTCAAGGTCCCGGTGTTCTGCATCGGCCGGATCGTGGACCCGGCCATGGCCGAGGACATTGTCACCAAAAAGCGCGCGGACATGGTGGGCATGACCCGGGCCAACATGTGCGACCCCGAGTTGGCCAACAAGGCTCGCGAAGGCCGGGTGGGCGAGATACGCCCCTGCATCGGCCTGATGCTCTGTTGGTCCCGCACCGCGCACCCGGAAGGCATCTCCTGCGCCCTCAACCCGTCCGTGGGCCATGAAGACAAATTTAGGATCACGCCCGCCGAGAAAAAAAAGCGCGTCATGGTCATCGGCGGCGGAGTGGCCGGCCTGGAAGCGGCGCGCGTAGCCGTCGTCCGGGGCCACCAGGTCACGCTCTACGAAAAAGAGAGTTACCTGGGCGGACAGCTCGTCATCGCCGCGAAGACGCCCACCCGGGCCGAAATGATGAAACCCATCGCGTACTACGAGCAGCAACTCAAGCGGCTGGGTGTCGCGGTGCATCTGGGGACGAGGGTCACCAAGGAGACGATCGCGGCGGAGAATCCGGACGAGATCGTGCTGGCCACCGGCGGGCTGCCCAAGCCCCTGGCCATCCCCGGGGCCGAGGCCGCCGGGGCCGTGCCGGTGGTGCAAGGCCGGGACGTGCTCATGGGCGCGGCGAAAACCGGGAAAAAGGTGGTCGTGGTCGCCACTGAAAGCGGCATGGAAGGCCTGGGCACAGCCGCCTTCCTGGCCGACCAGAACAAAAGCGTCGAGGTCCTCGTGCCGCAGCGCCGCGCGGGCCAGGACCTGGAAAAAATTACGGCCGCCTTCCTGTTCTATCGCTTGAACCAGAGAGGCGTGGTGCTAAGCGAAAGAACACAGATCGACAAAGTGGAAGGCAGGACCGTGGTCGTTTCCAAGGGGTTTGACACGGCCACGCGCCGCATCGAAAACGTGGACACCATCGTGCTCTCGCTCGGCAGCGTGTCCAACGATGAATTGCTGAAAGCCACGGGCGGCCTTGGGAAAAAGGTGCACGCCGTGGGGCAATGCCGGCAGGTAGGCGGCGTGTTCGAGTCCGTCAGCGACGGACTGAACGCGGGGCTCGAGATTTAGCGTTCAAAGGGTGGGTTTAAAACCCGCCCTTCGAGCTTAATCTGCCGCTGCCGCAAAATGTAACCTGCCTGTCCATCCATCGGGCCTGGCCTGCGAATACGCGGCGTAGGGGCTCTGTTGAATACGAAGCCTTTTTTGACCTCGGCGGCCGGGCGTGATAGCATGGTCGCGGCTTTCAACACATTGTCGAACAAGGCGGCGATGCCGCGTACAGGTTCTTTTTCATCCAAACAAAAGGGCTTTCGCCATGATCCGATCCGCGTATTACCTGGTGATCCTTACGCTCGCCCTTGCTCTGGTCCTGCCGGTTTCGCCGGCTGGAGCGGCGGAGGGCCGTAAGTTCAACTACGAGGAATTCGACGGCATCAACATTTTTTACATCCCTAAGGACACGATCTTCTACCGCGAGCTTCTGCCGGCCGTGTTCGACATGCCCGACCAGCCGTTGGTACGCGCCTTGGTCAACGATTATTATAAAATGGCCCCGAACAGAGCGCCGTACCGGGAGGTCGCGGTATTTCTCATGGTCAGATACAAGGGCGAACCCACGTGGCACTGCATCGCCATGCCCGTCACCGATGACCAGGCGCGAATCGGCGGCATTCGGAACCTGGGCTATCCCAAGGTCATGGCCGATATCACCTTCGACCGTAAGCCCCCGATCTACTCGGGCGTCATGAAGGTGGACAGTAAGACCCTCCTCGAGATGACGGTCGACACCAAGGACCATCCGGTCACCAGCAAGGAAAGGGAATGGTTTGACCGTCTGACCGGTATTCAGTCTTTAAACATTCTCCGCGGCAAGCTCTTCGACCCCATGCCGCCGGCCCGCGGGCCCAAGACCAGCATCCTGGGGCTATCCGAACGCTATCCGGACACCTTCAAAGTGATGACCGGCAAGGCCACCCTGGTCACGCACCCGGAGAATGCGCCTACCGCCAGCGACTGGCGGCCCAAGGCCTTCGGCATCGAGATCAGGGAGATCGTGCTGGCCTATTATTCTCTAAACAAGCATGGGTTTAGCTTCGGCCAGCCCAAGGCGGTCGAATAAGGCGGGGCGGGGAGACAACCATGGGTGAGGATCAGAAGCCCAAGAACACTGCGGGTATGAACCGCCGCGAGGCACTCAAAGTCGCGGGCTTTGCCGTCACCGGCGCCACGCTGGGTCTTGGCCCGGGTATGGCCGAGGCCGCGGAGGAAGCCGGGGCCGGCGACAAGAGCGCGGGCTTTCCGCAGCTCTTCAGCCCGCTCAAAATCGGGACCTTCACCGTGCGCAACCGCATCCTGAGCACGGCGCATTTCACCGGGTTTGCCGAGCGCGGCCTGCCGTCCCTGAGGCACCGCGACTATTGGGGTTCCAAGGCCAGGGGAGGCATCGGCCTTATCATCACCGAGGTCCAGCCCATCCATCGTACGGCCGGGATCGTGCCCAATATGATTCAATGCTATCGTGACGGCGCGGCGGCCGCATTCAAGCCCGTGGTCGAAGCGATCCACGAGGCCGGGGCCAGGTTCATCGCCCAGATTTGGCATCCGGGCAAGCAAGCCTCGTCCTATAGCCTCTCCGAACTCGTCTCTTCTTCGCCCATCCCCAGTCCATCTTACGGCGGAAGACCCCGGGCCTTGACCATCCCGGAAATCCGCGAGCTTCACGCCGCATACGCCGAAGCCGCCTCGCGCATGAGGCAAGGCGGGTGCGATGGGGTCGAAATGCATTGCGCTCATGGTTTCCTGCCCCAGCAATTCATGTCGCCTCTGCACAACCGCCGCACCGACGATTACGGCGGATCCGAGGAAAACCGCCTTCGCTTCGTCATCGAGGCCCTCCAGGCCATTCGCAAGGCCGTGGGCAACGATTTCACCTTCGGCATCCGCCTTACCGGCGACGAGTTCCAGGCCGGAGGTCTTCGCATCGAGGACATGAAACGAATCACACCCCAACTGGTGGCCGCCGGAAAACTCGACTATGTCAACGTCAGCATAGGCAAAACCTCCACCGCGCCCATGGGCACGCAGCACGGGGCTTACGTCTATCTGGCCGAGGCCATCAAGGAAGCGGTCAAGGTCCCGGTCTTCTGCATCGGCCGCATCGTGGACCCGGCCATGGCCGAGGAGATTGTCGCTAAAAAGCGCGCGGACATGGTGGGCATGACCCGGGCCAACATGTGCGACCCCGAACTGGCCAACAAGGCCAAGGAAGGCCGAGCCGACGAGATTCGCCCGTGCATCGGCCTGCTGCTCTGTTGGTCCCGCACCTCGCACCCGGAAGGCATTTCCTGCGCCCTCAACCCTGCCGTGGGGCATGAGGAAAAATACAAAATCACGCCCGCCGAAAAAAAGAAGCGCGTCATGGTCATCGGCGGCGGTGCGGCCGGCATGGAGGCCGCGCGCGTGGCCGCCATGAGGGGTCACCAAGTCGCACTCTACTGAACGATCGGGGAGATAGGTAACACTTTAGACCGATGACATAGGTAACACTTTAGGTTGTCACCGGCCAGCCGTTGTTCCCCATCCCCCATGGGGGATGGGGAACAACGCACGCCTTTTTGG
>Ga0315282_10014541_pt1 | contig 11699 bp, 13 predicted proteins | sample YL17G07_20_MG_FD_203693 | JGI IMG/M metagenome (GOLD analysis project Ga0315282, IMG submission 203693) | Sediment microbial communities from Yellowstone Lake, YNP, Wyoming, USA - YL17G07_20 | ecosystem: Environmental > Aquatic > Freshwater > Lake > Sediment | place: USA: Wyoming | collected...
CCCGGCTACGGCGCGCAGGGCGCCACCGCCAAAGACGCCGTGGCCGGTTTCCGCAAGGACGGACGCGGCGCCATCGTCAACAACTCGCGCCTGCTGCTCTTCGCGCACAAGCAGGAAGCGTATGCAGCCTACGGCGAGAAGGACTTCGCCGGGGCCACGCGAGCCGCGACACTGAAGATGGCGGACGAACTCAAGGCCGCCCTTGGGAAATAGCCCGCTTCGTGCAGAACACTCGGACAGGAGACAGCGCACATGGCAGGCAGCGACACTCCGGCGGTACTGGTGACAGGCGGCTCGCGCGGAATAGGGCGGGGGATCTGCGTGGCGCTCGCCAGGATCGGCTGGCGCGTGGGGATCAACTACGCGTCCAACGCCGCCGCGGCGCAGGAAGCGCTCGCGTTGGTCCTGCAGGCCGGCGGCAGCGGCGAGATCGTCCAGGGCGACGTCGCCAACACGGCCCAGCGGAAGTACCTCGTGGACTTCATGCTGCAGCGCTGCGGCCGGCTCGACGCGCTGGTGAACAACGCCGGCGTGGCGCCCGAAGCGCGCGCTGACATCCTGGAGGCCAGCGAAGCCAGCTACGACCGCGTCATGGCCATCAACCTGAAGGGACCGTACTTCCTCACGCAAATCGCCGCACGCGCGATGATCGAGCAGATCAAAAGCGGGAAGATATCCCGCGGCTGCATCGTGAACATCTCGTCCATCAGCGCGTACACTGCCTCGGTGAACCGCGGCGAATACTGCGTCAGCAAAGCCGGCATTTCCATGATGACGAAGCTGTTTGCCACGCGGCTGGCGGATGAGAAGATCAACGTCTACGAAGTGCGGCCCGGCGTGATCGCCACGGACATGACCGGCCCCGTGAAGGCCAAGTATGATAAGCTGTTCGCGGAAGGATTGACGCCCATCCGGCGCTGGGGCCAGCCGGAGGACGTCGGCGCGTGCGTGGCCGCGATCCTGCGCGGTGACTTCCCGTATTCGACCGGCCAGGTGTTCGACGTGGACGGCGGGTTCCACCTGCAGAGGCTGTAGCATGGGCGTCTCGCCCATGCCGTTCCACTGCGACGTGTCTTGGCACGGGCGAGACGCCCCTGCTACGGCCTGAACGCGTCCCGGCGGTCTTCGGGCTTCACGGTCTCCACGTGCGGGCGCTTCTCCAGCGTGCGGTCGTCGAGGGCTTCCTCACTGCGGCGGCACCCGCTCACTACCGCCAGCGCGACGGTCACTGCAAGCAATAATACTATGGCTTTCCATCTCAGCGTGGCACGCATGCTCGATTGCTCTCCTCTCCAGTCCGGCTCAATCCTCGCGCCTGTCTGGCCGATAATTTACTAGAGCCGGTGTGCCATTCACCATCGGGCGGCGGACCGGCGTGACTTGAGCCGTTCCCGAGTGGCGTCGCGGTCAGAAGTCCTTGGTCTGGCGCTGCTCGGCAGACAGTTGCTTGATCAGGTTCTGGAAGCGCGGGTCGGACTTCAGCGCATCCAGATCGCGGTCCTGACGGAGTTGTTCGATGTCGCTGTAGCCCAGCTCGATGGCCTTGTGGAGGTTCAGCAGAGCTTTGTCCTTCTGGCCGGTCAGAGCGTAGGAGCAGGCGAGGTTGTAGCGGATCAGCTTGTTGTCGGGTTTGAGGCGCGACAGGCGCAGGTCCATTTCCAGGCCTTTCGCGTAGTCGCCGTTGCGGGTGTAGGCGTCGCCCAGGAGCGCCAGCGCCTCGAAGTGGTTGGCGTCGGAGCGCAGGATTTCTTTGCAGAACTGGATCTCGAACTCCGGGTCCTTGGGCAGCGGCACATCGAAGGGGGCGCAGAGGTTGGCGGCGAAGCCGCTCAGATACACTTTGCGGACGTCGAGCAACGTGGTGCTCCGCGATTGCCGCCGGCTGCGTTTCCGCACTGCCCTGTCTCCCTCTCCCCCTCGGACCGCCCTCGACTGCAGGACGCCGTGCGTGCGGCCGTGCCAATCGGGCACTCGACCGCCGCGCACTGCACTGGTACGTTTACGAGGCACGGGCGTTTCGTCAAGCGGAAAGACGGGACGCAGCACCGCCGTGAGGAACGATTGGTGAGGAACGCAGCCGATAAAGTGGTCCGTGAGGACCCTGACCAGATGTTCTTCGATTTCCTCGCGCCGCTTGCCGCCGGCACGCGCTGCGCGCCGAAGCACGTTCACGCGGTGCAATCGGCCCGCCCGCCGCACCCCCCGAGCCTCCGGGCACAGGCGGCGAGTGCCGGCGCTCCGCCCTCCAGTCCCCGGGCGCCGGCCTACGTTACGGAGGCGCGCGCGGCCGAACTGTTCCTGGAGGCAGCGCGCGCGTGCCGCTCCAGCGACGTCCAGCGCGCGCGCGTCGTCTTCAAGCCGTTCCGCGCGACGCTGTACAGCTTCAGAATCCGGCGGGGCGGCGCGGCCAGCGTCAAGTTCCACGTGGCGTTCCGCCAGGCATCCGAGACGGTGCTCGCGCAAGCCGCGCGCCTGATGCTCACCCGCCGGCGGCGCGACAGGCGCGTCTTGCCGCGGGCGGAATACGATGCCTTCGTGCGCGCGCTGCCGCCGAGCGACTTCGAACTGCCGGGCGCGCGGCGCGGACACCAGCTGTCAGTCGCCGGTCCGGGCAAGCATCATTCGCTGGAGGAGAGTTTCCGGCGCGTGAACGCGGAATACTTTCGCGCGCAGATCGAACAGCCGCAGTTGTGCTGGAGCCCCGCGCGGGCGCGGCGGATTCTGGGCAGCTACCAGGAACGGCACGACCGGGTCATCATCAGCCGCGCGTTCGACACACCGCGCGTGCCGCTCTTCGTGCTCGACTATCTTCTGTACCACGAGTTGCTCCACAAGTTCCTGGGCATCGGACGCCGCGACAGCGGCAAGCGCCTGCTCCACGGTAAGGATTTCAGGAAACTCGAGAAGCATTTCCGATATTTCAAGGAAGCCCAGGCGTTCCTGAAACGAATGTAACGGCACGTCCACCACAGAGACACAGAGGCACAGAGAACAGCGGGTAAGGGGTCACAGCACCATTCGCTTGATGCCGTTCTTCAGGACGGGCGTATGGAAGTTCAGGAGCAACCCTTTCCTTAACCCGCTCAACTTCAGGTACGTCAACAATTGCGCCTCGTGAATAGGCAGCAGTTGTTCCACAGTCTTCAGTTCGAGTATCAACTGGGCGTCCACCACGACATCCAGCCTATAGCCGCAATCGAGCTTCACGGCCTTGTAGACAACAGGCAGCGGCACTTGGCGTCTGACTGCCAACCCGGCGGCGGTAAGTTCCTAGCAAAGACATTCCTCATACGCCGATTCAAGCAGTCCCGGTCCCAGTACGCGGTGGACTTCGATCGCCGCGCCGATCACCTTGGCGGTCAACGGGTCCCGTTCGTTCATTCTATTCCTTCTCTGTGCCTCTGTGTCTCTGTGGTGGATTTACGGTCCGCCTAGCGACCGCTTGTCGGACACGGGCGCGCGCTGCCAGATGACCTGGTCGCGCAGGGCGTCATACACAGCTTCCAGCCGCCGCTCGCCGATGACCTTGAGTTTCCCGGGGTCCACTGTGCCGTCGGGCTTCAGCCCGCGCAGCGCGAGTTGTTCCGGCGTGCCGCTCCCTGTCAGCCCGGGATCGTTAACTTCAGGCTGGTTCCACGCCCGCAGCACCGCCCGTCCCATAACGTAGACGCCGAAGAAGCGCGACCGGAACGCGATCTGCGGAGACCACTGCACGTCGCCGTTCCCGTCGGGGAACATGTCCTCGTCGAAATCAACGGGAGGCTGGATTAGGTTCCTGCCAGACGTTGACTTGGCCGTGGCGTATTGCGTGTCATCAGGCCAGAAGGGATCGCCCGCGGCCTGCATCGGGCCGATGCTCGGGCCCGGGGTGTTTGTCCAGTCGTCGAAGGCCATCTGATAAAAACCGGCGAGCCTTCTCGATGGCACGGGGGCCGTGTATGGCTCTGGCAGACAACGCCATGAGAGCAGATCGGCCATGGATGCGTCTGACGCCATTGGCGGCGGGGGGGGCGAGCCGCCCGAGGAAACTAGTGGTAAGCGATAGTACAGTCGCATGCTTCGGATTGCAGTGCCCTCGGCTTTCTCAACTGTCTCACCAGTTGGGAGCACCAAGTCCTTTGCAGGAGCAACTCCGATACCGGTTACGCAGGCTGCTGGGGTCGAACTCGCCGCCACAGCAGCATTGACCTTCTCCCAGAAGTCCTGCACGAATTCCAGATCATCCGAGAAAGTGTAGTAACTCGGGCGGTATGCCCCGATCCACGTCTCGGCGATGCCGTTCGGCCCCGCCGTAATGCACTTGTTCACCTTATCCAGTACATCGTCCCCCTGGGGTGTGGTCTGCAGCACTCCGTCCGGCCCGGCGCTAACGACCACCGTGCCCGGCCCCGCCAACTTGCCGGGAAGCGCAGCGGGGTTCTGGACGTCGTCATTCGCGGGTATGCTCGTAACACTGTTGATGATGTTGTTGAACTCCTTGGGCGTGATCAACGCGTCGGTCCGAAGCGGGTCGCCCACATTGTCGGTGAAGAAGAACTCGAAACGCTTAAGCTGGAAGTAAGGCTGGTTCGGCCAGAATGGCGTCGCGCCGGGCTTCATCCGGAACTGCAGCGCGTCGTTCGGGACGCCCGGTATCTCAAGGTACTGGGCCAGTGTCAGCTCCAGGCTCTGGAAGCGCGTGTCTGCCGGGTTGAAGTACCCCGGCCCCCACCGGCGACTGATCGCGAAGTACACCATTCTGACGAAGGAGATCATCGTTTGCGGTTTGCTGAGATCCGCTTCTACCGGAATTGTGATGCTGCCCGGGTCATTAGGGTTAACTGTCACACCGTCGCTTGCACCTCTAAGATGCGCCGCCAGGAAATCCTCGAAATCCATGCGGCACAGGAACGGCCGCTTGGCAACGATGCGCCGGGCGATCTTCCAGGGCCGGTCGGGCGTCGTGGTGGTCCGGTCAGAAGCTAGGCCGAGCGCCGCGCCGTCCTCTTCCGCGGGGATCATGGACAGCAGTGCGGCGATGACTTCAATCGGCGCCGTGTTGATGTTGACCGCGACCGGGTTGTCCTTCACGTTCGAGAACGGTGTGTTGGCGCCGGTGGAATCGGGGTGGTCCCGGTACACGGTGAAGTGGTAATCGAGGTCGGCGCGCGTGTTCAGGTATTCCACAAACGGATGCAGGCTCTGCAATGCGGTCGCCAGTTCCTGGTGCGAACCGAAGTCGGGAATGCGCGGGTCCGGCGGCGGGGTAGCCGGGGGCGGGTTCCACGGGAGCGCGAGCAGGTCGTTGGGCAAATCCGTCTCGTTCGGGCTCACCAGGAACGAACCGTCGGGGGCGGGCAGCGTGCAGTAATACTTGAGGATGTTGAAGCACGCCGTTTCCTCCCATGTCGTGCAGGGCGGCGGGGGCGCCGGGGCCAACAACGCATCCACGCCGGTAACGTCCAGGCCCCAGAATTGAGGCCGCGCGTACAGGCTCGCGTCCATGTCCTTGATCCAGATGCAGTATTCGCCCCGCACGCTCCCGACGCGCGGCAGTTGCTTCAGCCACTGCTGCTGCGGAACGTTGTAGAAGTCGTTCGTCGTGCCCTGAATCTCCAGCGGCCGCGCAGCCTCCACGCTGATGTTGCCGCTGATCGGCTGGCTGTTCGCATCCAAAGCCACACAGGCGGTGCCCCCGGCCTCCAGCGGCGCAATGGTGAACCGCTGCCGCCGCGGGTCGGCGGCGGCGAGGATCGTGGCGCACAGGACGGGATCGCGTCCGTCCGCGCTCTCGAAGTGCCAATACGGGAGGGATGTCTGGGACGGCGGACCGTTGGTGGCGGGGGTGTAGTTGCTGTTCTCCCACTCCCAGTAGTTGGCGCGCGTGTATTTGAAGGGCGGCCGCACCACCGTCCCCGTGCTGCCGGCGTTCAGATTGGGGTAGAACACGCCGTCGCGGCAGCCAATGGTATAGGTGGCCACCATCTGCCGCAGCGCGCCAACGGCATGGCGCAATCCCGCCTGTGCCGCCAAGTCAGCCTGCAACGTGCCCAGAGCGTTGGACGAGGCCCGGCTCGCCTGCCTGACCACGACCAGGAACGCCGTGCCCAGCATCGCCAGCAGGCCCAGGATGATAATCACGAACACGAGCACGCTGCCGCACCGACCAGCCACAGAGGTCACAGAGAACACAGAGCCGGAATATGGTTCTCGCCTTTCCATCTGTTACACCTCTGTGCTCTCTGTGACCTCTGTGGCAACGCCGTCCGTTACTCGAACGTCTTCGGTATCGGCAGCACCCGCACGAACGAACGGAACAGCATCTGCTGAGTGGCCAGCGGGTCGTGCTTGAGACGCTCCTCAGCGTACTTGTCGCGCATTATCAGCTTGACCACCAGGTGCGTCGAGGAGGCGTAGTTGCTGGAATCCACCGTGGAATAGAGCGCTGGATCGAAATCCTTCGTGTCGGGCCTCCAGGTGCGGTGGAGGATGACGAGTTGGCGGACGTCGTCGAACATGGCATTGCCGTCAGACGTGGCGTACGGTTTCACCGCAACGCTCTGGTTCTGCTCGAACGGCACGTGCGTGGCGTCGTCCAGCACCTGCCGGCAGAGAGTGTGGTCCACGGGGTTGACGTAGTACCGCACGAAGACGAGCCGGTCGGGGTTGGCCGTCGTGCTGGCGGGGTTCATGTCGGCGTGCGTGTAGAACTGGATGATGTCCGAGCCAATGGTGTTGAACGCGTTGATGTCCGGCACCTGATCCTCGATGGCGATCGTCGCCGGATTCGTCGCGCCGGGCATGGGCGTATTGCCCTTGATCATCTTGGCGTACGTGCCGGGCGGTTCGGTGGGGCCGGGATACGCAGCGGCCCAATCGCGTTCCAGCAACTGGAAGAAGAGCCGCGCGTTCTCGGCGGCGCGGATCTGCGACTCGGCTTCGCTGCGCGCCCTGATCGTGCCGTTGATCGTGACGAAGCCAATCCCGAAGACCAGCAGCGCGATGGATGCGGCGATGAGCATCTCCAGCACCGTGAAACCGGCATGCCGCCCGTAGCATGGGCGTCTCGCCCATGCCGCGTCCCGAGCCGCGCGCGTGAGCAAGCGGGCACTGTCCGCTCCCTCACAGTCGCGGCTCAGAACACCAGGGCGCATCGTCATCCCTTTCACCGGTCAGCCGCCTTTCCGCAGGTACACGACGACGGGATCGGAAATCTGCTCGTACCGTTTGGACGTCGAGGATGGATGGAGCGCGGGGCTGAGATCGCGGTACACCGTCAGCGTCAGCACGTACATGCCGACGAAGGTGCTGAACTGCGGATTGACCACCCAGTCGGGGTGCCGTTCCAGCCTGTAGAGCGCGCGGAACGGCGTGCCCGTTGACGTGCCGGTGTTCTGGTTCAGGGGTCCGCCGTAGTACCTGGGATTCGCGCTGAGCGGCCAGACCATCGTGTTCCCATTCGGGTCCCGGCGGTTGATGTAGTCGCCGAGCGTGTTCCCCGGCAGGTTGACTTGGACGCCCTGATACCCGGCGTCCTTTATGCAGGGCCAGGCAACGCTGGTATCCTTCTCGTACGTTGAGATCAGGTAGCCTGTGAAGCTCGCCGGCCCCACGCCGGACGGGACCACGTGAATGCGCTCAATGTCCGCGATCGCTTCCGGTATGACAATCGCGGCCTCGTTGCGCGCCGACGCCGCGTTGCCGATCTTGGTGCCGCCCCAGACCAGCGCCAGCACCGACCCCAGCCCGATGGCGAGGATCCCGAGCGACGCCAGGAGCTCGATCAGCGTGAAACCCGCCCCGCCTGGCCGCGGACAGGCCGGGTGAGCGTCACGTTTATGCCGTAGCTCTGGGCACGCGCCCATCGTCGCTCTCTCCATCACGGCGTCTGCGGCGGCAGCTTCTCCTTGCTTGCCGGCACAAGCTTGATCATGCCGCCCCGGTACACCCTGATCATGCGCAACTGGTTCTGATCGCCGTACAGCCGGTTGCCTGTGGTCTTCTCCTGGTTGTAGGACCTCTTCCGCAGCTCGGCCACCATCTGGCGCTCCGCCAGCGCCTTGGATTTGTCGTCAATCACCGAGTATGCCTTGCCGGTGTCGTCGTACAGCTTGGCTTCGTCATCGGCCACGAAGAACGTCATGTTCTGAGACGCCGTGCCGTCGGGGTTGAAGTACAGCAGCGGGCCGTTTCCGGCACTGAAATCCCTCACGGGGTCCTGGACGCCCATGCCGGCGTGCTGTTCCAGCCCCACGCGCTCGATGCGGTAGTTGTTCAAGGGCTGGTTCGTGTACTTGTTGAGGTAGGACAGCCGCTTGACGCGCGTGGGGTCGGCAGGATCGGAAAAGTCAAGCGCGCCATGTTCGCTCCACCAGTTCTTGCCCGTGGGTGCGGGTTCGGTGATGACGCTGACCGCATCGGATGTGCTGGGAAAACAGTAGACGCTGAGATGCGGCTCCTTGAGCAGCCGCGCCGTTATCGGGTTCGATGTCGCGCTGATCACCTCGTAGTCTTCGAGCCTGACGTGGTACACGGCATTGTTGCTGATGGCCATGCTTCGGGCCAGGTGCAGCGTGGACAGGACCTTCTCCGCCGCGTTGCTCAGACGCTGCGTGCGCTGCATGTTGACATAGCCGCCCATCAGGCTCAGCGCCAGGATCGCGATGATTATCATCGCGATGACCATTTCCAGCATCGTATACCCGGCGATGCGGCGACGGCTTGCAGTGTGGCTGGTCATGACTGCCGTAGCAACGCCTCCCATGCCCGCGCCCAGACAATTGTAGCAGGCCCGCTACCAACTTAACACTCTAAAGTGTCGTAAAGTCAACGCTTCCAGGACAATTGTGCGTCAGCCGGCCTTTGGCGCCGCCCCCCGCCTGGTCTTGGCTATGTACGCCGCCCACGAGTTCTCCGCCGCCAAGTCGTGCCCGGTGAAGGCCAGCCACGCGACATCCTTGTACAATATCGTGACCTTGGTATCCTTATCCGCAGGATAGACTTGTATGAAAGGCTCCGCCGCGTCCGCGTTCCGATTGCAAACGTACCCCACCACCGTGGAACCGTCCTTCAGCGTGATCGTCACATCGCCCCGATAATGGAAGGCCTTGTCCAGGGCGTCGTGCAGTTCTTCCTTGGTAGCCAGCGACGGCACCCATTTCTCCAGCGATTTCTCTTCCGCCATGCTTCGTGGTTCCCCTGTTCTCAGTACTTGAACGACGCCTTGACCATCCGCCAGAACCCGCACAGCGTCCCGAAAGTCGTGTCCATGATGCTCGGCTCATACCCGCAGTGCATCATGCAGTTCTGGCACGCCGGGTTCCCGCTCTTGCGCCCGTATTTCTCCCACTTCGTCGTCTCGATCAGTTCCCGGAACGTCTCCGTGTAGCCGTCCTGCAACAGGTAGCACGGCCGCTGCCAGCCGAACAGACAGTACGTCGGGCTGCCCCACGGCGTGCACTCCAGCTCGAGATACCCCTGCACAAACTCCATGAACAGCGGCGACTGGTTGAACTTCCAGCTCTGCTTGCGGTCCTTCAGCAGCTCCCGGAACAGTTCCGTCGTTTTCTTCCGCTGCAGGAAATGGTCCTGGTCCGCCGCGCCTTCGTAGCTGTACCCGGGCGACACCATCACGCCTTCCACGCCCATCGCCATCATCTCGTCGAAGAACTGCCGGAAGCGCTGCGGGTCCGCGCCGTCGAAAAGCGTGCTGTTGGTCGTCACGCGGAAGCCCCGCGCAATCGCCGCCTTCATCGCGCTGACGGCCATGTCGTACGCGCCCTTGCGGCAGACGCAGAAATCGTGGTCTTCGCGCAAACCGTCCAGATGCACCGAGAACGTCAGGTACTTGCTCGGCGTGAACAGCTCCAGGTTCTTCTCCAGCAGCATCGCGTTCGTGCACAGGTAGATGTACTTTTTCCGCGCCACCAGCGCTTCCACCAGTTGCTTGATCTGCGGGTGCATCAGCGGCTCGCCGCCGGGGATGCTTACCATCGGCGCGCCGCATTCGTCCACGGCGCGGAGCATCTCTTCGAGCGACAGTTGTCTGCGCAGGATATGCGGCGGGTACTGAATCTTCCCGCACCCCGCGCACGCGAAGGTGCAGCGGAACAGCGGTTCGAGCATCAGGACCAGTGGATAACGTTTGACGCCGCGCAGCTTCTTCCCCAACACGTACGTGCAGACGGTCGCCATCTGAGACAACGGAACCGGCATTCGAGACCCTTCTCCCCTCTTGCTTGTGCCACGGGCAGCCTCCGTTCGCTGTTGGCTGCCCGTGCTTGCTGCGGCGAAAACCAGGCCGCTCATCGTATCCAGAACCCGCAAAAAAGAAATGACAGTCCGGCATCATGCCGGTATTAAGAACGTGGCTACGCCGAGGGTACGCGCATGACCGACACGTCTCCCCAGATTGAGCGCATGATCCAGGAACGCTTCATGGCCACGTCCGGCGAACAGCGCTTCCTCAGCGGTTCTGGATGCGCGTAGCAGAACATGATGCCCGAAACCCGATACCCGAAACCCGATACCCGCGCGCTTGGCCTTGCCGTCCTCGCTCTCATCCTCTTCGCGCCTCCCGCTCACGCCGTCGTCCCCTCCGCCCTCGGCCCCCTGCAGGCCCTGATCGCCATCCTGCCGCACCTCCTGGTGTTGCTGGGCGCGGCGGCCGTGGCGGTCCTCAAGCCCAGCACCTATCGCGCGCTCGGCCGCTACGCCTGGGCGCACAAGCTGCTCACACTCGTGCTGCTCGGCATCGCCGGCTCCGGCATCTGGGGCGGCTCGCTGCTGTTCGGGGCGGCCCCTGTCAAGGAACAGGTCGGCGCGCCCTGGCTCGCCTTCCGCGGCGGACCTGAACGCCACGGCGTCGTGCCCGGCGCCAAAGGCCCGCTCGACAATCCCTGCGTCTTGCGGCCATACGTGCCGTCTGCGATGGGCCGTCTGGCCGCCGTGGACTCCTCGCCCGCCATCGTCGGCAACCGCGTCTACTTCGGCGTCAGCGCCCAGTCGCCGTTCGGCAAGTCGGGCGCCATTGTCTGCCTCGACGCCGATACTCGTGCCGAGGTCTGGAAGTTCCCGCAGCCCGGCGACCTCGATCCGCGCTTGCAGCCCGTCTTCTCGTCGCCCGCTATCGGCGGCGAATTCACGCTGGCCGGTGAGAAACGCTCGGACAAGTACCTCGTCGTTGGCGAAGGCTACCACGACGAACGCAACTGCCGCCTCATCTGCCTGGATCTCGAACCCGTCGCAGCCGGCATGTGGCAATCCCCCAAAGTGCACTGGACCAGAAGCACCACCAGCCATATCGAGAGCAGCCCGTGCATCCTCGAAGGCAAAGCCTACGTCGGCGCGGGCGACGACGGCGTCTGGTGCGTGGAGTTGGACACCGGGGAACTCAAATGGCACCTCGAAGGTGTGCCCTTCTACCGCGCCAGAGCCGGTGCGCAGGCAGACGCGCTGGCCAGGCTGGCCGGCAAGACCATCGTCGCGCGCGGTCCCGTCGAGCGTATCTGGCCCGATCCGAGCGTGGATATCAGCGTCCTCCTCATGGACGTCAAGGATTTCGTCGAGGGCGACGACGTATCGCGGCTGCCGAGTTCCGAAAAAGGCTCCGAGACGCGCACTATCACGGGCAAGCTGGCCGTGGATGAAGCCCGCAAACCCACCGTCGAAGGTGCTTCCCGCGTGACAATCGAGATTGCCGAATTCTGCGCCGACGCCGA
>Ga0315282_10014542_pt1 | contig 11697 bp, 12 predicted proteins | sample YL17G07_20_MG_FD_203693 | JGI IMG/M metagenome (GOLD analysis project Ga0315282, IMG submission 203693) | Sediment microbial communities from Yellowstone Lake, YNP, Wyoming, USA - YL17G07_20 | ecosystem: Environmental > Aquatic > Freshwater > Lake > Sediment | place: USA: Wyoming | collected...
AGGAGTAGGCACTCCGACCGCCGGGCGCTGTCCGGCGTCTCGGCTGTTGGCTGAGGGGTTCCGGCGATGAGACATAGAGTTGACAGACGCAACCTGGGTCGGCCCACCGACCAGCGGATGGCGATGCTCCGCAACATCGTGAAGGCACTGATCGTGCACGACGGCGTGACCACGACGATCATGCGTGCCAAGGAAGCCCGCCGACTGGCGGAGCACGTCATCTCGATCGCGCGTGAGGACTCGGTCCACAACCGTCGTCAGGTTGCGCGGATCCTCGGGCCGGAGAGGCAGCCGACCCCCACAGAACGCAAGGCCGGCAAGACGAAGACCGACCCGATCCGGAAACTGTTCGATGAGGTCGGGCCGCAGTACGCGGACCGCGAGAAGGGCGGGTACTGCAGGATAACGCGCATCGGCTTGCGGCGCGGCGACTCCACGATGATGGCCAAGCTCGAGCTGGTGTCGTGACGGAGCGCGTCATACGCGTAGAGCTTGAGTATGACGGGACCGAGTTCGCCGGGTGGCAGGTACAGCCGGGTCTGAGGACGGTCCAGGGGGAGGTCGAGCGAGCGCTCCACCTCCTCACGCATGAGGAGACCAGGGTCCACGCCGCCGGGAGAACGGACGCCGGGGTCCATGCGCTGGGGCAGGTAGTCTCGTTCCCAACGCGCAGCGGCATTCCCGGCGAGCGGTTCGCGCCGGGCCTCAGCCGCTTTCTGGCCGCGGACGCGGTCGCTAAGCGATCGTCGGAGGAGCCCCAGGGCTTCCACGCGCGGTACAGCGCGGTGGGGAAGACATACAGGTACGTCGCTCTGCTCTGCCGGGGGCGCAGGCCGGTCACCGGGAGGCACGTCTGGGAGGTCTGGCCGCCGCCCGACCCGGGGCCGATGCGGGAAGCCGCCGAGGCCGCGGCCGGCGAGCATGACTTTGAGCCGTTCGCCGCGAGCGGCAGGATGCCCGGCAGCACGGTCAGGCGGCTTACCGAGGCGAGCGTGACCGAGGTCGGGGCCGGCGAGGACGGGCCGCTGGGGCCGGTCGGCGGCGAGCGGGCGGCGGTGTTCGTGTTCAGGGGCAACGGGTTCCTCTACAAGATGGTGAGGAACCTCGTGGGCACCCTCGTTGAGATAGGGCAAGGCAAGCGGAGCCGGGACGCGGTATCCGAAGCTCTGCGGAGCGGAGACCGGCGCCACGTGGGGCAGACAGCCCCGGCCAAAGGTCTCACGCTTGTGGGCGTGGAGTACCCGCCCGAACTTGACTGGTGAGCGCATCAGGGAGGGAGAGCGCGGCGATGCTGACCTATAGTGCGAGGCCGCGGGACATCACAAGGCGTTGGTTCGTCGTGTCCGCCGATGGCGAGGTGCTCGGGCGTCTTGCCGCCAAGGTGGCAACCATCCTCCGCGGCAAGCACAAGCCGATTTTCACGCCGCACATGGACTGCGGCGATCACGTCGTCGTCACGGACGTCGAGAAGGTGCGGCTGACCGGCAAGAAGTGGGACCAGAAGATGTACTACTCCTCGTCCGGGTACCCGGGCGGGCTGAAGGAGGCCACGGCGCGGCGGATGCTGGACAAGCACCCGGAGAAGATCATGCTTCACGCCGTGCGGGGGATGCTGCCACACAACAGGCTCGGGCGGCAGGTAATACGCAAGCTAAAGGTCTACATCGGGCCGAGTCACCCGCACGAGGCCCAGCAGCCGGAGCCCCTGCCGTAGGGACACGCGGCGGGACGGAAGGACGTGAAGGTTAGGTGGACGATCGCTACTACGGGACAGGGCACCGCAAGAGCGCCATCGCGCGTGTCTGGCTGAAGCCCGGCACGGGCCAGATCACCGTCAATGAGCACACCGTGCGGGAGTACCTCGCCCAGGACGCGCTTGTGACGGTCGTGAAGGCCCCGCTCGTCGCCGCCGGCGTCGAGGACCGGTTCGATGTGTGGGCCACCGCGAGGGGTGGCGGCGTGAACGGCCAGGCCGGCGCGTTGCGCCACGGCATCGCGAAGGCGCTGCTCGAATACGACCCCGAGCTCCGTGTCACACTGAAGAAGGCAGGTCTCTTGACCCGCGATCCCAGGGTCAAGGAGCGCAAAAAGTGGGGCCACAAGCGCGCCCGGCGCGGGTTCCAGTTCTCGAAGCGCTAAGCCTTGCAACTCAGCTCAAAGCCGGCCTCGCCTCGGTCGTCCCCTTAGCAGGGACCATGCCGGGGCGGCCGGCTGCTTGCTTGGCGCGGGAGGGTGCCTGATGGCACCGTGCTCGAGTGCTCGTCCCTCGTTACGCCGCGCGCCCCGGCGCGCGGCTGCCCGGGATGAGCGGGTTGGGCGGGGGACCGCTCTCCTGGCGGCGCTTGGCCTCGCGTTGCTCTCCGGCTGCCCACGTCCCTCCTCGCCGCAGTCGCCGCTTGGGTTCTCCTCGGTGGAACGTGGCGCGAAGCAAGGCGCGGCCGCGAGGACGGCCGCCGAGCGGCCGCAGCACCGTGGGTGGAAGGTGCCCCCGGAACTCGCCGCCGACGGGCCGGTCGACAGGCTCGGCCTAGTGGTCCACGGCTCACCCGACGTGCTCGCCGAACCCCGCAGCGGGGCCAAGTCCATCAGCCGGTGCGAGCCGGGGGACTACGTGCCCATCATCGAGGCTAGGAACGGACACGCCGGGGTGCGAATGTCCGACGGCGCGACGGGTTGGGTGGATGGATGGTGCCTCGAGGTGCTGTCTGAGCCGGCAACGCCCCAGCTCCGGCCCGAGGACCCGGACGGTATGCGCTTCGTGGTTCGCGCCATGACCTACCTCGGCGTGCCGTACGTCTGGGGCGGCACGAGCGTCACGGGGATGGACTGCTCGGGCTTCGTCCAACAGGTCTTCAAGGAAGAGAGCGTCGCGCTCCCGCGGGTCGCTTGCGACCAGGCGAACGTCGGCACCCCGGTCGTGATGGGAGCGCTCGAGCCCGGGGACAGGGTCTACTTCCAGGCCGGGAAGGAGATAGACCACACCGGGCTGTACATCGGGGCCGGCAGGTTCATCCACGCGAGCGGCTCCGGGGGCGCCGTGCGCATCGACGAGCTGTTCACCGACAGGTGGCAGCGTATCTACGCTGGAGCGAGGCGGTAGATGTCCACTCATCTCGAGCGATTCCTCGACTGCATGGAGTACCGGGCCGGCAGCGTGCGCCCGAATCACGAGCTCGGCCTATGGCCGCAGACGGTCGTTAGGTGGCAATGCGAGGCGCCGAGCGAGATCGACGGTTTCGGGTGGAACTGGTTTTCGGGCGAGGACAAGCTCGGTCTGGATAGGCGCGAGTATGTGCCGGTCCACTTCGGCTTCATCCCGGCGTTCGAGCCCGAGCTGCTGGAGGAGACGGAGCGGTACGAGGTGCGGCGCGACTCGATGGGGATCGTGACGCGCGCGCTCAAGGATGGCACGGTCGGCGGTGGCAGGATGTCGATGGACCAGCACCTGGACCATCCCGTCCACACCCCCGACGACTGGGCCCAGGTGAAGAAGCGACTCGTGGCCGCCGCGCCCGAGCGCTACCCGGGGGACCTTGACGCGCGCATCGAGCGCTGGCAGCGGCGTGATTGCCCGCTTATCCTCGGCACAAACTGCGCCGCGAACGGGTTCTACTGGCGCGCCCGGGAATGGATGGGCACCGAGGCGCTGTCCCTGGCGTGGTATGACTACCCCGGGATGATGCATGAGATCATGGAGTTCTACGCCGACTTCATTATCGAGACCAGCCGGCCGGTGCTCGAGAGGATCCAGGTCGAGTACTTCTGCCTGAACGAAGATCTGGCGGCCAAGGGTGGGCCGCTGCTCGGACCCGAGACATACCGCAAGTTCATCCTCCCGCACCTCAAGCGCATGGTGACGTTCTTCAGGTCGTACGGGACAAGGTACTTCGCCATTGACAGCGACGGCGACCCGACTGTGCTGATCCCGCTGTTCATGGAAGCCGGCGTCGACACCGTCTGGCCCATCGAGCGGGCCTCTGAGATCAGCCCGCAGGGCTGGAGGAAGCGGTTCGGCCGCGACCTGCGGCTGTGGGGCGGCGTGGACAAACGCATCCTCACCCGAGGCCCGGAGGCGATCGAGGCGCACCTGCGGGAGTTCATCCCCCTGGTCGAGGAGGGCGGCTTCATCCCAACCGTGGACCACACGGTCCCGCCGGACATCTCGTGGGACAGCTTCAGGTACTACATGGACGCCAAGAAGGCGCTGCTGGCGGGGGAGCTGTAGGGGCGGCGGGACGCGTACGCCCCGCCGCCCAAACGACTGACGCTAGTCCTCCTTCGGCAGGTCGAAGACGATGTGGAGGATGGCCGGGTCCACGTAGATCCGGCACCTGCCCCATGGGGTGTCGCCGACCTTGACGCGCTCCAGGAGGCCGACTTCGGTCGCAGGATCCGGCTTCAGAAGGAGTGCGTCGCCGTCTTCCACCAGGGTCTCGCGCATCGGTGTCAAGCACAGATAGCGCCCGTACTCACCAAACAGCCGTGGCAGGGCTATCATAGCCAGCGTCGGAAGTGCGTGGAGGCCCCTGTGGCTAGGCCCATTCGCGGGATACTCACGGTCAGGCACTACGGTCACCGAGAGCCGCGTGCCTGCTAGCCTCCAAAGCATGGGGCCTTCGATCATCCCAGTCGTCGGAGAGCGCGCGGGGCCAGGCTCGAGTAGCCCAGACAACCATGCGCCCGGCGCCGCGTCGGCACTTGACACCGTAAGGCACTCCGTGCCGCGTGTGACAGGAAGGTAGTTGCACACGACGTTCGGCACCGGTTGCCGCCGTGCGGTGTCCCAGTCAATGGTCCCGGGTGCGTCGGACATGCCCAGGTCCGGGTGCCGCATGGCATCTGTGGCGCGGCGAAGCTGCTCTCTCAATGCACTCGGCACCTCAGTGGCGCCAAGCAATGGTGTCAGCCCGTGATCGTCGTTCGAGCGCATCACGAACGCCTGAATGCCCGGTGGGCCGCGCGGGTCTTTCAGAGCCATGAAGTCCCAGGTGTCCGGGCCCGAAGCACTGATGTAGCACGGGTGCGTGATAGTCGCAACCATGACCCACGCCGACCCGTCCGACCAGCTAGAGACCGCGACCGGGGGGTACCCATGGACCCAGTCGTTGAGGGCGCCGTCGGCCTTAGTCCACGGCGCTCTGGTCCACAGCACGCCACCAGCCAGCTCTCGCAACTCAGACCGCCCGCTGTCGCTAGCCGCGTCGGCCCACCCAAGGACCGCAGCAGGGCCGGTTCGCTCGAAGCCCGGAATGGGGGTCTCTGAGTCGAGGGCGACTGCCAAAGCTAGCGCCCACGTAGTTCGCGCCGCGACTCCCAGTACGCGAACGGCTGACCTGCCCGCCCACCGGATGCTCCCGCCAATCGGCGCGCGAGCGATGCCTCTGTCGGTCGAGGGACGGAAGGCCACCCATGGGCCGAGCCCATCGAACGCCGCCGGGGCCAGGAGAGCGCGTGCGAACGCCTCGGTGTCATCGAGCGCGTGCTCCGGAAAGGGCACTTGCGAGCCGCCGTCGAAGTCAGCCAACGCGGCGAGCAGGTCCTGCGGCACCGCTCCTTCGCCACCTTGCCTGAGTGACTCGACGGCCCGGACAGCCGTAGCGGGCAGATCCGGCCCGGCCGTCGGAGCCGGTTCGAAGGCGGGCGCCGCGCCAGACGCCGCATGGCAAGCGCACGCCAGCGGCAGGCACAGCAGCACCAACCGCGCAACCGCTACGCCCGTGATCTCACGATAGGTGTAGGTGTTCATTGAACGGGCTCCAGAATCGGGTGCGTGCCGGGATCATGCCGAATGTCCGGGTCGTTGAGGTTGTTGGCCTCTCTGCAGCAGTACCCTCCGCGCTCGGGATGTGCTAAGGTCGTGACCATCAGCGCCAAGCTGGTCCACCAGGATGGAGGGTTGACGGTGCGATAGTGCCGCACGGAGGACAGGTCGTTGACCCAGAAATGGCCCTCGAACCTCTGTCCTTCCCCGTTCCAGTATCTCAGCATTCGGTTCCCGTGACCCGACACACCGGAGAAGCACAGATCAGAGAACCGCCAATCGTCCGCCCACAGTTCGCGCGCGTAGGCCGCATCCGCGTTCGCATCCACTCCCACCAGCTTGCAGGCTAGCGCCGCGAGTGTAGCCATGCCGAGGCAGTCCGCGTAACCGCCACAGAACGAACCACACCAGAGGTCCCAGAGGTGCGCGTCGTCCTGGACGTCCTCGTCCTCGTGGCCCGTGGCTGACTCGGAGTAGTACCATCCGGCTGCGCCACTGAACATCGTGACCCCTCCGACCCCGTTCCCCTCAGGACCGCCCACCCAAAGCGCCGCGTTCTCCGCTATGCCGACAGGCTCACTGTCCTCCAACTCGCCCACCGCGAGGTTTGTGTAGACCTCCTGGACGCGCTTCGGAGTGACCTCCACCGCAGGAGCCACTATGGCATCATAGGACGTGGCGACATCGTGTAGGGTGGGGTCGTTGACGATGTCCACGTCAGGAGTCTCGTACTGACTCCCAACGGGGATGTCATAGACCCAGTTCCACGTCAGAGCGGCGTCCCACGTGATTCTGTTGTCAATAGGGTCTGACGAGTCGCAACACACATACGCGAACGGCAGGTGGTCGACCGTTGCCGTGCCTGACAGCTCCAGGCTTGGACCTTCCGCGGGCCACGGTGCGTGGACGCGTATGGTCTGAGGGGGTACGTCTACTTCCACATGGTCCGCGGCCCGCAGGTACAGCACAACCTCTGCCACATGCTGGCCCTCGAACAGAACGGGAGCGGTCTCTCCGTCGACCCACTTGTAGGTGCTCACCCGTGTGCTCGCGTCGTTGTCCCACCCCTCGCAATCCCAGTAGGCATGCCAGTCCGTCTTGGGATGGTACAGTGCCTCGTACATGTCCCTGCCACCGTAGAGCACCCCGATCTCGAGCGCGTGCACATGGATCACCCCGGTAGTGAGGTACGTATACTCCGTGCCCTCCATGGCCTCCGACGAGCCAGCGTAGTCGACGTCGTACTTCTCGCCTGGCCCCGTCCTGTAGTCGCGCCCGATGAAGGTGAAGGTGACGTCCTGCTCTGTGGTAGGGGCGGCCCAGACGAAGTCGCGACCGAGGGTGCAGGTCGGCGACTCCCCGGTCCATCCCTCCGGTTCCTTGATCTCACCGGCACTGCAGGTCGCGCGGTACTTCCACGAGTGGTCCTCTTTCTGGGTCCCCTCAGGCACTCCGGCCGCGTGGGCGCCCTCGTCTGTGTAAGTGTCCAGGTCGCGGATCTCGGGGGCCGTCAGCTCCACAACCGAGCCCGCGATCACGTCGTACTCCCAGTCAGGTGGGCCTCCTTCTCCCCACGTTGGCGCGGCAGGATCGGACTCGAACCAGATGATCTGAATCGGCGGGGGCGGAGGCGGAGGGCCGATGAGCAGGAGCGGGGTACATCCGGGCGCGCTAACCTGCGCTACACAAGGCACGGAGACACCAACAAGAAGCACGAGGCTAAGGAGGATCAGGCGCAAGTGCGGGGGGGGGGGGAGCGACGTGCATGACAGTTCAACCACCTCTCTGAGCGAAGCGACCCAAACAACGAACAGAGCGAGGTGTGCCTGGCCCGTCCCAAACCGGAGCCACCACCGTTGATAGGAAGTTCCGCAGAAGCGGTTGTTACACCTTCATTCAGCGGCAGGGCAGGCCGCAGCGCGCATGACGTCCTGCACCGGCACGCCTGCCTCCGCCGCCACCCGGGCGCAATCGGCGTACTCGGGGGTGGCGCGTTCCGAGCCGTCCGGTAGCCGCACGACCTTGACCCGGACCTCGCCGTAGGGCGTGGCAACCGCGTGGACCTCCCGGGGGAGGCAGATGCGGCGGCACTCCGTCATCCTCAGCCCGATGGTGCTCGTCTCCGAGACCAGCACATCCGCCAGGTGAGCTGCGTCCCCTGGGCGGGCTACGACGGTCACGGCCGTGCCGAGCCTGCCCTTCTTCATCTGGATAGGCGTGGAGAAGACATCCAGCGCACCCTCAGCCATGAGGCGTTCCGAGGCGTAGGCGATCACCTCGGCGGTGCAGTCGTCGATCTGAGTCTTGATCTCCACGACGACCGGGGCTGATGCGAGCTCATCCCGCTCGCCGAGGTACAGACGCAGCAGGTTGGGGTAGGGGTCCAGGTCGCGCTTTCCGGCGCCGTGGCCGATGCGCTCGACCGTCATCGGCGGCATCTCTCCCACTGAGTTGGCCAGCGCCTTGACGATCGCCGCCCCAGTGGGTGTGACGGTCTCGCCTTCGACGTCTACGGGTCGGACGGGGAGCCCTTGGACGAGCCTGGCGACGGCTGGCGGAGGAACGGGCATAAGGCCGTGGGAGCACCTAACCCAGCCGTGCGACATGGGTACCGGAGCCGCCGATACCGACTCCACGCCGAGCACGTCGAGCGCAAGGCAGACTCCGCACACGTCGACGAGGGTGTCCACTCCCCCCAGCTCGTGGAAGTGCACTCGCTCCAGAGCCACCCCGTGCGCCTGGGCCTCCGCCTCGCCGAGAGCGGCCAGCACGGCCAGCGAGCGCTCCGTTACCCTATCGGGCAGGCCCGCGGCTAGGACGCGCTCCCTACACTCGGCGTATGACAACCCCCGGCGACGCTCGCCAGAGTGCTCGTCGTGACTGTGCTCCTCGCTGATCGCGTGGTCATCGGCGTCTTCCGGGTGGTCGCAAGCTGTGTGCACGGTCAGGTAGGTGCCGGCGATACCGGCCTTGCGGGCCTCGGCAACCTCCAGCGCGATCCCCTCGCCGAGCCCCGAGAGCAACCGCTCCAGCGCCCCTGAGTCGGCGCCCAGGTCGATGAGTGCGGCGAGGGTCATGTCGCCGGAGATGCCAATGAAGCAGTCGATGTGAAGGTGCTTCAAAGCGGTTCCCCTCGGTTCACCATGCTCGCGAAGACCGCGGCCCCGAAGCCGTTGTCGATGTTGACGACCGCGATGCCGGTCGCGCAGCTATTGAGCATCGTCAGCAGGCTCGCGAGCCCCCCGAACGCGGCGCCGTAACCGACGCTCGTGGGAACGGCCACGACCGGACAGGAGACAAGGCCGGCTACCACGCTCGGCAGGGCGCCCTCCATCCCGGCGACCACGACGAGGACCGACGCGCCTGTGAGCAAGTCGAGTCGACCCAGGAGTCGATGAAGGCCGGCCACGCCGACATCGTACAGCCTCTCGACCCGGTCTCCCAGGCACTCCAGCGTCGCCGCCGCCTCTTCAGCGACCGGCATGTCGGCGGTGCCCGCGCAGACAACACCCACGTATGCGGCCTCGTGATTCGGCTTCGGACGGACCCGGCCGGGCCCCGCGACGACGATACACGCCGCATGGTGGTACTCAGCGTCGCCCGTGGCCTCGAGGATCGCCTCGAACGCATCGGGGCCGGCTCGGGTCGCGAGGACCGCCCCGTGAGAGGCGTCGTACAGCCGCCGAGCTATCTCGGCGATCTGCGCCGTCGTCTTCCCCGGGCAGTAGATCACCTCGGGGAAGCCCGTGCGGAGGCCGCGATGATGATCGAGCTTCGCGAACTCTATGTCCTCGAACGGCAGCGCCTGGAGCCGCGCAACGGCGTCGTCGACCGCGATGTCACCGCGGCCTACTGCCTCCAGGAGCTCCCGTATAGTGTCGCGAGTCACTGCTCCGCACCTCTCTCTCCGTCGCAGCTTGTGTTGTTCCCACCGGGCAGGCGGTGGGCCTGCCGGGTCGGGGTGGAGGTGAAGCCCCGTCGGGGTCGAAGGAGGCAGGGATGACCGATACGCGAAGCAGGGCGGCCAGCCTGGCCCTTATTGTTTGTACGAGTGTCGCGCTTCTTGCTGGCTGCCACAGGCCGCAGGGGCAGCCCGTCGCGCCGGAAGGCTTGAGCGTGGGTCGGGCGGCCCCGGCCGCGACGGACGAGAGCACCGCGCCCGACAGTCAGGTCGTACGGGTCGAGCCGGAAGTGGAGCTGACACAGCCGGAGACGCGGGCTACTGTGACGACCTCTGAGTCGGGCGCCGAGGTAGTCGCTGAGTTGGCGGAGGCCGGAGGGCGCAAACACACTGCGTCGATGCGGCGCGATGAGGATGTGTCAGCGGAGACGTTAGGCATCGAGCTTCCCGCGGGAGCGAAGCGGCTTGCGGGCGCGGACCTGACGAAGCTGGAGTCCGGTTCGGCGCTGTACGAGGGCCTCGCCGGCAGCAAGGGCGTTGTCTACGAAGTGCCCCAGCCGGCGGCGAAGGTACTCGACTTCTATCGCGAGCACCAGTCGGGCAGGTACCAGGTCTTCGACAGCGCCGGCATGAAGGACATAGGGCTTGCCTCCGTTGGTGCGGACACCGCGGTCGTCATGGTGCTCGACGATCCCTCGCACGCGATCGCGGTGCAGAACGCGGGGGACAAGCTGACGCGTTTGCTGATCGTTGACATGTCCGGCTCCAAGCTCGGGGCCGGTGACACCGAGGAGGGACCGCATTGAGGCGGGCTGCGTGGCTCTTGGTGGGGATCGTTGTTGTGTGGGCTTTGCTGGTCGCCGTGGGCTGTAAGCGCGACAAAGCCGAGGCCCCGACAGGCCTCTCGGCTTCGGCCGCGGCGGGAGCGGGAGCGCGCGGGATGCCCCCGGCGCCCGCGCCGGGCGCGACCGAGCAGCCTGGGACGGCCGAGGGCGGTGGGGCCGGCTCGGGTGCGCCTCCGGGCGGGGGGCCCCCGGGGATGCCTGAGCTGCCGAAGGAACTCGTGAGCTCGTCAGGCGAGAAGATCACTGTCTTCGGGCCCGTCGGGCCTCAAATGCTGAACGCCCTGATGATGATGGTCGGAGCCGGCGGGCAGCCTACGATCGATGGAGACAACAAGGGCGGCACCGTCAAGGTGGCGAGCATGGGCGGGACCGAGGTGACCGCCGACTACAAAGCCACGGACGCCGGCGCATCGTCGCTGGGGATCGAGCTTCCCAAGTCCGCTGAGCGCAAGTCGGGCTTCCAGGTGAGCGGCAAGCTCCCGGAGGAGCAGGCCAAGACGGCGAAGGTGATGCTCGCGCAGATGCAGGGGCAGTCCGAATCCCAGGTGCCGCCTGTGACCGACGCGGACCTGAAGTTCGTGGTGTCCTGCGGCGTGTACGTCATGCAGAGCGCCGTCCCCGAAGCCGCCGCGGCCGTCAAGGCAGCCGGCGGGTCGAGGCTCGGGGAACCCTTCGGCTTCGGCGATGACAACCGTATCTTCCAGTTCGCGAGCGACCCCACCAAGCTGGTCTGGGTGCAGGCCGTGCCGGACAGCGACCAGGTGCAGGTCTCGGTGGTAAGCCTGAGCACATGCCCTGAGTACATGAAGAGCGCGCTGCAGATGATGCCGGCCATGGCGGCCCAGATGCAGCAGGCCCGAGAGGACGGAGGCCCGGGCGGCCCCGGGGGACCGGGCTCCGGCACAGGCGGGGCGCCGGGCATGGGCAAGGGGCCCGGCATGGGCGGAATGCGCGGAGGCGGCGGGATGGGCAAGGGCCCCGGCATGATGAAGGTGCCCGGCGGAGCGGGCAAGGGGCCCGGTTAGCGCGTTCGGAGGCCGAGATGACAGCCCTCACATCCAGCGTATCGAACGCGGAGCTAGCGGAGTTCTGCCGGCAGTTCGGCGTGATGCTGGCGTCCGATGTGAAGCTGATGCCTGCGGTGGTCACGCTCCGTCAGCAGACGGAGAACGATTACTTCCGCGAGGTGC
>Ga0315282_10014543_pt1 | contig 11697 bp, 8 predicted proteins | sample YL17G07_20_MG_FD_203693 | JGI IMG/M metagenome (GOLD analysis project Ga0315282, IMG submission 203693) | Sediment microbial communities from Yellowstone Lake, YNP, Wyoming, USA - YL17G07_20 | ecosystem: Environmental > Aquatic > Freshwater > Lake > Sediment | place: USA: Wyoming | collected...
GTGCCGCCACTCCACGGCGCGCCAGGCGCTGATTGACAAGATCCGCGAGGGCGCGCTCGGCCAGATCGAACTCGTCCGCGCCTACCGCATGCACGGCTGGGGCGGCCCTCCGTTCAAGGCCGGCGAGAACGAACTGTTCTGGCAGATTCGTCATCCCTACAACATGCTCTGGGTCTCGTCCGGCTGGTTCATTGACTGGCTGATCCACAACATTGACGAGTGCTGCTGGATCAAGGACGCCTGGCCGGTCAGCGCCGTGGGCTATGGCGGACGCACGCCCGGCAGCACGGACCCGACGCAGAACCACGACACCTACACCGTCGAGTACACGTTCGCCGACGGCACGAAGGCCCTGGTTTGCGGCCGTTACGCCGCCAACTGCCACAGCGACTTCGCCACCTACGTCCACGGCTCCAAGTGCGCCGCGCAGTTCTCCGGCAACGTCCACGCGCCGACGGTGCGCATCTACAAGGACCAGCGCATGGCCGACAATAACATTGATTGGCAGCCTGAAGGGGAGAAAGTCAACCCCTACCGGGCCGAGTGGAAGGCGCTGCTGGACGCAATCCGCAACGACAAGCCGCACAACGAGGTCAAGCGCGGCGTCAACACGAACTACACGTGTCTCATGGGCCGGGCCGCCGTCCACACGGGCAAGGTGATCACCTGGGACCAGATGACGGCGTCGAAGTTCGAATTCGTCCCGAACGTGTCGAGCCTCACGGCGGACAGCCCGCCGCCGTTCAAGGCCGACGCCCAGGGCCGCTACCCCGTGCCTGTCCCCGGTTCATGGACGGAGGTCTGAGTGCCACGGGCAGCCTCTGTCTGCTGTTGGCTGCCCGTGCCGGCAGAACGAGACTTTCAACCGAAGAAGGACTACTTCGCGCCCCGTTTCTCGGCTCTGTTGGCTTTCTTGTTCTTCGCTTTCCCCTCGCCGGCGGCGGCGGTGGCGTGTTCGTCGAGGACGGCTTGAAGCTGTTTGCGTGCGGCTGCGGCGTCGGCGTCAGTCGTCTCCCTGGGAACCGAAATCTCCTTGAACGGCGCCTCGCTCAGATCGTAGAGCTCGCCGCCGTTCGTCAGTTTGTAGCGCGCGTTGCGGGCGTAGGACTTGCCGTTCAACTCGACGTAGACCCATTCGCGCGGCGTTCCCTTCTCGCCTTTGATCTGCGCGGCGAAGCTGTGGCTGTCGAGCGTGACGCCGTCGGGAAGTTTCGCGCCGCCAAGCTCGGCGAACGTCGCGAAGAAATCGCTGAAGTCAACGAGGTCGTTGCAGACCTTCCCCGCCGGCGCGACGCCGGGCCAGTTGACGACCAGTGGCACGCGGCTGCCGCCTTCGAGCATACTGGCTTTCTTGCCGCTGATCGCCTTCCCGTCCACGGTGGCGGCGGTGGCGCCGAAGCCCGCGGTGCCATTGTCGCCGGTGAAGATCACAAGGGTCTTCTCGCGGAGCTTCAGACGGTCGAGTTCCGCGATGAGCTTGCCGACGAGTTTGTCCATGTACTCGATGTTGTCCGCATACAGGTCGTCGCCCTTCTTGGAATCGGGCGTGCGCACGATCGGGCCGTGAATGTGCGACATCGGATAATACAGGAAGAAGGGCTGGTCCTTGTGTTTCTCCAGGAAATTCACAACGAAGTCATGCATCAGGTCAGGCAGGTACTTCCCTTCGGGCAGGTCCTTCTCCTTGCCGTTCTCGTAGTACGACTTCAGCCCTTCGCGCCAGTATTTGCCGCTGCCGTGGAAACTGAGGTACTCGTCGAAACCCCACTCGCCCGGGCCGAACGGCATCTGGCCCCACTTGCCCACGCACGCGGTGACGTAGCCGGCCGTCTTCATCACGGTCGGAATCATGATCTCCTTGTGCGCAGCCAGCGCCTGCGCGCTTTGATTGCTGATGAGCCCGGTGCGGAACGGATAACGGCCCGTCAGGAACTGGCAGCGCGACGGCCCGCAGAGCGGCGTCGAGTAGCAGAGCGGGAACCGCGTGCCGCCCTTGGCCAGCGAGTCAATCTGCGGCGTGCTGAAATGCCCCCCGGTGCAATGCACATCGCCGAGGCCGACGTCGTCGGACAGGACCAGGATGATGTTCGGCTTCACCGCATCGGCCGCCAGAACAGAGACCAGACTGCTAAGGAATGCGCCGACAAGGACACGCAGAACGCGATTGCGCCACATGAGATTGCACTCCTTATGACCCCGAAGCCTGCCGTCGTGCGGCACCTGTCCCCTCAGTATGCGTTCCGCGCGGCGCAGCCCTTTGTCTTGCTAAAGGCCTTCGGGCCGCTTCTCGTTGGCGCCTTTATACGATGAACCCTGCGCAAGACAACCTCCGCACTCGCCGCTTGCCGTATCGGTGACGACATTGGCCCAGGGTTCACTCACGTGGGCTGAAACGACATGGATTCGTTTGCGTCGCGCGCTTAGGATCGCACGCACTGGTCCAGGAATGCGCAACAGTCCGTGTGCGCGCAGGAGGCTCCCATGAGGCGTGCAATGAAGGTGAGCGCCGTCGTTGCCATGCTCCTGGTGACTCTAGCGTGGGACGTGCGAACGACGAATGCGTTCGCGGAGGGAGAACGCGACGAGAAGGAGCGTTCTCAGACCAGCGCGCCGGCGGCAGCCTTGTTCCCGTTCGTGCTGCCCTGGGACGATGCGACGCCGAGCGTCGTGGACCTCAGCGGCTGGCTGCACAAGCCGGCGGGCAAGTTCGGCCACATTCGCGCGGCTTTCGATGGGCATCTCTACGCCGGCAAGGAGCGCATCCGCTTCTTTGGCGTGGACCTGGCTTTCAGCGCTAATTTCCCGCGCAAGGAAGACGCCGAGAAGATCGCCGCCCGCATGGCCAAGTTCGGCATCAACATCGTTCGCTTCCATATCATGGACATGCGGCGCTTTCCCGACGGCATTTTCGCGCGCAATTCGGCAGACACCCGCGAGCTTGACCCGGAAGCTCTCGACCGCCTCGACTGCTTCGCCGCGCAGCTCAAGGGCAACGGCATCTACGTCTATCTTTGTCTGCTGAACTATCGTCCCTTCAATGCCGCCGACGGGCTGCCCAAGGAGATCGAGCAACTGGGCGACCCTTACCAGGGGCGGCATGTGATCGGGTTCTACGACGCCCGGATACTGGAGCTGCAGAAGGAGTACGCCCGCAAGCTCCTGACCCACCGCAACACATACACGGGCCTGACGTATACCGAGGACCCCGCGGTGGCCTTTGTTGAGATCAACAACGAGAACGGCCTCATCCACGCCTGGCTGGGCGAGCAGGTTGACAGACTGCCGGAGGTCTTTCTGCCGGAGTTGAAGCGGCAGTGGAACGAGTGGCTGCGCAAGCGGCACGGCTCGACCGACAAGCTTCGGCAAGCCTGGGGCGTCAAGGACGAAGCGCCGGGAGATGAGCTGCTCGCCAACGCCGACTTCTCGCGCGGCGTGGAACGCTGGGTGGTCGAGCGCCATGAGGGCGCGGAAGCCACGGCGGCGCCCAGCGACGATGTGCCGGAAGCCTTGCGCGGCGTGAAGTCCGCCCGCGTTGCCGTGACGAAGCCGGGCACGCAGAACTGGCACATTCGGTTCGAGCAGCCCGGGTTCAAGGTGCAGGCAGAGCGGCCGTACACGCTGACGTTCTGGGCCAAGGCTGAGAAGCCTTGTGTGTTCGGCGTCAGCATCGAGCAACACCATCCGCCCTGGCAGAGCCTGGGCTTGAGGACCAGAGTGAACCTGACGCCGCAATGGCAGCAGTTCCGCTTCGTGCCCTTGATAGACCAGAGCGATGACGGCGCCCGCGTGATCTTTGACCCCGCGATGCAGCCAGGGGCGTACTGGGTGGCGGGCGTTTCTCTCCGTCCCGGCGGTTCCTGCGGATTGGACAAGGATGAACGCCTTGAGGATGGGAGCGTGCGGTCAGTCCTGCGGGTGCGAGCGGGCGAACGCACCGCCGAGGCGCAGCGCGACTGGCTGCGCTTCCTCTGGGAGACCGAAGACCGCTACTGGCAGACGCTGTGCCGCTATCTGAAGGATGATCTGAAAGTCAGGGCGCTCGTTATCGGCACGGTTGTCGGCTGCAGCACCCCGAACCTGATGGCGAAGCTGGACTGCGTGGACACGCACGCCTATTGGCAGCATCCGGTCTTCCCCGGCCGCCCCTGGGATTCGGAGAACTGGGTGGTTAACAATCGCACGATGGTCAACGACCGCGGCGGAACACTGCCTGGTCTGGCGCTGCGGCGCGTGGTGGGCAAGCCCTTCAGTATTACTGAGTACGGCCACAGCGCGCCCAGCACGTATGTCAGCGAAGGGAGTCTGCTGCGGGGGGCCTATGCGGCGTTGCAGGATTGGGACTATGTCTCCACCTCCAGGTACTCGCATCATTCCGATTGGGACCTGCGGCGCATCCGTAACTACTTCGACATTGACCAGCACCCGACGAAGATGCTCACGCTCATTCCCGCCGCGGCGATGTTCCTGCGGGGCGATGTCAAGCCGGCGCAGCAGCAGGTTGTGGCGGCGCTGGACAAGGAGCGCGAGATTGACGCCTTGCGGCGTGGCGCAGCGTGGGAATTGGTGCATGCCGGACATGCGGGCGTGCCGCCCGAGACCGCGCTGGTCCACCGCACGGCAATTGCCGTGGAAGGGCAGGCGCTGCCCGCCGGGGCGCTCCGCCCGGAGCAGGTCAAGATAGAAGGCGACACGCTCGTGTCCGATACGGGCGAACTGGTGTGGGACGTGAGCCGGAAGGAGCGCGGTGTCGTCACAGTGAACGCCGCCCGGAGCAAAGCCGTCATCGGCTACGGCGGCGGCAGGCGGTTCGATCTCGGCGGCGTGGTCATTGAGCCGGGGCCGACGCTGCAGGACGGCTGGAGCGCCATCACTGTGACCGTGATGGAAGGTGACCCAAAAGTCCCGCCTTCCCGTTGGCTCATCACGGCGACGGGCTACGTCGAGAACACCAAGATGGGATGGAAGAACGCGGAGAAAAGCAGCGTCGGGAAGGATTGGGGACAGGCGCCGTCGCTGGTCGAGGGAATCTCCGCCCGCATCACCTTGCCGTTGCCTGCCAACCGCGCTGAAGGCTTCTGGGCGCTGGACGAACGCGGGCAGCCCAGGACGCAACTGCCCGTGCGGGCGGACGCCAATGGCAATGCCGTCGTGGCCATCGGGCCGCAGAGCCGGACGCTGTGGTACGTGGTCGCGGTGAAGTAGGGCCGGACGCCTGCGGCGGATCGAAGAGCGGGGCCGCCGGAAAAGTGAAGGGGATGCAGCGGCCGGGGGGACTGGCGGCGTCATGACACGCCTTGTCGTCGGCGATATTCACGGCTGCTGGGCCGAGTTCCAGGAACTGCTGGACAACGCGGCGCTCAAGCCCGGCGACGAAATCATCGCCCTCGGCGACATCGTGGACCGCGGCCCGGGTTCCGTCCCGGTGCTCGATTTCTTCCGCACGCACGCCGGCGCGCGCTCGCTGCTCGGCAACCACGAGCGCAAGCACATCAAGTCGTTCCAGGGCCTGATCGCGCCCGCGCTGTCCCAGGTCCTCTCGCGCCGGCAGTGGGGCGAAACCGCCTACCCGGCGGCCGTGGCCTTCATGCAGACGTTTCCGCGGTATTGCGAGCTTGACGAGGCCATCCTCGTTCACGGCTTCTTCGAACCCGGCGTGCCGCTCGAGAAGCAGGACGAGCGTATCCTCGTCGGCGTGATGACCGGCGAACGGAAGCTGCAGGCTCGCTGCGCGCAGCCGTGGTACGAGCTGTACGATGGCCCAAAACCGCTCATCGTGGGGCATCGGGACTACCTGGGCACCGGCCAGCCGCTCATCGTCCGCGATCGCGTCTACTGCATTGACACCGGCTCCTGCCGCGGCGGCGCGCTGACGGGGCTGCTCCTGCCGAGCTTCGCCATCGTCAGCGTGCGGAGCCGCGCCGACTACTGGGCCGCGCGGTGCAGCGTCGCGCCCGCGGCACTCGTGGAGCACGCTTACGCCATCATCCGCCGGCGGTACGAGCAGGTCACGGCGGCGCTGCGGGCCGAATGCGGATACGACGGGCTGTCAGCGGGCCTCCAGGCGCGCGTCTTCAGCGGCGCCGTGAACAGCGACCCCCTGGGCGTGTACCTCCAGGACATGCGGAAGGGCAAGCTTTCCCTGGCGGCGCTGCATGCGCGGGCCAGAATGCCCCACCACCTGCAGCGCCTCGCCCGCATCGTCCACCAGGCGACGGAAACGGAACGCGACGAGAACGACGAGTAGGTCTGTAGTGGCGAAGAAGTCCGTCCCGCGTCAGCGCTGCTTCCACGCGCTGCGGTTCGGAGCGATGATGCGGCCCGTCTGGCCGTTGAAACCGGTGAAGCTGAGGCCGAACGGGAACACCGTTGGTTCCTTGGTGGTGATCGCCGCCGGAATGCCGGATTCCGTCACGCCGATGACGTTCGTCTCCAGCTTGTGGACGAAATGCATGGGATCCAGCCACATCCTGTACAGGCCGGTGTCCTTGCCCGTGGCCTTGAACACGAGGCGCACGGACTGCTTGGTCAGGCTGGGTTTCTGGGAGAAATCGCCGATGTCAACCGTGGGGCTGGTGGCGGCCAGCACCGCGGCCGACGCCGTTGCGGCGGTTTCGGCGTCTTGACCAGGCAGCGAGAGCACGCGCACAAGCCAGCGGTCTCCCGTCGGATCGGCGACGGGCATCGAATCCTTCCCCGTGACGGAGACAATCTGGCAGCCGCCGGCGCGCGAGAAGCCGCGGCGCCCCAGCGCGTAGTCCAGCCTGAAGCTGGCGGCGCCGGGCGCTCGCGTCTCCATCTTCAGCACTTCGGTGGTGCGGAACAGGCCGATGTCCAGGCCGATGACGACGGTGCGGAACGTCTTGTCTATGGCCTCTGTCTCGGCGATGCCCAGAGCCGCGGCAAGGCTCGCGCCGCTGAGCTTGATCGTCAGCCGGTTGCTTGCCGGCGACAGCTTCACCGCCAGCGACAGCCCCGCGCTCTTGGCGCCCTTGGGCTTTGGCGCCGGCTTGATCCGGCCCTTGTCGTCGAGCGTCCCGCTGAACACCTGCGACCGGCCGATGCGCAACTGGAACGGGCTGCCCGCCAGCCTGGCTGCGGTGGCGCCGCGCGTGTCCAGGCAGCCGGCGTAGCTGAACGTGTCCGTGCCTCCGACGACGCGGTTGCCGCGGATAGCGCACTGCGTGGCCAGCAGTTCGGACGTCAGCGGCACGCTCTGCTCGACCGTGATCGTGAACTGCTGGTCGTCGTTCAGGCCCGCGCGGCTCTTGGCCACCAGCCCCGGGTTGTCGCTGGCGGCCGCGTGCGCTTTGAAGGTGATGTCGCCGGTTTTGGTGGGGCGGCCGAAGAGCACGCCGTCGGGCGCAAGCGCCAGGCCCACGTCCTCAAGCTGGTTGAACGTGCCGCCGCCGGTCCCGGCCACGGTCACCGAGCCCGTCACCGCCGAAAAACTGCCCGCGTGGCCGACGGTCTCGATGTTGGTGAAATAGCTGTTCGCCAGTTGCGCGGTCGCCAGCTTGTCGTGCGCGAACCGGAACAACGTGGGGCTCCGCGGCACCACGTTCACGCGGAACGTGCCGAGGCGCTGCGTGCCGATCACGTCGCTCAACTGCACGTTGAAGCGCAGGAACGCGCTGACATCCGCGGGCATGTTGCCGTTGAGGATGCCGGCCGGGCTTAAGCTGGGCAGCGACGCCGGCGCAGCGCCTGTGCCGTTGCTCTGGCTGCCCAGCAGGGGTTTCAGCGTGAACGTGTACGGCAGGTAGCCGCCGGCGCCGGTAATGTAGCGCAGGATGCTGCCCGCGGCGCAGGCGTCGCCGAGATCGAAGCCCTGGGGATCGTCCTTCACGTTGCCGCCTTGAGCGAACGCGAAGTCCGAGCCTGCGGCCAGGAACGGCGTGGTGAAGCGCAGCAACTGCACCGCGAAGCGGCTCTGCGCGGCGCTGGCGCGGCACGGCGCCGCCGGCGGCGCGGCGGGCGTGGCCAGCGCATAGGAGAAGCACACCGCGGCCAGAAGGACAGGCAACAGCAGGAAGGGGAGGCGCGGGTGGCGCCACCCGCCGTGTGAGCAGCCGTTCATGCCGTTGCCTGTTCCTCTCCGTGTCCTCCGCTGCAAGGGGCCGGCGCCGGCTTATTTGAAGAAAATGGCGTCAAGGTACATGGTGAACGCTTTCTGGCTGTACACCAGGAAGGCAATGCGGTTGACGCGTTCACGCCCCTCCAGTTCCAGGTCATAGTCCTTGAAGTTGTTGCGGTTGGCCTTGTAGATCTTGCCTTCGATGTTCTGCGTGATGGGCACCCAACTGTTGGCGGGGACGCGGATCTGCCTGGTCTCGTGGAATTCGCCCGCCGCGTTGATGAAGGCGATGGCCAGGGGCACCGGCGCGGCGCTGTTGTGGAACACCCGGAAGACCATCTGCTTGCTGTCCGTCAGGTTCAGCGGCTGGCCGGTGCGGCTGATGGCGGCCTTTTCCTGTGTGCCGCCCTGTTCCTGGATGACGACCATCTTGCTGCCGGTGGCCGGGTCGGTGGTGAACTGCACCGCGCCGGGGTTGCCCCAGCGTTCCATCACCCACAGGCCGTCGCCTTCCAGTCCGTCCATGGTCTTGGGCTTGCCCACCTTGGTCTCGTCGCCCGCAGCCGCGACCGGCTCGGGGTTCACCTCCTTGGTCAGCTTGGCGACTTTCTCCTCGATCTCCTTGTCGGTGGGGTTGGCTTTCAGATAGTCCGAATAGCTCTGCAGCGCCTTGTCCAGCATCTGCCGCTGTTCGTAGCAGTAGCCGAGCAGCTTCAGCATGTCCTGGCCGACGCCTTCCTGGCCAATGCAGCTCTCAAAGAGCTTGATGGCCTCCGGGAACTTGCCCTTCTGCACCGCCCACACGCCGACTTTGTACCGCCCCGCGAAGTCGTCCTCGGGGATCTTCTCGAGCTGCGTGTCAACGTCGTACTCGATGTTCTTGATCTTGTTCCGGGGAATCCTCACCCGGCCCGATTCGTTGTAGACCAGGAAGATGATGGCGTCGTCCAGTTCCTTGTCTACCTTGCCTTCCAGTTTCAAGCCCGGCGCGTCCGGGTCCTTGGACTCGGGTTTCATCTCAACCGTGTCCGCCCAGACCATGGCGCCACAGCACAACACCACACCGGCCAGCCCGTAACGCATAAGCCCCATTCCCCACCAGACCTTACTGTAGTGATACTACAGCCAACACCGGTTCCATGTCACCTGCAAATTCGCTGCCCTGGCAATCGCCGCCTCGCTTATTACATTCAAGAACACAAGTATTACGGCATAAGGAGGCCGCCCGTGTCCAAGGTGGTGCGTCTGACGTTCTCCATTGAGGAGCCGCTGTACAGGCAGTTTGCGAAGCTCGCCCAGGGCGGCGGCTACACGAACCGCTCCGAATTCGTGCGCGACATGATCCGCGAGCAGCTCGTGCGCCGCGAATGGAAGTCCGACAAGGAAGCGCTGGGCACCGTGACCCTGGTCTATAACCACCGCCTGCGCCGCCTGGGCGAGAAACTCACCGACGTCCAGCATCACCACCACCGCCACGTCCTCGCGGCCACCCACGTGCACCTCGACGACGACCTCTGCGCCGAGGTCATCATGGTCCGCGGCAAGGCCGGCGAGATCCAGCATATCGCCGACGAACTGCGCCGCCAGAAGGGCGTCCTGCACGCCGCCTTGTCCATGAGCACCACGGGCAAGGGCATCGCCTGACGCCCCGTGCCACTGCGGGCTTGCCCCGCAGTGCCACGCAGCACACGGGCGGGCGCGAAAAGGCACGGTATGACGCATTTGATTTTCGTATGAAATCTGCTTGACGCGCCGTGTTACTATCCTACGTTTCGTATGAACAAGGGGCGCGAGCGGCGCAACGATGCATATCCCGGATGGCTTCGTCAGTGGCGGCGTGAACGCCGCGGCCGGCGCCGTGTCGCTCGCCGTCTGCGGCCTGGCGCTGGCGCGGGCCGAGAAGACGCTCGGCGACAGACAGGTCCCGCTGCTGGGCGTCACGGCGGCCTTCGTCTTTGCCGCGCAGATGCTCAACTTCCCCGTGGCCGGCGGCACCAGCGGCCACTTCCTCGGCGCGCTGCTCGCCGCGGTCCTGCTTGGGCCGCTCAACGCCTGCCTCGTGCTGGCCGTGGTTCTGGCCATCCAGTGCCTCGGGTTCGCCGACGGCGGCATCACCGCCCTCGGCACCAACATCTTCAACATGGGCATTGCGGGCGGCATGGGCGGCTATTGCGTCTTCCGGCTGCTGTTGCTCGTCCTGCCCCGGACCCGCGCCGCTTTCCTGGCCGCGGCGGCCGCGGCGGCATGGCTGTCGGTAGTGCTGGCGGCGCTCTGCTGCGCCCTGGAGCTTGGCGCGTCGGGGACCTCGCCGTTCGCGCTCGCCGTCCCCGCGATGTGCGGCGTGCACGCGGTAACGGGCATCGGCGAAGCCGTCATCACCGCGGTCGTGCTCTCCACCGTTCTCGCGGCGCGGCCGGACCTGGTCGGCGCGTGGCGGCCGCCGGACGCGGCGCGGCTTCCGGAGGCGCTGGCCAATGGATAGGAGGACCTGGGCCTTCGTGGTTGCGGCGTTGCTGCTCGCCGTGGCGCTCGCGGCGTTCGTCGCGCCCTTCGCTTCGCCCGCGCCGGACGGCCTGGACAGGTTCGCTGCCGATCAACAATTCGCGGAGCGGGCTCAAGGCAGCGGCGTCTGGACGCGCGCCCCGCTGCCGGACTACAAAGTCAGCGGCATCAGGAACGCCTCGCTCGCGACCGGCCTTGCCGGCGCAGCGGGCGCGCTGGCGGTGTTCGCAGCCGCGTGGGGTGTGGCGAAGTACGCGGCCCGCAGAGGCGCCGCGAAGTCACAGGCGGCGCAGCGCACGTGAACCACGGGTTTCTCGATCGGCACGCGTACCTCGACAGCCCCGCCCATCGGCTGGACGCGTGCGGCAAGATCATCCTGACGCTGTGCTTTGCCGCGGCGGTGGTGAGCACGCCGGCGGAGGCGGGCGCCGCGTTCCTGGCGTACGCGCTGCTGCTGGCCGCGGTGCTGCTCCTGTCGCGCCTGCCGCTCACGCACGTCCTTGTGCGGCTCGCCATCGTCCTGCCCTTTGTCGCGGCGGTGGCGGTTTTCATCCCGTTCCTGCCGGCGCACGGCATTGGCGGCGGCTACAACCTGGGGCTCGGCGGCCTGCGGGTGTCGCACGCGGGGCTGCTCGTCTTCCGGAACGTGCTGGCCAAAGCGCTGCTCGGCGCAGCGGCGGTGATCCTCCTCACCTCCACCACGCCGTTCCCGGTGCTGCTGCAGGGACTGGCGCGGCTGCGCGTGCCGCGCGTGCTGCTGATGCTGTTGAGTTTCGCGTACCGTTACATCTTCGTGCTGGTGGACGAAGCGCAGCGCATGAAGCGCGCCCGCGATTCGCGCTGCTACTCGGGCCAATGGCTGTGGCAGGCCAGCGTTGTCGGCCGGATGATCGGCACGCTCTTCCTGCGAAGTTACGAGCGCGGCGAGCGCGTGTACCTGGCTATGCTCGCGCGCGGATACGAGGGCGCCGGGCACAAAGCCAACGGCCAAGAGCCAAGAGCCAAGAGCCAGGAGCCAGCGGCCAAGAGCCAAGAGTCAGCCTGGGCCATCGAGGTCACGGCGCTCTCGTATGCGTACCCTGACGGCTCGCCGGCGCTGCACGAACTGACCTTCAGCATTG
>Ga0315282_10014544_pt1 | contig 11695 bp, 10 predicted proteins | sample YL17G07_20_MG_FD_203693 | JGI IMG/M metagenome (GOLD analysis project Ga0315282, IMG submission 203693) | Sediment microbial communities from Yellowstone Lake, YNP, Wyoming, USA - YL17G07_20 | ecosystem: Environmental > Aquatic > Freshwater > Lake > Sediment | place: USA: Wyoming | collected...
CCCTATTCCGCTGGAGCGGACGGGCCAACAGCTTACACCGATATTGACGAAAGACCATTATGCACAGGCCGAAGACCAGCTCGAGCCGCTCTCCCAGATCATCGCTGAATTGAATGAGCGGTTCGGCCTGAACCTCGGTCAGGAGCATCGGGTGACACTCGGTCAGATTCTGGAAAAGCTAGATGATGATGCGGCGCTCGATGCCAGCGCCCGGGTCAATACACGGGAGAACGTCCGTCTCAGCTTCGATCACAAAGTCGAGGACGTGATTCAGGAGATCGTGGATTCGAACTTCGAGCTCTACAAGCGGATAACCGATGACCGTGCCTTCGGGGAAGCACTTCGGGACTTTCTATTTGACCATTATTTGCGTGCTCACCGCCAGGCCGAAGAGTTGATCAAGCGAGGAGAATCTAAGACCCTGGAGTTTAAGGCGACGCTGCGCTGGAATCTGCGTGAGAATCGTAAGGACGATAAAACTATCACTCAAAGTGTGCTCAAAACCATCGCGGCATTCCTCAATACCGCCGGCGGCGATCTTCTGCTTGGAGTCGCCGATGATGGCACGGTGACTGGGATTGAGCACGATCAATTTGAGAATGAGGACGAGTTCATGAGACACCTCGCTCAGTCGGTGCGCAACAGTCTTGGAGATCGCGCGAGCACTTGCATTGACCCAAGAACTCAGGTCGTGCAGGGAAAGACTGTTTGCCTCGTGAGTTGCCAACGCAGCCCGGAACCGGTTTTTCTAAAATGGAAGGGGACTGAGGAGAGCCAAGAGGGGGATTTTTTTGTCCGGAGCGGCCCCGGGAGCGTAAAACTTAGTCCGGAAAGCACTGCAGAATATATCAAGACGCGATTTTCGAAAACATCAAATCACAGTCCACAACGCAAAGGTTTGAAAGACGCGGAGTAATAAAACTCGAGGGCTTGTCCTCTAGCTTCCGTTTGGTATAGACTTAAAGATCAAAAAATGAAAACAGAGATTCCCGCCGAATTGAGAAGAGCGTTTGCTGTCTTGGGCCTTCTGTTCATAATGGGAGCTCAAGGTGCTGCGGCTGTCTCCAAAAAAGACCTGGCGATCACCCTGAAGGAGCAGAAAGTCGAGGAGCTGACTTCGTCGGGGCTCGTCCTGGCGTTTCATCTCAATATCGCCGATTCCTCGGCCTCCCCGTATTTCTTGACGGGCTACTCGTACCAGGTTTTGATCAACCAGCGGGAATACTTGAACTTGCCCGTGGTCCTCGACCAGCCTCTGGAGATTCGGGCGCGAGGAGAGACGCTCATCTCACTTCCGATAAAGATTAACTATGCCCTGCTTTTTGAGGCCATCCCCGGGGTCGAGGAAAAAGCGGTCTGTGACCTGACCGGAGAAATGGTCTTTGCGGATTCTAGGAAGAGGGAGGAGAGGATCCCGTTTGCCGCGAGCGGGAGCTTCCCGATCTTCAAAGATCCCGAGGTGGAGCTGCTTCCCCTCAAGGTCCGAGACCTGACCATCGGCGGGTCGGACCTGAGTTTTGAGGTCAGGTTCAAGAACCCCAATTCATTTGACTTGATCGTCGATAAGATCAGCTACAGCCTGGTCTTGGCGGAGCAAAAGATTTCCGACGGCTCCTTCGGCGGGAACAAGAACATCGACGCGAAGGGAGACAAGGTCTTTTCACTCCCCTTGCTCCTGGATTTTTCCGAGCTCGGGAAGGAAGTCTATGACGCTTTCGAGAATTCTGCTGTCCCTTGTCACTTTTCGGGTGAATTGGAAGTCTCCACGATCTGGGGGCAGCTCCGCATTCCGTTTGATAAGACGGGCGATATTCCTGTTTCCAAAACCTCCTGATCGAGTCTTGATAAGCCCATGATTTCTGTGATCGTTCCGACCTATAACCGGGCTTCTTATCTGAAAGAGGCCCTGGAATCCGTGCTGGCGCAGAATTATTGGGCCGATCGAACTCGAGCCGGTATCTTTGAGCTTCTGGTCATAGACGACGGCTCCACAGACCGGACCAGGGAAGTCGTGGGGCAGTTCGGTGAGAGGGTGACTTACCACTTCCAGGCTCACGTCGGAGTCAGCTCGGCGAGGAACCTCGGGCTTCGGCTGGCCAAGGGCGATTATATTGGATTCCTGGATTCGGATGACCTATGGAAGAGAGACAAGATCCAGGTCCAGATGAGCTTTTTTAAAGCCTTCCCGCAGGCCAGGGTCTGTTATACGGAGGAGATTTGGATCAGAAACGGCGTCCGCCACAACCCCGGCAAGAAGCACCGGAAATACTCGGGCTGGATTTTCGACAAAGTCCTTCCCTTGTGCCTTCTCAGCCTCTCTTCGGCGCTCTTTCGACGGGAGGTTTTCGAGGAGATCGGCGACTTCGACGAGACGCTCCCCGCCTGCGAGGATTATGATTTCGGCATCAGGCTGGCGCATCGCTTTCCGGTCCATCTCGTTACCAAAGCATTGATGATAAAACGGGGAGGGCATCCCGACCAGCTCTCCCGCCGCTACTGGGGCATGGATAGGTTTAGGGTCCAGGCTCTCGAGAAGGCGCTGAGTCTCGGCCTGACGTCAGAGCAGCAACGGCTCGTCAAGGAGGAGATTCTCAAAAAGAGCCACATTCTCGTTCAGGGCTTTGAGAACAGGAATAACCCGGAAGAAGCCCGCAAATGCAGGGAACTCATGAACAAATACGAATCTCAACTTAACCAAGAAAGAAGGGAGGAACGATGAACGTCCTGGAGATCATGCCGTTGTGATCATGGCCTGCGCGGACGGAAAGTTCTGGACGAAATCGTTTCCTGCGAAAAATATTAAAACCAGTAATTGAAGCCCACGGTGAACTGGGCACCGCTCAGGTCGAAGTCACTGAAACCCTGGAAGGAGCTATTGTCCTGCCACTTTCCTTTGACAAAGTTGTACTTGAATTCTCCCTCTATGGTGAACCGGGGCCCCAGCGGGTACATGAACCCGCCAAAGGCATGGTAGCCGACCGAGAAGCGGTTTGTTTCTTCGAGATCGGCGAGTTTCACCGTAAAGATATCAATGTCCCCGAGTTGAGGATCGGTGTAAATCCACACGTCCGAAAAGTCGACGATGTCTCCTCGAAGGCGGACATTCCAATGGTAAAAGCCGACTCCACCTCCGACGTAGGGAATGAATCTGCCTCGCCTTCCCAATGGGGCCAGCTTGAGGGAGAGCTGGATCGGCATGATCGAGACCTGAAAGGAATGGGAGATGTCGAAATCCCCCTGGAAATCTTGAGCCGGGAAAGCAAAATCGCCCTCAGTAAGAGAAATTCCGACATAATCCCTGTAAAAGCCGGACCTGTTCTTAGTATAGAAGTCAACAGAAAGTCCGATGCTGAGCTCATTGGTGAAGAAGTGTTCGTACCCCAGGCCGAACACCGAACCGTTGAAATTCGACTTTTTGAAGCTCATGTTGTCAAATTCGGTTGTCCAGAGACTGTTGGGATCGTTCTGTGCGCGGGGGACAAAATACCCCACTTTAAACGTAAGGACGTCTGAGTAGACCAGAGCAGGCAAAGCGATGACCAGGAGCCCCAGGATGACGAGACATTTCTTCATTTTATTTCTCCTCGCCGAACTCATATGCAAGATATATGCCAAAATTCTTCGGCTTTTCTTCAGGCAGGCCCAAAAGCAGGCTGTGTCCAAAAGGGGCCATTTGTCCTTTTTCCGGGCACTTTCCCGGTTTTTCCAGACCGAAAACATAAGTCTACAGGGGGGCCACGGGATAGTCAAGGACGGTGCGATTGCATGAGGAAATCAAAAAGGATAAAATTCGATTCCGTGGCCATGAAAACAGAAATGCTCAAGATAGACCCCGAACTCCTTGAGGCAGATAAAATCCACAGAATTGCGGCGGTCCTGCGCCGGGACGGGACGATCGCTTATCCGACGGAGACTTTCTACGGCCTGGGCGCCGCAGCCTTTTCCTCAAAAGCCGTCAGAAAAATCTATCGCTTGAAGAGACGGGTCCGAGGGAAGCCGCTCCCGGTCGTCGTATCGGACCTTCAAATGGCCAAGGACCTAGTCACCGAAATCTCCCCGTTTTTCATTGCTCTGGCCCAGGAATTCTGGCCGGGTCCATTGACCTTAGTCGTAAAGGCTTCGTCCGTTTTGCCCCGGGATCTGCTCGGACGAGACGGGACGATTGGTCTTCGCCTGCCCTCCCCGGCCTGGCTCAGAGAACTGGTCAGGCAACTGGCTTGTCCTTTGACAGCAACCAGCGCCAATGTCTCCGGCGAAAGAGAGATTTCGGACCCGCGGGAAGTGATCCGGCTTTTTTACGGAAAAGTTAACCTTGTTGTCGACGGCGGCCTGACTCCCGGCACCTTGCCTTCGACGGTGATCGATTTGTCGCGTGGAAAAGCCGAGATTCTTAGAGAAGGCGCGATCCCGCGCTCAATTCTGAAAAAATACTTGGAGATGTAGTATTTTTTTACAGCTCACGGCTCACAGCTCACTGCTCACTATCTTATTTGACTTTTGTTCCCGGCGGCAGTTCCCGGTCAAAGAACGGGATGATGGCCTTTCCCTCGACCTCGGCGGCGAGGAGCATGGCCTGGGATTCGATGCCGCGGATGACGGCCGGCTTGAGGTTGGCGATGACGATCAGGCTCTTGCCAACGAGGTCTTCCGGAGCGTACGTATCAGCGACGCCGGCGATCATGGTCCGCTTTTCCGTCCCCAGGTCCGCCTCGAGTTTGAGCAGTTTCGTTGTCCCGGGGACTCTCTCCGCCTTTAGGATCTTGGCTACTCTGAGGTCCATTTTCTTGAATTCATCAAAACCGATGATCTCCATTTTTCCCTCCATTTTGACTTGACCGACCTGCGTTCCTTCCTCGCTCAAGAAATCTTTGAGCGCGACTCTGGGAAAGAGCGGCTTGGGCTCGCGGATCGTCTGGCCCGGCCTGAAGTCGCCGAACGTCAGGTCGGAAAAAAGCGTTTTCTCGAGCGGTTGCTCTTCCCCCAGCCAATCCCAGATTTTATGAGCCGACTCGGGCATGACCGGGAAAATGAGATAGCTCATTCCCCGAATGGCCGCAGCGGCTTGAAAGAGGATCCTTCCCAGACGGCCCCTTTGCCCCGGGTCTTTGGCCAGCTTCCACGGTTCATGGTCCGCCAGGTATTTGTTGACCTGGTTCAAATAAACCCAGATTTCCTCCAGGGCCCGGCTGATCGCGTAGTCATCATAATACTTATAAACCTGAGCCTTGAGCTCTCCGAAGCAGCGTCTTAGATTCTGGTCGTCTTCCTTCTCCTCCCCCGGATCGCTGATGATGCCGCTGAAATAAGAGCGGATCATCGTCAAGGTGCGTTGGACGAGGTTCCCCAGGTCGTTCGCCAGGGCGGAGTTGATCCGGTGGATAAAGCCCTCATGAGAGAAATTCCCGTCCTGCCCGATCGGGATCTCGCGGAGCAAAAAATACCTCAGCGAGTCGGCTCCAAACGTCCCGAGGATGGCATACGGGTCGAGGATGTTGCCCTTGGATTTCGACATCTTGGTCTCGTCTCTGAGCCACCAACCGTGGCCGTAGACGGTCTCGGGGAGGGCAAAACCCGCGGCCATGAGGAAGGCCGGCCAGAAAATGGCGTGGAACCGAAGGATGTCTTTGCCTATGAGATGGATGGTCGCCGGCCAGTATTTTTCGAAGCGGGCCGGATCCCAATCATATCCGATCCCGGTGAGATAGTTGTGGAGAGCGTCGAACCAGACATAGATGGTGTGGGCAGGATCATTCGGGACCGGAATGCCCCATTTGACCGTCGTCCGGGTGATACTCAGGTCCCTGAGTCCCCGGCGGACAAAACTGACGACCTCGTTCATCCGGCTCGCGGGCCTGACAAAATCGGGGTTTTGGGCGTAGAAATCAAGGAGCGGCTGCTGGTAGGCAGAGAGCTTGAAGAAGTAGCAATCCTCGGATACGACGATGCACTTCTTGCCGCAGTCCGGGCAGATCTTGTGGCCTTCTTTTTCCAGCCTCACGTCCTCAGTCAGATAGTTCTCGTCGGAAACGCAGTACCAGCCTTGATAGACTCCCTTGTAGATGTCGCCCTTGGCTTCGAGCTTCTGGAAGATCTTCTGCACGCCTTTTTCGTGGATGGACTGGGTCGTCCGGATGAAACAATCGTAAGAGATGTTGAGAGCCTTCCAGAGGTCCTGGAAACGGCCGACGACCTGGTCGGCCAGTTCGATCGGCTTGAGCCCCTTTTCGGCCGCGGCCTTTTCGACCTTCTGGCCGTGCTCGTCCGTCCCGGTTAAGAAAAAGACGTCCTTTCCGCAGAGTCTCTTGAAGCGGGCGAGAGAATCGGCAATGATAGTCGTGTAAGCATTGCCAATGTGGGGGACATCGTTAACGTAGTAGATGGGAGTCGTGACATAGAAGGTCGACTTAGAACTCTTTGCCACTCGTCAGCCCTCCTTTGATCAGCATCATCGCTTCCATCCGGGTGGCCGGCTTGTTGCGGAAAGACCCCCTCACCGCGGAAGTGACGGTCACCGACTTGGGCTTCTTGGCGCCGCGCATCGACATGCACATGTGTTCGGCCTCGATGACCACCATCACGCCCAGGGGTTTGAGCTGGTTATCGAGAAAGTCGGCCACCTGCTTGGTCAGGCGTTCCTGGACCTGGAGCCGGTGGGCGAAGATATCCACGATCCGTGTGATCTTGCTCAGGCCGACGATCCTCCCGCCCTTCGGGATATAAGCGACGTGGGCGACACCGGCGAAAGGAAGAAGATGGTGTTCGCACATTGAGTAAAGTGGGATATTTTTGATCAAGACCATTTCGTCGTGTTTTTCCCCTTGCATCACCCTGAGAACGTGGGCGGGGTCGTCCTTCGTCCCCCCCAGAATTTCGGAAAACATCCGAGCGACTCTCTGGGGAGTATCTTTGATGCCCGGACGCTTCAGGTCTTCGCCGACACCTTCGAGGACGAGCCTGACGCCGCGTTCGATCTTTTTGAGGTCCATGATACTTTTCTCCTTAGCCACGGCGGCGCCCTGATTTCGGGGTGAATTTCGTTCTGTATGTCTCCGCAGCCTGTTTGATGACTTCTTTGAGAGGCAAATCGGTCCTGCCGGCGACCTTGAGACAGTCTTCATATTCAGGTTGGGCGTTGACTTCTCTTCCGTCTAAAAAAGAGACCTTGATCCCCACTGAGGCGCCGCCGACCTTGACCTTGCGTATCTCTCGGGGGAGGACCCGCCTCTCGACGGGGTAGTACCTGAGGCCGATTGAACTCGTCTCCCGGAAAATCACGATGATGAGCTCCTCCAATTTTTCAACCCCGGCCAGGACGGTCAGTTGTGTGGCCAATCTGTTTTTTTTCATGACCACAGGTGTGAGATAGGCATCCAGGGCGCCCCGCTCCAGCGCGGTCTCGATAAAATGCGCCAGGAGCTGGGGAGTGGAGTCGTCGATCGTGGCTTCGATCAGGTAAACCCGCTTGTCCGGCTCGAAGGCCGCGGCCTCCCCGCAAAAGGCGCGGAGCACATTCGGGAAACCTGGGAAATCCCGGCCTCCCGCTCCGCAGCCGATCTTTTGATAGATGATCTCCGGGAAGGAGAGGAATTTCTTGACGAGTGTCGTGACGATGGCGGCGCCGGTCGGCGTCACCAGTTCCTCTCTCGCGCCGGCGGAAAAGATCGGAATCCCTTTGACCAACTCGGCGACCGCTGGCGGCGGAACAGGCAGGAGCCCATGAGAGGACTTAACCCATCCTCCCCCCAAGTTTAGAGGAGAGCAATAAAACCTATTGATGTCGAGGGCTTCGGCCAGAAAGCATGTGCCCACGATGTCCACGAGGGCGTCGTCAGCGCCCGCCTCGTGGAGGTGGGCCTCCTCCAATTTCCGGCCATGGACTTTTGCTTCCGCCTCGAAAAGCTTTTCGAAAATCGAGAGTGAGTTCTTTTTCACCGCGGGCGAAAAAGAACTCTTTCGGATCATCTCTTTGATATCGCGGAGGTTTCTCTCCACTTCCTTTTTCCCTTCGACGAGAACATCCACCTTCAGGGCGCGCAGGGACGACCTTCGAGTCTCCCTGACCCGGATATCCACCGGAAGCCCGAGCCCCCCCATCTTTTTTTTGAACAGCGCGGGCGCGACCCCCAGGTCGAGCAAGGCCCCTAGAATCATATCCCCGCTCAGCCCGGCCGAGGCATCAAAATAGACAAATTTCATTTTTTGTTCGCCTTTCTTGGCTATCATATTCTAGAGATTGAGATCAATCATCGGGAGGATCTCTCCGGCCTTGCCGCGCAGGGTGATATCCGCCTGGTGGGACAGGGGAGTGGGCTCGGGGTTGATCTCGACGACCTTGGCCCCGGCTTCTGCGGCCGCAAAAGGAAGGGAGGCGGCCGGCTGGACAAGAGCCGAGGTTCCGATGGAGAACATCACCTCGCAACTCGAGCTCAGGACAAACGCCCTGTTCAGAATCTTGGAATCGAGGGCCTCCCCGAACCAGACAACATGGGGCCGGAGGAGAGCCCCGCAGGAAGGGCAGCGCGGCGGGATCTCGGCCAAGGGGAACTCGAAATTATCCAGAACGATGCCCTCCTTAGTGCAACGGACCTTCCAGATGTTTCCATGGAGCTCGATGACGTTCTCTGAACCCGCCTTTCTATGCAAGCCATCGATGTTCTGGGTGATCAGGGCGAAATGAGGAAAGCGTTTCTCCCACCGGGCCAGGACCCGGTGTCCGGGGTTGGGCTCAACCTTGGCCATCAAACCCCGCCTCCAGTTGTACCACTCCCAGACGAGGGTCGGGTCCCGCTCGAAGGCTTCAGGTGTGGCCAAGTCCTCGGCTCGAAACTGTCTCCACAGGCCGTCCTTGCCCCTGAACGTCGGGATTCCAGACTCGGCCGATATTCCCGAGCCCGTAAGAACCGTTACTTTCTGAGCCCGGCTCAGAAGCTCGGCCAGTTGCCTGATATCGTTCGTTTCCATCGGCTAACTCGTCTAAAGACAATAGCATACCGTTTTATGGGGCAAAAATCAAAATTGCTCACTCTTTTCTTGACTTGCCTTTTCTTTAATTATATACAAATAATCTCGTTCGAGGAGGAACTATGGCAGCGGAGATCGGAATCCTGGGCGGGACCGGGCTCTACGAGATCGACGGGATCGAGAAGGTTGAGGAGACGGAGCTAGAAACGCCTTTTGGCTCGCCTTCCGACGCGTATATCACGGGCGTTTTGGCCGGGAAACGCGTGGCCTTCCTCAGCCGGCACGGCCGGGGCCACCGGATGATCCCCTCGGCGATCAATTACAGGGCCAATATCTATGGGTTCAAAATGCTGGGCGTCCAGAGAATCATGGCAGTTAACTCGGTCGGCTCTCTCAGAGAAGAGATCAGGCCCCGCGACATCGTCTTTTCGGACCAGTTTTTCGACCGGACCCGACGCGAAAACACTTTTTTCGGCGAGGGCATAGCCGCCCACATCAGCTTCGCTGAGCCCGTCTGTCCCGACCTGGCCATGACCCTCTTTGATATTGCGCAGGGCCTGGGCCTGAGGGCGCATTTGGGAGGGACGTACATCTGCATCGAAGGCCCGGCCTTTTCGACCAAGGCCGAGTCCAGGATCTATCGTTCCTGGGGCTGCGACGTCATCGGAATGACGGCCGCGACAGAGGCCCGCCTCTGCCGCGAGGCCGAGATGTGCTATGCGACGATGAACTTGGTCACCGATTATGATGTTTGGCACGCCAGCGAAGAACAAGTTTCGGTGGGGTTGATCCTGGAAAACCTGCATCTGAATATCGACAACGCAAAAACCATCATCAAGAAGGCACTGGCCCGATTTTCCCCTCAGAAAGAATGGCGCTGCGACTGCCGGGACGCCCTTAGGAACACAATTGTCACCAACCTTGAATTCATCCCCGAGGAGACCAAAGAACGGCTGAGCTACCTGATCAGAAAATATATAAAAATCTGAAATTCGGCGGGAGAAATGAGTCTTGTCATCGTCGGTTCCTTAGCTTTTGACACGATCGAAACCCCCTGGGGAAGAAGAGAGAAGATCGTCGGCGGCTCGGGCACATATTGTTCCCTGGCGGCGAGTTTTTTTACCCGGCCCAAGATCGTTGGCGTTGTGGGTACGGATTTTCCCCGGGAAATCATGGCCTTCTTTAAGAGGCGACGGATCGACACGCGTGGGATTGTCGTGAAACGGGGGAAGACATTCCATTGGGAAGGGAGGTACGGCCGCGACCCGAACCAGAGAACGACGATCAAGACGGAGTTGAATGTCTTCAGGGGTTTCAAGCCCCGGCTTCCCCTGGCCTGCCGCAAGGCCGACATCGTTTTTCTGGCCAACATCGATCCGGACATGCATGAACACATTCTGAGCCAGGTTGAGAATCCCAAGCTTGTGGTCATGGACACGATCAGGCTCTGGATTGAGACCAAGCGGGAAGCGCTCTTCCGTGAGCTCAAACGCGTCGATATTTTCTTTGCCAACGATGAAGAGGTCAAATTGTTGTCCGGCCAGACCAACCTGATCAAGGGAGGCAGGAAGCTCCTCGAATGCGGGCCATCGACAATCGTGCTGAAGAAGGGGGAGCACGGAGCGCTCGTCTTCGGCCGGGATTTTGTTTTCGGTGTGTTGGCCCACCCCAGCGAGGACGTCGTGGACCCGACGGGCGCGGGGGATTGCTTTGCCGGAGGGTTCCTCGGCTACCTAGATAAGGTGAAACGTTGGAGTCACCGGGAGATCCGCAAAGCCGCTGTCTTTGGGAGTGTTCTGGCGTCTTTCGCGATTGAGGATTTCGGCATTGACCGATTGAAGTCCCTGACCGATCAGGAAGTTGAAGCGCGATTCCGACAATTCAAAAAACTCGTCGCTTTCTGAGCCGGAGGATCTGTTTTAACCCTGCGCTGGGCGCGGAGCGCCGGTCTATCTCGAGCCCTCTGGTGGGGTCATCGCGACGGCTTTCGCCAAAACCACGGCCGATTGTCCCGACAGAGAATTGTAGTAAGACACAAAGCGCCCGGTCTCGACGGCGTTCTGCCGATCAAGATTGTGCGCCCAACGGTAGCTGATGGGCTGGTACCAAAGCTCGGCCTGAATATGGAAGGGGCCCCCGGCATTGCCCACATCCACGGAGTAAAGAATCCGGTCGCGGCCGCCCCGGAAGTTATCGTCGTCCCGCGCCGCGCCCTTCACTGAAATGTCGGCCTCCGCTGCGGCCTTTTCGAAGCCGTCCGGAAGAAGCCGGTTGTCCTTGACGTAACGAACCGCCGTGAGCAGAACCGTAGTCACTTTGTCATCGGGCCCGGCCAGGATCCCTTCGTAGATCTGGACTTGGTCGGATCTCTCGATCCGGTCGTAATGTGGCTCGTAAAGGTCGGCGGTGGCGTCATTGTCGTTTCCGGAGATCGAGCCGTCGGGATTCAGATTCCCCGACTCAAAGATGACCCGGTTGTCGTCGCGGCCGCGCACCGTGAAGTGGATCCAGGCGCGCCGGGACGGGTAAGCGGTTGGAAGTTTGTGCCCGGCCGAGTTTTCGACGGACAGCTGTGCCTTTAGACGGCCCTGCTTCATTTCCACAGATTCGATGGCCAGGCGGGCAGAGGATGTCTCCAGGTGCTCGATCGTGCGGCGAACGGCCGCATCCAGGTCTTGAGGCAAAGCGGCCACTCCCAGTTCAAAACGATGGGCGTTGAAGATTTCGGGAATGA
>Ga0315282_10014545_pt1 | contig 11694 bp, 14 predicted proteins | sample YL17G07_20_MG_FD_203693 | JGI IMG/M metagenome (GOLD analysis project Ga0315282, IMG submission 203693) | Sediment microbial communities from Yellowstone Lake, YNP, Wyoming, USA - YL17G07_20 | ecosystem: Environmental > Aquatic > Freshwater > Lake > Sediment | place: USA: Wyoming | collected...
GAAGTTCCGGTTCCCTTGTTTCCTAAGCGATCAACGATGACGACGAAACCTAGGGCATACCATCTGTCTCCAAGCTTCATCAAGCCGCCCTCTATACCTACGCCGTAGTCCGCCCCAGTAGCCTCTAGAGCCCCCTTCGCGCGATTGTAGGCTCCGTTGATAGTGTCTCGTTTGAGGGGCTGATTTGAAACCTTGGAGTCTATTGAGAGACTGATAACCTCTGGCTCTTCACCAAATTGTTCTGTAAAAGCCTCTTTGACCGCGGAAACTTTGGCAGGATTTCTTGACCCAACGGCAACCTTCATCTTGGCCATGTCTCCAAAAAGTCAAGAACGTGAAAGGCTAATTACGACGCACTAGAAAACGAAAATCTTACACTTAATTTACATTACCTTCTTTGCGAACTCCTTTCCGAACTCGAAACACTTCTGAATTTCATTTGCGTCGGGAACCCACTTAACGGTCAACGCGGGAGCAACGATTTCGATGCCCGCGTTTTTGAGTTTTTCTTCGATGGTCTTAACCGCTCCTCCTCCCCAGCCGTATGAGCCGAAGGCCGCGGCGACCTTATTCTTTGGTCTTAAGCCCTGTAGTTCTTCTAGAAAGGGAGCTACTGTTGGTAGAACTCCGTTGTTGATGGTTGAGGAGCCGATAAGTATTCCTTTTGCGTCGAGCAGTTCTTTGAGGATGTCCCCTCGATCTGAGAACGGAAGCCTGAACAGCATGGTCTCAACGCCTTCGCTGCTGATGCCCTCGATCATTGCTTTAGCCATCTTTTCCGTGCTATTCCACATCGTATCGTACACGACGAGAATCCTTCTCTTCGCCTCCCCCTTTGACCATCGGACGTAGGCTTCAACTATTTTTCCCGGCTTGCTACGCCAGACGATGCCGTGGCTAGGCGCAATCATGTTGATCTTTAAACCCATTTTCTGGATCTCGTCTATCTTTCTGAGTATCAGTTGGTTGAAGGGCCACAAGATGTTGGCATAGTACTTGGCCGCCTCATCCATCAGCATCTTTTCGTCAACCTCGTCGTCGAACCGTTTCGAGGTAGCTAGGTGTTGTCCAAACGCATCATTGGGTAAAAGCAGAGCATCCTTCTCCACATACGTGAACATAGAGTCTGGCCAGTGGAGCATAGGGGCCTCAATGAACCGTAAAGTCCTTTTGCCGAGTTTTACCTCGTCGCCGGTTTTTACAACTTGGAAATTCCAATTGCCAAAATAATGTTTCTGTAGCCCCTCTTTGCATCTGGCAGTGCCCAGTAGTTTTGCCTTTGGGGCCAGTTTCAGGATCTCCGAGATCGCGCCTGAATGGTCTGTTTCAACGTGGTTCGCCACAATATAGTCTATCTTCGAGGGGTCAACGACCGCTTTGATTCTTTCGATCATCTCACTTGCGAAGGGGCCATAGACGCTATCGATCAGCGCCGTTTTTTCGTCCACGATTAGATAGGCGTTGTATGTGGTTCCGCGATGGGTTGAGTACGTGAAGCCGTGAAAGTTTCTGACATTCCAGTCGACGGCTCCAACCCAGAAAACGTTTTCTAAGACTTTAGCGGAGGGCATCTTGACTCTCACGGTTAGTAGTTCATTGTTCGTCAATATTAACTATGCACGTTCACGGCACAAACATGCCACCGGAGAGTCAAGGAATGAAGTAGGTCGCGCTTAATCCTGCTTTTCGATTCTTTCAAATTCTGTCTTCGGGGCATTGCATACTGGGCAATGCCAATCTTCAGGTAATTTCTCGAAAGAGGTTCCGGGTTGTACTCCTCTTTCTGGATCACCTTTCTCAGGATCGTAAACGTAGCCGCAGACCTTACATCTCCATTTGGCCAGATTTTTATACTGGGATTTTTCAACCGCTTCTATTACTTGCTGGTACTTTTCGTGTATTATCTTCTTGTCGAAGTCCCAGAATTCCTGAAGCATGGCTTCTTGCTCTTGTTCGGTGAAGTATTCCATACATGGGTAAAAAAATCGTTTGTCTTCTTTTTCAATATGCATCGGATAGAGTTCAGTCAGTTCTTTTAGCGAGTTTTGAATGTCCTTCAGCGAATCAACATTGCCTGTGACATAGTTCTCTTTGGCGCTTAGAAGATCGCTTACCATCCTCCTCCCGTAGATGTGCTCCTCAATCAATTCGTGCATCGTCTTATTGTGTTCGTTTGACAGGTTTTTTCCGGCGAGGCTCTTGAAGAGAAGGTCCTCCTCCTTACCATGATGGCATTTATCCGCATATGTTCTGAGGAAGTCTATCGCAACATCGATAAAATCTGGGTTAATTTCTTTTGTTTCGCTTATTTTTCGCATTTCCTCCTCCATCAACTTAACCATACGTTCAATGAGTCTATGTTCCCTCATCAGAGGCCCGATGGGCAGCAAGTTATGCTCTCCACAAGTCGATGATTATTCTGAATCGGTGATTCCCATAATTATAAGAGCAGCGTTTTCAGCTTCTAGTCATCAGGGTTGAATTCTGGTACTTACCTCAAGACCGTCTTCGCCTACAGGAATGTATCTGCTGTCGTACTTTCCTGAGTTTCTTATATAATCTAGGTATTCCCTCATCTCATCTGCAAAGATTCCTGCGTTGTCTGCAACCACGACGCTTTCTTTATGGAGTTTATCTTCAACCAACTTTATGTAATCTATGTACTCCGTCTTGTCCGCGTCAATAAAGACTAAATCGAATACGCCTTCAAGCTTCGGCAGAATTTCTATGGCGTCTCCGACCAGTACATCTACGGTTGGTTTTATCCCCGCCTTTCTGACATTATCTTTAGCCATTGCTGCTTCATCTCTGTGAATCTCGATCGTGATTATGTGTACGCCGCTATCCAGTACTTTTCCCATCAGTATTGCCGAATAGCCAATCAGGGTCCCGATTTCCAAAATGCGTTTAGGTTTAATTTTGCGAATTACTTCCACCAATACCTGACCTTTGTGCGGCCCCACAATTGGAAGGAAATCTTTTTCTGCCATCTTCTCTATTTCCCTTAAGATTTGATCCACCTTGTTTTTGGCCATAGTAGAAAACAACCTCCTATTCTTTGCGAGACCCACTATGTCGCATTAAGCCACACGTCGAAGTCGGTCGTGATATCTTACAGATGACCAATATTATGAGTTTTTAGATTGTCTTTCAATCTCTGTCAGTAAACTAATTACTTCTTCATCGTTTGTCTGATTAAAATTGCGGTAAAACTGACCTATGGCGAAGAAAAGCTTAGGAGTGCTCAAACAGAATATTTCATCAACTTCGTTCCTCAGCGCTTCTATAGTGTCCGGCGGACCCACGGGCACCGCCAAAATGAGAAAAGCTGGTTTATTCTTTCGGATAGAAGCTATGGCGGCCCTCAAGGTAGCTCCTGTTGCCACTCCATCATCTAGAAGAATGACGATCCTCCCTTCTAATTTAGGATAGTCTTTCTTACCACGATACTTAGCCATCCTTCTCTCGATCTCTTTCCTCTGCCTTTCAGCTTCACTCTGAATATAGTTTTCAGACACCTGCAGGTATTCTATAAGTTGAGAGTTCAGCATTAGCGTACCGTCTTGCGTTACCGCCCCTATGGCTAGTTCAGGGTTGCCGGGGGCTCCTATCTTGTGCGGAATTATGACATTTAGTGCAGCTCCTAATTCCTTTGCCACTTCGTATCCTACAACCACGCCTCCGCGAGGGATGGCTAGAACAACTGTGTCTTTTCCTTTGTACTGTACGAGTCTCTTAGCCAATTTGCGTCCTGCCTCAACTCGATCTTCAAACACAACATCACTACTCAAATCCCACACCCATGCGTATGATGGCATCCTTACGATTCGATGGATACGTTTTTGAGTTTGGCCGGCGCCTTAGTCAAAGGTGAAAGCTGACGGGCAGAGTTTGTTTAACAGGCATGCCCCACATTTCGGATGTCTTGCTACGCATATCCTTCTTCCATGCGTTATCAATAGGTTGCTTACCTCGAACCATTGCGTCTTAGGATAGAGCTTCATCAGATCCTCTTCTATTTTCTCCCTATTCTTCTCCTTGGTTAAGTCTAATCTTTCGGAAAGCCGCATGACATGGGTGTCAACAGCTATACCTTCAACGATGCCGAAGGCGTTGGACAACACTATGTTTGCAGTCTTACGGGCAACACCTGGAAGCCTAGTCATCTCTTCGATCGAGCGAGGTATCTCAGAGTCAAAGTCCTTGACCAGCTTTTCAGCCGCTGCTTTGATGAACCTAGCCTTATTACGATAGAAACCCGTGGGTTTAACGAACTCTTGCAGCTCTTCCAGATCAGCCTTTGCGTAGTCTTCTGCGGTCTTGTACCTTTTGAAAAGGGTCTCCGTTACTTCGTTGACCTTTCTATCGGTGCACTGTGCGGCAAGGATTGTGGCGACAAGAAGCTCCAGCGCGTTACTGAATCTCAACTCTGTTCCTTTAACATCGGGATATTCCTTCCTCAGAAGAGTCAAGATTCTTTGCGCTCTATCCTCTTCTTTCACTACTTATCACCTGTAAAGGCCCTGCGCGAAAATAGGTCTTCAAGGCTCGAAAATGATGAAGGATCTTCATATCCTTTGCATGAGCTTAACAGACTTAACTTACCACGCCCTTTGCTTTCAGAAACTCGTGTGCCTTTTTTAGCATGTCTTTCGCGTTCTGGAAAGAGAGTCTTTCCATAGCGCTTTGATAATCCAGCCATTCATATCCCACATGTTCATACGATAACTTGACTTCGCTGCTTTGAACCTGAACTAGATAGTAGACTACTTCTTTATAGAATGTCTTCCCTTCCCTTCTGTAGAAATAGCTTATCTTCTCTCGGAAGGCATCAATGAACTGGGCATCGGTGATGCCTGTTTCCTCCTTAAGCTCTCTCATGACCGTGGTTTTTTCACCTTCGTTTTTCTCAACTAAGCCTTTTGCAAACTCCCAATGACCTGCCTCGTAGTACAATAGAAGATATTTCACTTCGCGATTCTTCTTGAATACCACGGCTCCACAGGACTTCTCTCGAGGCATCAGCATCACTCGACGATTCGGTTAGTATGTTAAATCAGATTCTCGACTTAAATCATTAGCGAGGTTTGACGGTAAGGACGTTGAAATCTGCCTAAAGTGGAGAGGTCTCCCGCTATCTCCCTTTTTTGTAGGAAAAGTATGATGCCTGAAGCCCTAATGCTTAATCCATTTAAAGATGAAAGAGAATATTAAGAAATGATGTGAATAGAATGGTGTCTGAAACGCCTATAAGACTTGAGAAGGTTGAGAAGAAGCTTCTTGACCGAGAAGTATTAAGAGTGGCGATAATAGCTGAGCTGGATGCAATTAACCTCTATGAGCAATTGGCAGCTACAACCGAGAATCAAAACATCATAGAGATTCTACTCGATGTAGCTAAGGAAGAAAAAACACATTTTGGAGAATTTCAAGCGCTACTACTTAAAGAGGATAAAGAACAAGTTGAAGAGTTAGAGAAAGCCAGAAAAGAAGTTGAAGAAAAGCTACCAAAATAACCTAGCACAAATCAATTTTTTGATCCATATCTGATGCGGGGTGGGATTCGAAACCCAGTATGAGTAGAGACATCAGCCGCAAATCTTCACACTCCCCATTTTTTATTTCACCTGTTTTCATGTTTGAGTTGGTTCCTTGAAACCATGTTCGCGCGATGAGGAAAGAGAGGTTGGACTATCCTTGAGTTGAGTCGAGATGGGGACGATTTGGAAAGAAATAGGGCAATGTGTCATATGATGAAGGTTCTGTTTCTTTTTTCTTAGCCCTCTGTTCTTCCTTATGTTTACGTTTCGTAATTCTAATTACTTCGTTTTCTTCGACTACTCTGTAGGCCTCTGATAAGCCTCTATGATGAAGAAATCGCTTTACAAACGCTTTCACGTCTCTTGACGACAGTTTTTCTTCTCCCGAGTCTATAACCAATACGCTGCCCTCAAAAGTGATTGAAACTCGAATTCTTGATTTAAGAAAGTCAGAAAGATGACTGCCTTCACTCTCCAGTTCACTTACATCAATCGTTATCAATTTATCCACCCTCTTGGTTGGTTGAAATGGTCTATTTAAGATTCTGCCGTGGCGATTGGTAGCCCGTGGGCTACCAAACTTCAGAGTTTCATATGCTTCCCGTCCTTTTTTTTATAGATATGTGACAGATGCGGCCGAGAGGTACCCGCTAGATGCTGGTCGATGTGAAATGTAACGGCTGCAGAAGACGTGCAGGGACCGAAGTCAGAAGAACGAACGACATGATTATTAGACAGAAGGGACCATAAATTTTAGCAAATACGTGCCATGTCTGGCCCTAGGCAATATTACGACTCTGGAAACGGAGTTTGTCGGAGGTCGTAGAAGTGGGATACGAAGTTGCCAAAACATCTGAGATTCCCATTGGAAAAATGAAGAAGGTCACGATCGAAGGAACAGAAGTTTTGGTAGCAAATGTGAACGGAAAATATTATGCTGTAGGAAATAGATGCACCCACGCAGGCGGAGACCTTTCCGAAGGATCTTTAGAGGGAAATATAGTGGTTTGTCCTAAGCACGGCGCAAGATTTGACGTAATCACAGGCAGAGTCATCTCTGGCCCCAAGATCATGTTTGTACGACCAAAGATCAAGGATGAACCTACCTTCGAGGTCAAAGTTGAAGGACAAGCCATTTCTGTCAAAACCAGTTGATCACGAAGCACACAATCAGATCTTGACAGCTCGGTATTTTCCCGCGCGCGAAAGCATTAACATAGCTTGAGAGGGCATAGTGAGATGATTAATATAGGTGAAAAAGCCTCTGATTTTGCTCTATATGATACTGACAAGAAGCTTCGTAAACTAAGCGAATTCTTAGGAAAGAAAACTGTCTTAGCCTTTTTCCCGGGAGCCTTCACATCTGTCTGTACCAAAGAAGTGTGCGTTTTCAGAGATTCTATGGCAAGATTGAACGAAGTGAAAGCCCAAGTTGTGGGGATCAGCGTCAACGATCCTTATTCTAACAGGGGCTTCGCGGAGCAGAATATGCTGAACTTCCCGTTGCTAAGCGACTACAACCGCGACGTCGTAAAGCTATACGACATTGAGCTGAAGGACTTTGCTGGGCTGAAAGGCTACACCGCTGCTAAACGTTCGGTCTTCATACTAGACAAAAATGGCATCGTTCGTTACAAGTGGGTTTCAGAAGATCCCGGCGTGGAACCAGACTACAAAGAAATTGAAAAGGCTTTAGACCAGATGGCCTAGAATTGCACGCGCGATGGAAGCTAAAGAAGAATACCGAAAGCAGGTAAGTAGAGTTTGCGGGTGATGTCTCTTTCATAGTCGGATGCATATTAGAAGGCACCGTACGCTCCTCAAATCCCTTGGGTTTCGTGACAAAGAATGTATAAAGGACTGAGTCGTCTCTTTCCACACTCCTTACAATGTTCAGCCTCCGTTCTTTCTTGAAGCCTCATCGCACGCGAACTTGGCTTGATGATGGGCGTCAAGCAAAGATTTAAAGAGGATACGCGCCAAGAAAGGCGTGGTGCTCTTTTGGGCAAATTTAGAGTGGAAATAGATAAAAATACTTGTCAAGGGTTCGGAGCATGCGTCGAATTATGCCCAAAGTTCTTCCATCTCTCGGATACCGATGGTAAGTCCAGCTTTGAAGGGATTGAAGGCGCTAAGAAAGTTATGAAAGGAGACGAAGCCGCCGCTGAGACTTTAGAGCTGGATGAGTTGGAGTGCGCTAGAGAAGCCGCTGACGCCTGTCCCTATAATGCAATACACATAACAAACATGGAAACAGGCGAAAAACTGATTTAGGTGTTGTTGAACGTGCGAGAAAACAAGCTCTCGCTAATCGTTGGAGGCGAGGCGGGGGCTGGAATAACCCGCTCAGGCTTCCTCTTCGCTAAGGCTTGTGTAAGAGGAGGGCTCTATGCTTTCGGCGTCAACGACTATCAGTCTCGCATAAGGGGCGGCCACAACTTCTACATCGTGAGGATTGAAGACCAAGAGATATACTCTCAGACAGACAGCATAGACCTACTTTTGGCTTTGAACAAGGAAACGATTCTTATCCATAAGGACGAGCTTGTCCCGGGCGGCGGAATAATATACGACGGAGAGGAGGTAACCCTCGATAAAGCTGAGTTGGGCAGGGAGGATGTGAAGCTCTTTCCCGTTCCGCTCCGAAGGTTCGTTAAGGAACTGAAGGCAGAATTGATAGTGACGAACACCATTGCTCTGGGCGCTGCGGTAGCACTCTTAGATTACGACTTCGGAAGCTTAGAAGAAGTCATTAGAGACACGTTCAAAGGAGATGTAGCAGACGTAAACGTAAAAGCTGCAACTATGGGATACGACTACGCGAAACAAAACTATAAAGGGAAACTCGAATTCCGGCTGAAAAAACTGAGCACCGCAGGGAAAAGAAAGCTTCTCCTCACGGGAAACGAGGCCGTTGGCTTGGGCGCGATCCAAACCGGCTGCAAGTTCTATGCGGCCTATCCCATGACTCCCACCACTCCTCTTCTCCATTTCATGGCAGCCAACGAAAGAAAGTACGGTATGATCGTTATGCAGACAGAAGGTGAAATCGCAGCCATCAATATGGTCGTGGGTGCCTCTTTCACGGGAGTAAGGGCGATGACGGCCACGTCTGGAGGCGGGTTCTGTCTCATGAGTGAAGGACTTGGCATGGCAGGAATGACCGAAAACCCGATCGTCATCATGCTTGGTCAAAGGTCAGGACCCAGCACCGGCTTACCCACCTACTCAGCCCAAGGAGATCTGCGATTCCTCATCCACGCCGCCCAAGGCGAGTTTCCAAGAGTAGTCATCACTCCCGGAGATGCGGAGGACTGCTTCTACAAGACCATAGAAGCCTTCAACTTGGCCGAGAAATACCAAATCCAAGCAATCATTCTGACGGATAAAAACGTCTTAGAGAGCCACACAACCGTAGACCCGTTAGACACGAAAAGGGTTGGGATAGACAGAGGCCTCCTTTTGACCGGGGAAGAGTATAGGAGTGCTGAGGAATATCTACGATATAGGTTCACAGATAATGGGGTCTCGCCAAGGGTTGTACCAGGCACCAAAGGAGCGATCGTCAGAGCCAACTCCGACGAACACAACGAAGATGGGTATACTACAGAGAAGGCTGAGCTAACCTCAAAAATGGCCGACAAACGTTTCAAGAAATTAGATGCCTTAATCAAGGATTTAGAGAATTATGAGACAACAAAGCTCTACGGACCCGAAGAAGCCGACGTGACGATTCTGGGGTGGGGATCTACAAAGGGGCCCATAAGAGAGGCGATGAAACTCCTCAACGATGAAGGACTGAAGATCAACTATCTGCAAATCATCTATCTTAACCCTTTCCCGGCTGCTGTTGTCAAGAGAGTTATGAAAGCGGCCAAAAAGACTGTTGTAGTTGAAAACAACAGGACCTCCCAACTATCCAGCCTCATAAGGGAACACACGCTGATGGGTGTAGACCATAAGGTTCTGAAATACGACGGGAGACCCTTCAACCCGATAGACCTCTCACAAAAGATAAGGAGCGTGCTCTGAGACGACGACTCTTGAAGACCTGAAGACGCCGATCAAAAACACTTGGTGCCCCGGATGCGGGAACTTCGGAATACTGATGGCCTTCAAAAAGGCTCTAGTGCAAGTAGGCCTTGAAAGAGAACAGGTAGTGCTTGTATCCGGAATAGGTTGCCATGGTGCAATGGTTAACAACGTTAACGTGAATGGATTTCACGGAATCCACGGCAGAACACTGCCTTTGGCCACGGGCATAAAACTTGCTAATCCAGACTTGATGGTAGTATGTTTTGCTGGAGACGCTGATTGCTACGATGAGGGATGGGAACACTTTGTCCATGCCAACAGAAGAAACGTCGACATAAAGCTGATCGTTCACGACAACATGGTTCTGGGACTAACAACAGGCCAGACGACCTCCACCAGCCCGATAGGTTTCAAAACAAAATCGACCCCCTTCGGTTCCATAGTTCCATCGCTAAATCCCATCGCTCATGCACTGGCTAGCAACGGCAGCTTTGTGGCCAGAGGGTTCGCAGGAGACATGATGCATCTAACCGGATTGATCGTGGAAGCCATAAGACATAGAGGCTTTGCCTACATCGATGTCTTCCAGCCCTGCGTGACCTTCAACTACCTGAATACCTACGACTGGTTCAAGGAAAGGGTATACAAACTGGAAGACGAAAACCACGACGTAACCGACAAAGACAAGGCTTTACAAAATGCGTTTGAGTGGGGAGACAGAATACCGATAGGGATTTTCTACAGGAAGGAACGGCCTGTTTATCGAGACGGATTGCCACACCTCAAAGGAAAGCCGCTGACTGGACAGAAACTGGAAGAAACAGATGTAACAGCGCTAATGGAAGACCTGAAGTAGATTAGAAAACCTCTCCCCAAAAAACTAAGCGACAGATAGATTGGTTAGGCTGAAAGGTCATTTCACAAGTGTCATTTCTTGACCACAGCAAACCAGTGTCCCGGCACCTGCTTCCAGTATTTGCACCTTATTTCCACATATCTCACAAACATATACTTCTCCGACTTTAGTCACAGATTTCACTCCCTTTTCTCAAACATAGATACTTGATGGCTTTTGAGCAAATATTATTTGTTGTACAAAGAGTTCTTCTGGGACAGCGCCAATGAACTCCGTTTTTTCGTTGATCACGGTTTTTGGTACGCTCATGATGCTGTATTTCTGAACTAAATATGGGAATTCCGCTGCATCAATCATGTCTGCCTTGATAAGGGCGTTTTCAATCGCAAATTGGTGGGCAAGCGAGGTCACGCGTGGGCAATACGGGCATGTTAAGGAAACGAAGACTTGAATGTGCACAGGCTTTTCAATTGACGTGAGCTTCTCCTTGGTTTCCTCGGAAAGATTTGTAGTTCCTTTAGAGACGTTGATTATACTGTCAATAAACGGGCCGAGTTCATAGCCGTAGGGAAAACCATAGAACCGAATGCCATAATCCCTTTTTCCTATCACCGCTATTGCCGGCACTTTATCTATCTGGTATTCTTTAGCCTTGTCACCATCTTTCACGAAGTCGTACACTTCCACCTTAATCTTGTCTGAAACTGCGCCAACTTCCTCAGCTAGTTCTCTAGCTTGCCTGCATGCAGGGCATTCAACCTCTTGAGTGAATACAAGGATCCTCACTTCGTCTCTCAGATTCTTTTCGAACTCTTCTTTCAAATGCTGCTTATGTTCCTCTGGAATTACCCCCATGTCATCACCAAACTTACTTTAGTTTGGCCTATGCAACTTAAAATTTGTTTTCTTAGACGGTGGTTGGTCAATTTCATGGAGCTTTAGCGATTATTTCTGTCGCGCAAAACACTTTATATGGAAACCGGAAAACGTAGGAGTTGAATAGAAAATGAATACACCAATTACCGTTCTCGGTTTTGCAGGCAGCTTACGAAAAAACTCTTATAATAAGGCAATATTACGAGCAGCCAAAGAGTTGATGCCGCAAGACGCAAAGCTGGAGATCTTTGACCTCGAAAGAATCCCGCCATTCAATCAAGACCTTGAAGACAAGATGCCTGAAAGAGCCAAAGAGTTCAAAGCAAAGATCAGGGCGGCAGACGCGATTCTAATTGCGACACCAGAATACAACTACTCGATACCGGG
>Ga0315282_10014546_pt1 | contig 11694 bp, 10 predicted proteins | sample YL17G07_20_MG_FD_203693 | JGI IMG/M metagenome (GOLD analysis project Ga0315282, IMG submission 203693) | Sediment microbial communities from Yellowstone Lake, YNP, Wyoming, USA - YL17G07_20 | ecosystem: Environmental > Aquatic > Freshwater > Lake > Sediment | place: USA: Wyoming | collected...
CTGCCAACAACAATCGCGCCTGCGAATGCTCCAACAACGACATCCCTGTCTCTTCGATGGTATCCATACCTCATCCATCGGCATTCCATGCTCGGCAACCGCAGAAAATCGGTGACAGTAGAACTATGTATGGGTGGCATCGTCAAGCGCAGCTTGGCGATGGCTTCCCTCGGACGTGGCAAGACCATCGCCAAGGCCTGCGGCCTTGACGATGCCACCCGTTGACGCCAACCGCATCCGAGCCCATCATTCGAGAAACTCACGAATCACTGTTTTGTCGTATCGTGCGGCTGCATCGCTACCCACTGTCTGTAAAGCTCATCGATTCGCGGCGTTTCAATGCGGCCGTCCCACAGGGCCACGCCGTAGCGTAGAGACAGAGGCTTGCCCGCCACGATCTTCAATGGTTCTTCGTGCAGCCGCATCGTGGCCGACATGTACGCAAACGGCTTGGCCATCGTGAACCACGTCGCCGGATACCGCGGATTGTCCGGATGATCGAACATCGCCACCGTCACGACCTTACCGTCCGCTTTGGCCGTATAGGCGCACCACCGCGAGCGTAGCAACCGCTCCTCGCCCCGGAAGACTACGCCGGGATCATTGTCGGGGTTGCGGAATTCACCGTCGTTGTCCATCGAGCGAATGAATCGCATGCCAAGCCCGTGATAGTGGGAGCCGGTGAGCACGGCGGATTCCTTGCCATCCGGGACTGCCAGCCGGGACTCCCATGTCAATAGCGTGACCTGCGGGTCGCCAACTCGAGTCACGGCGACGAGCCGCCGCTCCAGCAATAATGGCTCATCCTTCGGTTGAGCGACCCATCGCAGCAACTCCGCGAGATACGCCCAACGATGGCCTTCCCGATCAGTGGCGCCAACCTCGCCGAACTGCACGTGCTGCTGCTTGCCCGGCAGCGGCTCGAAATGGCCATCGGTCGGCCCGACGGCTTCACCCCAGAAATCGACGTTGTTCACCGCGCAGGCGAACATCAGAGCGTGGTGGTGCAGATGATCCGGCGGAGCATCCAACAGCACGTTCACACCGGCAGGCGTAAATAGCTCCTTGACGTAAGGCTTGAACGGCACATCGCCATAGCGGTATTGCAGGACAGGCGCCTCGCCCGCCCGGACCCAGACACTATTGGCCTCGGTGGTGATTCGCAGCACCGGCTCTTCGCCCCGCACGTGCGAACCCACCGTGACTACCAAAGCCACGGCCACCACACACGACAGTCTGTATCCTGGTCTCATCTGCGTCCTCCTTTATTTCAGTCATCCATGTCCGATAGTTTCCGTTAGACAAACTTCTTGAGGTGCTTGACGCTGCGTTCAGCCTCATCGATGGTGCCGCACTCGACGCTCATCACGATGTCACGCGGAGCGTCACGACAAATCTCGACGACCTTCTTCCAATCGACGACTCCGTCGCCGCAGGCGCAGCCGACGGCCGTGCCGGTGACCTTGCCGCGCTCGGCGTCCGACTGCTCGACGGAGATGTCCTTGGCGTGCAGGTGCACGAGTCTCGTGCGGACATGGCGCAGCCACTTGATCGGGTCCTGGCCGGCGAGGTAGCTATTGCCGGTGTCGAAGTTGATTCCGATTGCCTTTGAATGGGCGATCTTCTGGATTCTGTCCAGTCCATCGGGCGTCTGGCTATACTGCTGGTGCGGCTCGATGCCGATCAAAATGCCGCGAGGCTCAGCCACGGCGGCAGCCTCTTTCAACGTGTACCGGATCAGCACGAAGTCCTCATCCTCCGTCGTCCAAGGCTGCTTGGCCCCTTCGTCCGTATTGATCACCGGGGCTCCGCACTCGGCGGCAAAGCGAATCGCCTGCTTGAGGTACTCCGTGCCGATCTCCGGCTTGCACAGCGGCGTATGAGCGGACAAGCCCGACAGCTTGATGCCCGCCTTCTCGCAGGCCCGCTTGATGCGGTACGGATCGTCCAGCATCGAAACGCTGTGGAAGTACCCGGCCTCGCTGAGCAGCTCGCGGCCCAAGTGCACCATCGGCTCGACGTATTCATAGCCCAACTCGGCTGCCTTCTCCACGCCCCACTCGAACGGCTTGTCCGCGTGCCGCACGAATTCCATGTTCACCCCGATACCGACTTTTCCCATGTGTGAACCTCCTTAGTTGATTGTGGTGTCTTGTTTCCCGCCGGAATCTGTCTGCCTGCCCAAGCCTTCGCGGCACAAATCAATGCCGGGCGATTCAGCGCCCCGGTGGCCGGACCAACGGCGTGTGCCCCACCATCCGACAACTGCTCCAGCCATCAGGACAGGTCCACCGCCGGCATGAGGCGGAATCTCCGGCCATATCCATAGTGACTTGTCTACCTGTGGTTCCTGCACCGGGCCGGCTTGCAGGCCCAGCGGCTCGGGCGGCGCGAGCAGATACCCCGCTATGCGTACGCAATCGCCGTAGCTGAATCTGCCGGTGATCTGGCCGCGGGCGCCAAGCACGCCCCTGACAGTCGCGGCTGTGTACACGCGCCCACCGATCACGATAGCCAACTGTCGGTTGATCGCCCGGGTGGTAAGGGCCTCAAGCTGCCGCCCCCCTGACGGATCGAGCGTGAAGTCGATGGTCCATCTACTGTCGGGATCCAGTCCCGGACTGGCATTCTGAACTCTCCAGGGCGACTGCGTGCGATCCTGCACCATCGCCAGCTCCGCCGTCGCACAGGCCAGTATATAGGGCCGCCCGTGATAGTGACCCACAATGAGGTCCGGCTGGTTGGCCAATTCCAGATCGGCGAGCTCACACCACGTGTATGCGCCCGGCGCCCGGGGCCCGTCTATCGCCAAGCCGCTCAGCAGGGCCGGACCTTCTTCGCCGACGGCTGACCGCTCCGCCAGGATGCGAAACGCCAGCCCGCCGCCTCGCTCTATGATAGCCCGGACATCCTCCACCCGCCGCAGGTGAGACGCCAACAGCAGTCCGGATACCTCTGCCGATACTGCCCCAGACTGGTCGGACAGGGTCGTGGCACGGTCCACTTCCGATTGAGCCGGCTGGGTGGCCGTCCCCTCGCGGTCCGCGTCCTTCACGACATCCACGACTTCTCTCAGAAGACCTTCGAGTTTGACCTGCGTGCCGGTCAGCTTATCGCGCAAGGCGGCCCGTCGCTTCGGGTCCGTCCCAAACCGCACCTCAATTCTCCTGTCCTCCAGCATCTTCACGCGACAGTCGATGGGCTCGTGCCACAGGCAGCGACGCAGGGCGTCAGCCACCTGCCCGCCTTGTCGTGCTGCCGCGTCATCCAGTTGGTAGATCAGGCGGACTTGTGCGGGGTAACAGACCGGTCGGTACAACCACACGGCTGCGAGAAGCCACGCCAAACCTCCAATGAACGCTGCCAGCACCCCAACATACGCGAGTCTGAGGCTGGTCGAACATGACTTCATAGCTCCCTGTCCTTCTGCCCGGAACCATTGCACGTGCGCAACCGCTCCAACGAGCACCTGTCCGTCACACCAACGCGCGCAGACGCTGAATGAAGGCGGATAGTTCGTCCAACGTGAGAAACATCACGCATAAGATCGCAATCACCCACATCGTGGGCTTCACGTCCCTGACTTTGCCCGCCACCAGCTTGATCAGCACGAACGAGATGAACCCGAACGCCAGGCCCGTGCTGATGCTGTAGCTCAGCGCGATCATCACGATGATGATGAACGAGGGCATCGCCTCTTCCGGATTGCCGAAGTCGATCCGTTTGATCTCCTTCATCATGAAGAGGCCCACCATCACAAGGGCCGGCGCCGTGGCGTACGGGGGCACGATTCCGACGACCGGCACGACCAGCAGGGCCAGGACGAAGCACAGGGCCGTGACGAGCGCCGTGAGACCTGTCCGTCCGCCCTGCTCGATCCCCGCGGCCGATTCGATATAGGCCGTCACGTTCGACGTGCCGAGGACGGCTCCCACCATGCTGGCCGCCGTATCGATGGCCAGCAGGCGGCCCAGGCCTTTGATCTTGCCGTTCTCGTCCACCATCCCCGCCTCATGGCAGCAGGCGACCAGCGTGCCGACGCCGTCGAACATGTCCATGAACATCAGCGTAAAGACGCTCCCGAACAGGCCCCATTGAAAGGCGCCGAGGATGTCCAGGCGCAAAGCCACCGCCCGGATGTCGAAATTGAAGGAGACCAGTGATACCGGCTTCTCGACATACCCGAAGATTACGGCCAGCAGGGTGGAGAACGCAATCCCGATGATCAGCGCCCCTTTGACCCTTCGGATCTCGAGGAATGCCATCATCAGCAGACCGGCCAAGCCGAACGCCACCGTAGCCGTCATCGGGCCGGCCGAGACGAGCGTCGCCGCATTCTTGACGACCACTCCCATGTTAACCAGGCCGATGAACGTGATGAACAGGCCGATGCCCACGGCGATGGCTGCCACGAGGCTCACGGGGATGGCCTCCACCAGCCGTTTCCGCAGGCCCAGCAGCGTCAGCACGAATCCCAGCAGGCCCGACAGGAACACGACGCCCAGGGCTGTCTCCCACGTGATCTGGCCGGCCTTGACGAGACTGTACGCGAGGAATGCGTTCAGCCCCATCCCCGGCGCCATCGCGATCGGAGCCCTGCCGACCAGGCCCATGGCTGCCGTAGTTATCGCGCTGGCAATACAGGTGACGACGACCAGGGCCTGTTTGTCCATGCCCGCCGCGCTGAGGATGTCCGGATTGACGAAGATGATGTACGCCATGGTCAGAAATGTCGTCACTCCCGCGACGACTTCGGTCCTGATCGTGGTTCGCTCGCTGCTGAGCCGGAAGTACTCGTCAACCATTTCGTCCCCACACCTGAGGCTCACACGAGCCTCTGCGATAGAATCGCGATCATACGCCCCGTCCATCCCACCACCTCAGGGCCCAAGACACCCGATAATTCCGGCCACGAGGCTTGCCGAGTTCTTCGCCGCCATGGTGTAGAATATCTGCTTATCCATCACCGCGCTGTCGTCGGCCTTGTCGCTCATGCAGCGGATGACCAGGCATCCGATGCCCCGCTGGTAGCAAACCTGGGCCACGGCGGCCCCTTCCATCTCCACCGCGTTGGCCCCAAGCTTCTCCCTCAGCTCGGCCCCTTTTTCCTTGGAGGCCACGAAGGTATCGCCGGTGACAATGGTCCCAGTGACAATCTTCGGAGATCGCCGGCCGCTCCGCAGGGCAATGGGATCGAAGACCGCCTTGCGGGCGGCGCAGTTCGCGGCCGCCAGGAGATTCGAGTCTGCGGGAAAGTAAACTGGATTGTCCTCGCCCGTGAGACGGCTCTTGACGCCCCCGCGCTCGATGCCCTCAGACCACAGGGTCCCCATGTCATGATGGGCCGTACGTCTGGCGATCACGATATCGCCCGGCTCCAGGTTTGGATCGAGGGCCCCCGCGATTCCCGTGAAGATCACCTGCGCCGGCTTGAAATGCTCGATCAGCAGCGTGGTCGTTATCGCGGCGTTGACCTTGCCGACCCCGGTCCATGCAGCGACCACGGATTTGTTGCCAAGCCGGCCCGACATGAACGCAATCCCTTCGATCTCCTCCGTCTTGGCGTCGGTCAGCATCTTCTCCAGCAGCGAAGTCTCGGGTTTGAACGCGCCCAGCACCGCCAGAGGACAGAGGGCCGGAGTCGGCCTGGGTGCCGTGGTGCAGGACACAAGCGGAAGTGCGAGTGCAAGCCGAGCAATCACGAGAAAGCACCGTTTCATTGTTTCTTCCACCCGAAAGGGTCCCTTAGGTCCTTGATGTCGCTTGACTCCTTTGGGGCCCCTCGAATCTCAACGACGTAAAGGGCCTCAAAGACCAAATTGCGAGCGAGAGGAGTCGAACCTCCACGTCCTTTCGGACACCAGGTCCTAAGCCTGGCGCGTATGCCAGTTCCGCCACGCTCGCAGCAGCCTACGACTCGTGCCCTGCCTGACGGCTACGGCCTCGCGGCCCTGGTTATTATGCCTCCCCTGCCGTCCGGCATCAACCGAAATCCGGCGCCCGGCGTTTTCCAGGGTGTACGACAGGGAGTGGTCAAGGCCTCCGTACGTCACTGCAAACCAGCCAACGGCTGGCGCGGCAATCTCAGACGGGATGAGTATGGAATATGAGAAGGTGTGAAAATCTGGGGCGCCGCGCCTGGCGTCTAGGAGCAATAGAGAGCAGACCCAGTGCACGGGAAAGAGTCGCTGGCAGGCAGCCAACGACCCCGGCACCCCACCCGCTTGGCCCTCCCTTCCGGCAACTACCGAGGCACAGGCGCACACGCCCTCAGCAGCCGGCGATAGACAATCACGGACGGCCCGCGGTTGTTCGTTTGCAGGTTACTCGCGGCGCACCGACAGGCCCGCGCCGCCGATCATCGTGGTTGGACGTCAGCCTCGATCTGCAACGTCCCGGCGTTCTCGACCGCCTCGTCGCTGAGACGGTATTCGCGGTGGCGGTAGGCTCTATGACCGCCTTCTACGGGATACTCTTTTATGATCTCCTTCTCACAACCGGCAAGGACGAGACCGAGAAGAACCAGCAAGCCCGCAAGCACTCGTTTCATACATCCGCCCTCTATAGCAACGGTCATTTCCTGTTCGCGAAAAACGCGATCTCAACTCAATATGTTGGCGAACGGCCGCTGTCTCAATGAGCGGATTACTTAATCGGCACGTCGTTTTCGCCGACAACCGCGAACCGTGAGACGCTGGGGATGGAATGCGCGTGGGCCTGCCGACGTCGGCTTCAGGATGAGCGTGTAGCAGCCAATTTCAGGAAGATCATCTGCCGTCGTGCCAAGGACTATCCGCCAAGCAGAGGCTCCGCGTCCTCCCGCCCCTTTTCGGGCTCCGACGGCTCCTCCTTCGAGATCTTCTGGATGCGTTTCTCTGCCTTCTGGAGGATATCGCGGCAGTGCTTGATCAGGGCCATGCCCTTCTCGTACTGATCGAGGCTGTCTTGGAGAGGGATTTCGCCCCGCTCGATCTTGCTCACGATGTCCTTGAGCTGGTGGATGGCCTGCTCGAATGTCAGCTTGTTGATTTCGTCGCGGTATTTTCGCTCGGTCATGGGGTCTGCTTTCAATCATCGGATGCGTCGGGAGCATCGGTATCGGCCGCGGGTTCCTTTTTGAGCCTGTTCGTAACCCGGCTCTCGATCAGGTTGTCGTTGGCCAGCTCGGTCACAAGGAGATCGTCCGTCCGGACGTCCTCGGCGCTCCGCACGACTTGGCCCGTCTGCTTGTTCGTCGTTATGCTGTACCCGCGGTTCAGGACCGACTTGGGGTTCAGGGCCGCCAGCCGGTTCTCCCCCGCAGTGATTTTCAGTTCCCTGCTGCTCAGGACCCGTGTGACGGCGGCGAGACTGCGGCTCTTGAGCTCATTCAATTCCACCATCATCCTGCCGAGCAGCCGGTGCGGCTCGATGCTCGCCACCTGCTCGTAGTAGTCCTGCATCAGTTTCTGCGTCCGGATGAAGATCGTCCGCGTGGCGTCGCCGAGGTCCCACGCCAAATCATCCAAGTGCTGCTCGCGGTTGAGCACCGGCAGCAGGGGCGTCCGGAACACGGCGCTGGCCAGGACGGTCCGCAGGTACTCGCAGGAAATATCGTGCCGGGCCCGCATGCTGCCGGTCAGGCGCTTCTCCTGGTGAGCTAGCTCACTGAGCACATCCTCCACATTCGGCACGGCCACCACGCCCGCTTTTGTCGGCGTCGAGGCCCGGGCGTCCGCCACCAGGTCCGCCACGGTCACATCGACCTCGTGGCCCACGGCGATGATGACCGGAATCCGCGAAGCGTAAATCGCGCGGGCCAGCACCTCTTCATTGAAGGCCCACAGGTCCTCCAGCGACCCGCCGCCCCGGCCGACGATCAGCACATCCAGCTTCAGCTTCGCATTGCGCCGGTTCACATCGGCGATAGCGGCCGCGATCGCCTCCGCCGCCCCCGGCCCCTGCACAGGCACCGGGTACAGGTACAGCCGCGTGCACGGCCAGCGATTGTGAACGCTGTCGGCGATATCCTGCACCGCCGCGCCGGACTCGCTGGTCAGCATACCGATCCGCTGCGGATACTTCGGCAGCGGCTTCTTGTGCGCGTCGGAGAAGAGTCCCTCCGCTTCGAGCTTCCTGACCATCTGCTCGAAGGCCAGTTGCAGGGCCCCCATGCCCGCCGGCATCATCTCCTCGACAATCAGCTTGTACCGGCCCTGCGGCACATACAGGTCGATGTTGCCGCTGACCACGACGGCCAGGCCGTTAGCGGGCTTGAATTTCACCTTCGCGAAGCTCGTCCGCCACATCGCGCAGGGCAGTACCGACTCCTCGTCCTTGAGGCAGAAGTAGCGGTGGCCGCTGCCGTGCTCCTTCCAGTCAGTGATCTCGCCCTTGACGGTGATCCACGCCGGCAGAGCGGTGTCCAGCACCTCCTTGATCAGCGCGTTGACCTGCGTGACGGTATATATCTTCGTTCTTGTCTGCGTCTGTGTCTGCATGAGCATTCTCAGTGAGCGGCCATCCAACGGAAACCAGTTGCCCTAACCCATTATAAGCGGTGACTGCCATCCTCACAACCGCCTGCGGCCGAAGCTACGTGATGCAGATTCAGCACCCCAATCCCCTCCGCCGGGTGGCACCGCCAAACTCGTTTGACGGTGCTGATTCGCCTGGCTCTGACCAATCGAAACCCCACGGGCAAACGAGTTTGCCCGTGCCACCCAATGCCCATTCGGGCGTTTTCATACCAGCTATCACCTGCGGCTGACTCTGAGGACGAAAACCGCAAATTCGCCCTGAGCCGGGATTCGCATCGCGCCGTCTCGGCAGGTGGCCGTAGCCACCTTCTGTAGGTCGTGGAACACGTTTCTGGGGCTGAGCAGCTCAACCGTATCGCCATCGCGGAGCAGACCGCCGGTCTTGACCTCGACCGTATCGGCTTTGTCCCAGTTGTAGACAGCCAGATATAGCCGGTTCGGGTCGTATTTGTTCGGCAGCAGGATGGATTTGGCGCCCGTCGGGCGAGACGCATCGGCCGCGAGGACGAGATTGTCCTCTTGGGTTGCCTTGCGGTAGTTCGCGATCTCGAGCCGTCCGCTGACGATCACGTTGTCGCGGACCTCGCAGTCCTCGTTGTAGGGCGCGTCGTAGCCGATCCTCATATCGACGCCGTAGAGATAGTTGCGAAACACGCGAACGCCGTGGCTGGGTCGGCCGCCGCCGATGAGGAACGGGCCTTTGCCGTAGCAGATGTTGTCCGTGACCACGTAGTTGTTCACATAGGCGCGCTCCGAGCCGTAGGCGTGCATCGTGTAGCTGCCGTCGAACGGGCAGGTCATAATACAGTTGGAGATAGTCTTCACGCCCTCGTCATTCTGGGTATAGATGCAATGCCCATGGCCGCGATCCACGCCGAGCCAGCCGTTGTCGTAGATGATGCAGCCGTAGATCTCCGGATCGATCTCGCCCATCCAGCAACTGACGCCCTGATTACAGTTGTGGATGATCAGATTGATATACTTGCAGTTGGTTCCGCCGTGCATGTGCAGACCGCCCCACGGCCGCTTCAGATCTGCCGGACTCGACCCCGCACTGACCGGCTTGTCCGGCAGAGGCTCGGACACGAAGATCTCCAGGTCCCGAATCCAGACATGCGCCGACGGGCTCTGGACCGCCAGTCCGCCATCGATTCGCGCCCGCTGCCCCGGCGCCGGCCGCACATGAATGGGTCGATCCGCCGCGCCTTTGAGCCGGACATCGAACAACTCATTCGGCCGCCTGCGATAGGTGCCTTCCAACAGGTAAATCGTATCGCCCGGCTGGACCTCCCGCCGATTATCCAGCGCCGAGGCAATGTCCCAGGGCAACTGCCGTGTCCCCACATTCGTCGCGACGCCATCGGGCGAGACATACCACTCTGTGGCGTGAAGTCCCTGCATCGAGAGCAACAGACATGCGCCAACTACTACACTACGTGGACACATCCCGGCAATCTCCTCTTGGGCCGAAAGCCTCCGACACGGGGAAAACCTGACACGATCCCTGACATGTCATTCCCGCGAAGGCGGGAATCCAGACGCCTACCGCACGGTTCTGGACCCCCGCCTGCGCGGGGGTGACATCGTGGCGGTTATTCCGTCGGACGGTCATAGATCAGGGCCCTTGGTTTTCCCTTGCTCGTACGTCGCCCCGGAGGGTACTATCACTCCTGACCGCTGCCGGTGATCGACGCCTGGACAGATTACCGCCGGGCGGGGCGAATATCTATACAGAAACCAAGAGAGACGGCAATACTCGAAGGAGACTGCATCATGTCGCTCATCGAACACAGACTCCCATGCGTCACGGCTATTCTGCTGGCAGGCCTGCTCGCCGGCGTCGGTTCGGCCCAGGAGGCCAATTATGACGAATCGAAAGTGCCGCAGTACACGCTGCCTGACCCACTCGTGTGCTCCGACGGCACGAAAGTGACGGACGCCCAGACGTGGCAGAAGAAGCGACGGCCGGAAATCCTCAAGCTCTTCGAGGAGCAGATGTTCGGCAAGGCCCCGGGCAAGCCTCCGACGATGACCTTCGTGACCGCCTCCATAAATAAGGAGGCCCTCAACGGCATGGCGACCCGCAAGGAAGTCACTGTCTACTTCACTGGCCGCAAGCAGGACCCCAACATGAGCATCCTGATCTATCTGCCGAACAAGGGGTCCAGGCCCGCGCCGCTGTTTATGGGACTGAACTTCGGCGGCAACCAGTCGATCCACACCGACCCCGGCATCACGATCACCAAGAGCTGGATGCGAAGCGACGGCGATCACCGCGCGACGGCGGACTCCCGCGGCAAGGAGGCCAGCCGCTGGCCGGTCGAGCGAATCCTCGACCGGGGCTACGGCCTGGCGACGATCTACTACGGCGACATCGACCCCGACTTCGACGACGGCTTCAAAAACGGCGTCCAGCCGCTGTTCTACAAACAAGGCCAGACCGCGCCCGCCCCCGATGAATGGGGCTCAATCGCCGCCTGGGCCTGGGGCCTGAGCCGGGCGTTGGACTACCTCGAAACCGACCCCGACATCGACGCCAAGCACGTCGCCGTCATGGGCCACTCCCGCTTGGGCAAGACCGCCCTGTGGGCCGGCGCGGAGGACGAGCGATTCGCCCTGGTGATCTCGAACGACTCGGGCTGCGGCGGCGCCGCCCTGTCCCGCCGGGCCTTCGGCGAGACCGTCGCACTGATCAACAAGTCCTTCCCCCACTGGTTCTGCGGCAATTTCAAAAAGTACAACGGCAAGGAGAACGACCTGCCCATCGACCAGCACGAGCTGATTGCCCTGATGGCCCCCAGGCCGGTGTATGTGGCCAGTGCCGAGGAGGACCGCTGGGCCGACCCGCGCGGTGAGTTCCTCTCCGCCAAGCTTGCCAGCCCGGTCTATAAGCTCTTCGGCGAAGAGGGCCTGCCCGCCGAGGACATGCCGGCCGTCAGCAAGCCCGCGATGGGCACCATTGCCTACCACATCCGCCCCGGCCCCCACGACGTCACCAACTACGACTGGGACCGCTACATGGACTTCGCCGACAAGCACTTCAAGAAACCTTGACGCGTGGGTTGAGAACCAATAGTGTTCGGCCCGGGATTTGCTCTTTGGCAAGTGCATGAAGTGACGGAACAAAGGACGGTGGGAGAAGATGCTTCCTGACGAGGGGAAGGAGCATTCTGTG
>Ga0315282_10014547_pt1 | contig 11694 bp, 5 predicted proteins | sample YL17G07_20_MG_FD_203693 | JGI IMG/M metagenome (GOLD analysis project Ga0315282, IMG submission 203693) | Sediment microbial communities from Yellowstone Lake, YNP, Wyoming, USA - YL17G07_20 | ecosystem: Environmental > Aquatic > Freshwater > Lake > Sediment | place: USA: Wyoming | collected...
GTTTGAACCCAGGAGGACTGAAGCCGTCACCTCATACTTGGTGGTTACCAGCCTAACGGTTATCTTGAGTATTTGGCTCGAATATGTCGCGGCGCCTGAAGGTTGAAGTGTCGCGTTTGCCGTGTAAGAGTACCCATCTATGTAAGGGGGAAGCCCAAACTGGTCCGATGTTGTTCCGGCTGGTATTGTGGCATGATTAAGCGCGAAGTACATCTGCTGTATCGTGCTGCCTATGTTACTGGCTGCATCTTGAAGTACAAGAGTCCTTCGTGAATCAACCCAGACATTCATCAAATAGCTTGCGACCACGGGGAACAGGAAGATCTGTAAGATGAGAATCGGAATCATGATAACGTGTTCGATAGTTACGTGCGGGATACATGGACCTCCTTTATCTTTCCTAGGCGGAAACGCCTAGTGAAACAGTTACACTTCCTCCATAGATTTCGACAACCGAATTAGGCCCGAGGATGACTGTTTGACTCGTAGCCGCAAAGTTGAAGAAGTCCGACGTCAAGCCCATCCCCGCACCATTCGGGAAGGCTACAGTGATCGTAACGGTGGTGACGTTGCTGGATATTTGGTGGGGAACGTTTATTCCGGTCAGGGTCACTGACTGCGCAAGTTGTGGGGCCGCACCCTGATTGAGAATCGGCAAGTAGAACCTGGCATAATTGACACCATTTATCACGGCATTAAGCTGACGGACGATTGGTGCGACCACTATTCTTATGTAGCTTCCATCCCGCATGGGTACTTTCTCGGTGACAAAGGCTCTGCAAACGGGTGCCGAAGTGCCGTTTTGCAGAAAACTGTTTGACGCTGGAAATATCTCTTCAAAGTAATTGTTCGCAACAGAATAATCGGTTATCGGTATACTGAACAGAATTACCCCAACACCGAAGTTGGCTACAAGCGTCCCGTCAAAATAGAAGCTGTAGTTCAAGGCTGGAGACCGAAATGTAACTCCTCCGTATTTGCTTGCATAAGTCAAAGTCTGAGTACGTCCCGGAATCCAAGCCACATCATCCACTTGGAGACCGAGAGTCTGCATAAACTGCTTCATAGAGTTGAAATCGTTCTGAGCTATCTGTCCGTTCAAATAGCTGTTCACAAAAGTAATGGTCACAAGAAGCATCACTATGATGGCGCTTGTCAATATGGTCGTGGAAATCGCCGAACTGATAGCTCGTTTGTTCTTTCGCAACCGTCGAAGCGAGTTTCTCAAGGCCATGTCCGGTCTCTCTCCTCCAGCCTCAGAGCTTGATGAACATGGGCAATAGTTCTGCTGCTACGATTGAGATTATCACTAGAACTGCCGCATGCTTGAACCCTGCTGCTATGGATTCTTCGCTGATTTTTCCAGCCACGATGCCTACCATGTAGCTGTAGAAAATGGCTGATGTCATGAAAATCTGTCTAATCCAATCCATGTTCGGTGGAGGCGCAGCACCAGCGACCCCTATAGTGCCAGTCGTGAAACCCAGCATCATGGATGTGGTCACGACGAGGAGCAGTGCCGCAAAATAGGGCATCATGATGTAAGGGCGAGTTGCAGATTTCTTTTCTTTTTCAACCTCTTGAGTCAAGTTGTTGAATCTGGCAAGCGACTCTATCATTTCAATCGTGCCACCGCCGACATCCACGGTTTCAACGAGCAAGAACATGACGATTTGCGTCATCCAACTCTTCGTCCTGTCTATGAAATCCATCATAACCTTTTTCACCGGGATTCCCCAAGAGATTTCCGAGCTGATCTTGCGTAGCTCCTTGCTGAACACGCCGTATTCGCGGTGTGAAAGGCTTTCAATACATTTCTCGGGAGATAGTCCTGTTTTTCTAACTTCCGTCAGATCTCTCAGAAAACTGTTCACGCCCTGTTCTGTGCCTGTTTTCTTGCTTGAGAGTTTGCCGTGCACGACAGCTGCCGGTGCAGCTGAGATGAACAATGCTAACGCAAGCGCCACAGGCATTTGGCTTAGTAAGCCGAAGCTGCCGCTGAGAAAGAGAAAGAAAAACAATGCCATTCCTGCTATGAGACACACGGCAAAGACTTTATATGGCCGCATTTCAGTAATCGGTGTTTTGGGCTGCATGCTGTGTGCCAGGTAAACGAACATCATTGAGAGCATTGGACTCAAGACGAACGTGTAGAGGAGGATGGTTGAAACATCGCCGCCCGATCCGCCGCCCACGCCAATGTTTTGTACACTGAACATTATGTAGAAGCAAAGGGACATCATCACGTTGACTATTATGAAAGTTTCCAGAAGCATTCCGAGTCTTTCAGCTGCAGCTCTGACGCGCAATGCTCTGGCCTTGAAAATGTCTTCTGCCTTTCTTTCCAAAAAGTGTCCGATGTCTCCACCGATGATAACGGTTGATGAGTACCCTGAGAGAAAGTCTTTGAAGATGTCTAACGGGTTTTTCTTTGCCGCATTCTGAATCGCGGTTAATGGGTCTGTTCCAAATATCTCCACGTCTTTTATGATTTCTCTTGCTTCCACCTTCATTGCTGGCATCAGTTCGACTTGTGCGAGTCGTTTAAAACTTGTGTAGGGTGCTATGCCGCCTGAAGCCATGACGCTGATGTAAGCTGTTGCAAACGGCATCTCCCTTTCCAGGTTGCTTGCCCTTTCGCCGGCTCTGGACATGGGAACTAGGAGGAATCCGATCATTACGTAGAGTGGAGCTGGTATCAAGAAGATTATTGGCATGAACCCGTAGAGAAGCACGATCGCCGCGGAGATTATCGTGAATGGAAGTGTCATCACGGCCGATAGGAACATTAGTGAGACGTAGGTTTCTGGGTAAATCTTGATTTTTGCCCGTTCTAGGTAATCTTTGAATTCGAAGACATGTTTAAGAAAGGAGGGTGCGAGGTTTCCGAAAAGGCGGAAAGACCATGCCTCAAGGGTTTTTAGAAGCGGCAATCACCTTAACCTCCTCCCCTGCTAGGATTTTTTCGTAAATCTGCTTCGGTCTAGCGTAATATTCTGCGATTATTGCGGCTACATCCTTGTAGCTTCTTATCTTTCGCTCGTTCATCCAATGCAAAACGTTTTTGCGCCTTTCAATTTCTTCAAGCAGTTCTTTTCTGCTCGAGCCTACTCGTTCAGAGATGGCCGACAGCATGACACTCTTGTCAAAAGATGGTATGTGCTCATCCTCAGTCGCATGCCATTTGAAAATTCCCCTGTAATCTTGGTAGTCCGCGATTTCGTCAACGTTGAGCACGCGTCTGAAGGCTTTCCTTTCATTGTTTTTCACAAGGTGAACTCTCTGAATCGATAGTATTATGTTCATCAACGGAAGATAGGCTGGCGAGATGTCCATGGGTTTTTGCGTTAAACGTTTTAGTGCTGAATCCAAGTTTTCAGCGTGCATTGTGCACATTCCACCGTGGCCCGTTGCCAATGCTTGGAAAAGCACGTATGCTTCTTGGCCTCGGACCTCGCCCACGATTAGTATGTCTGGGCGATGTCTCATCGAGGTTTTTACAAGGTCGAAAAGTGCAACTTCGCCTATGCTGTTTCCGCCCAGACCGTAGCTTTGTCTGGCAATCAGTGAAATCCAGTTTTCATGAGACAAGTTCAGTTCTGCCGTTTCTTCGATGGTGATTATCTTGCTTCCAGGTTTGATGAGGCAGGCCAGGGCGTTTAGTGCTGTGGTTTTTCCAGCGGCCGTTCCACCTAAAACCATGATTGACGATCTGTTTTCAAGACACAGCCAGAAATAGGCGGCCATTTCCTCTGAGAAAGTGCCAATGTTGATCAAGTCTATTATTGAGTACGGGTCTTCTCTGAATTTTCTGATGGTGAAGGCGGTTCCGAACGGTGTGACCTCGCGTCTGTAGCAGACTGCCAGTCTGTGCTTTCCGGGTAATGAGGCGTCCACTATTGGAAAGGCTGAGCTTACGTGTTTTCCGGCCATGTGAACAAGCTTCACAACCATGTTGTCGAGTTCTTCGTCGCTTTCGAACTGGATGTTTGTTTCGATGCTTTCGTAAGTTCTGTGCCAAATGTAAACCGACCTCTGGACTCCGTCACATGAGATGTCTTCGATGTTCGGGTCTCGCATTAGCGCATCAATCGAACTGAAGCCCACAAGGTCTCTCTCAGCGTGGTAGAGAATCTTGTACCACGAAACGTCGGGCAGCCAACCTAAGCTTATGCGGTATTTGTCGACGATTTTCTTGGCTTCATCTGCGAAAAACTTTCTAGGATCAGCAATCTCTTCTTTCGGCGACTCTATTTCGGCGAGCAATATGTCCAATATTCGCTGGTAAACGTTTCTTTCAAGTGGATCAAGCTGCAGCTCATCCAGAATGTACTTGAACTCTCCAGTTTTCGGGTTCTGTGCAATAGCAACGTGGGCGAACGGCTCGTAAAGCGGATACTTCTCAGCAATCTTGAACCCTCTGGGCACAGACTTCGGAGGGGCCAGCTCAGGCGTGGGCTGCTCATGTCTCTTGAGGTTCAGCCTAATCTGCACTTTCTTGAGCTTCGCTAATGTCCCTTTGAGCCGTACTTGTGTCATTGTTCTTCTCCTGTACATGTACTTAATGGCAGGGAGAGTCTATTAAATATTGCGTCTCACGATATCCTATCCACTAGCCTCTTCTTCCCCGGTGGAAACAACGATCACTTTGAACTTGATCAAAACAGCGACTATGACCGCAATGACCACAAGGATGATTATCAGGAGCATAGCCAGCACGGGCCAGCTTCCCTGGTTGTGCGTGACCGTCGCTGGAATCACGTTTATCGTCATTTGGACGCCATTTCCGACGTATCCGTTCTTTGTGACGTTAGCGGCTATAACGGCAGGTAATTGCACGGTTGTCGATGGAGCATTGAACACGAATGCACAGGTTCCGTTTGCATCCGTGAAACCGGTCGCGCTAGAAAAGTTTCCAACGTTTGCCGAAATGATGACTTGGGCGTCTGCAACGGGTTCTGAGTTGGCAACAGCTTCCACAGTCAGAACAACGCTGCTGTCCGGCATGATTGCATACGAGCTGGCGGTGACTTGGACACTAATGTTTCCAGGGTTGACCGTTAGCGTCAGGAAGTCCTGTCCGTCTGCATATCCCGTTTTTGAGCATCGAGCCGTGATGCCGATGTCTGTGGGCCCATTGACTTGGGGTGCTGTAAAAACGAAATTGGCAAACCCATTAACGTCAGTTGTTTCTTGAGACTGCGCAAAGCTTCCTCCGTTCTCAGATGCCACGGTGACGTTGACATCTTGAACTGGAGCAAGGTTGTAGGTTACGTGGACGGCTACAGATACGTTGGCTTCTGAAATCGCGGTGTAGTTTCGAGCTGTCACGTACACGGTCAGCACTTTTGGTGTTATGCTTATGAGTGTTTGGCCTGCCCCGTCTACGTAGTGGCTCTTTTTTGCCGTTGCTGTTAACGTAGCATTAAGCATTGATGTTGTCTGGGGCGCAGTGAAAAGAAACGTGGCGAGACCGTTTGAATCCGTGATTCCGGTGGTTGAAGTGAAGTTACCACCCTTGTCGGATGACATGGTCACGTTTGCGTTTGATATTGGATTTGTGTCACATGTCACGAGGGCAGTTACGCTTGTGGTTCCTTCAGAAGTGATTGTGGCAGGGTAAGGAGTTAATTCTGCGGCTAGCACGTTTTGAAGCACGGTTATTGTTTCTTGGTCGTGTCCGTCCGTGTATCCTATTTCTTGGGCTGCCGCGGTGAAGGTGACATTCGCGGGGCTAAGCGTGTAAGGAGCAGTGAAATAGAATGTCACGTTGCCGTCTGTGTCGGTTACTCCTGTACTTGTTGAGAGTGTTCCGTTGTCTGCGGCTGCCGTGAGTGAGGCATTAGCAATGGGCTGGTCAAGGCCGCCGGTGACGTGGAAGATTGCGGTTACCGTCTCTTCAGATTTGACCGTTGCTGGCTCCGTGGTCATATGAATGTGCAGCAGTGGAAGGACTTCCAAGTACGTGTGGCAGGAGCCGTCTGCATATCCGGTCTCAGTAGCCGTAGCAATTAATCTCACGTAGGCGATGTCTGTAGCATTCGGCGCCATGAAAGTTGTCTCAAACTGGCCAGTTGAATCTGTTACACCTGATGCTGGCGAGAAACTTCCGCCTCTTAATGAGAGCAGTGTGACAGCTGCATTTTCCACCGCCACGGATTCGTTTGACACGTGAACTGTGACTGTGACGTTGCCGTTGTAGTTGGCGACTTCGTTGCCAAGGGTTATTGAGACGCTTAGAGGTGTTAGATCTAGGACCGTTATAGTGGTTGCTGCAACATTCTGGCTTACATTGCCAAAATCGTCCATAACGGTTAGATTTGCGGTGTAGGTTCCGACTGTGGAGTACGTGTGGTTGAAGAGGGATAGAGTTGTCCATCCGCTGTCGTATCCGTCCCCGAAGCTGTAGAAGTATTGGTCGACGCGTCCGTCAGCGTGCGAGTTGGTGCCGATGAAAGTGACGTTGTCGTTTGGTGCAACCGATGTCTTGTCGGTTTGAAGGACAGCTGTTGGCGACGTGTCGTTGTAGTCGATAGGCGCTGACAAGAAGAATATGAAGTTAAGATTCACTCCGTCGCCGCCAACTATGTTTCCTTTTCCGTCAGGGTTCAACGAGCTGTGGAACGGTCCGCTCTTGTCGCCCCAATAGTTGTAGGTTGCGTTCACGCTGGCTGAGGGTGAGACGTCCATGCCCACGGTGTTGTTGTAGATGTCGTTGAAGTGGGCCTCGTGGCCAACTCCGTTTTCGTAGAAGATTCCGTTGTTGTTGTTTGAAACATTGTTGAGGGTGATGTAGGTGCTCGTGGTCGTTGCCACGCGAAATCCATAGTAGTTCAAGGAAACGTTGTTTTGAAGGATAGCCGTGTTGTAATAAGCGTCGGCATCAAGAGATATCCCGCTCTGGCCGTTAAGCAAGATATTGTTTTGCGCTATGTTTATGTTTCCTGTCAAGTTTCCTGTTAGGACAATACCGTCTCCGTTTGAGCTTATTACGTTGTTTTCCACTGTGACTTGGCTGCCTCCAGCCACGTTGATGCCGCTCATGGTATTGTTGACTATCTCGTTGTTTTCAATGATTATGTTGCCGCCGTTTACTACGGTGCCGTTCAAATTGTATTGGACAAAGTCATTTTGGAGACTTAGAGAGCCGCTATCTAACGTTATGCCGGTTTGTCCGTACTCGATTATGCAGTTTGTTATGGAGGACTGTTGCGTCCCGCTAATCAAGATTGTTCCCCATTTTCCCGTGCTAGGATTCACATTGTTGGATGTGAACCGTATCATTCTGTCATCGGTGCCGTCTGCAACAATTCTCCCGTTAACCGTTATCGAGAAGTTGTCTCCAAACCTTACCTGAACGCCAGGTTCTATCGTCAGCGTCGCGCCTAGGTTTACCGTGATATCATTTGAAACTATGAACGGGCTGTCAACCAGAGTCCAGTCCGTATCTTGCGCTATTGTTCCTCCAACGTATGTTGCCCTAACCGGGGGCAGAATCCTGTAGACACTGGCGAAGGAACTGAAAACGAGAAGTGCGACAATCAGAATAAATAACAAATGGCACTTTCTTTTCATGGGTATGCATCCATTTCCTATTCTGGCTTGCTTTACTCCTCTTGCTGGGCCTAGCTTAAGCGTTATGAATTCGCAATTAGACTTGGAAATCTTGAGCGATGTGTCGTTGTTAGACTTCGGAATGAGCAAGAGATTTAACAGAGTACAAGGGCACTGTAGAGTTCGGTGAGGAGGAAATCTGTTGAAAAGCTTTAGCGGTTTTGCTCTTGAAGGCTTCCCGTTGATAGGTTTCGATGATGACTTGGCCAGAATTATAGTTGAAACGACAAGGAAGAATGGTTTAGAGCTTGAAGACAGAGACGTGATAGTTGTTGCACAAAAGATTTTTTCAAAAGCTGAGAAGAGGGTGGTAAGATTGAGAGATGTTGTCGTTTCGAGGAGGGCGCAGGAGCTTGCGAAGATAGTTGGAAAGGATCCAAGATTTGTGGAGCTGGTCATAAGGGAAACAAAAAAGGTGATGAAGGCTTCTCATGACATCTTGCTGGTCGAAGACGTACGCGGCTTGGTGTGCATCAACGCTGGAATAGACAAGTCGAACGTGAAGGGAAGAGGGGAGTTCGCGCTCTTGCCTGAGAATCCTGACAGGTCGGCGGAAGAATGCCGCTTGAGAATCAAGGATTTGACGGGTAAGAATGTTGCGGTGATTATTTGCGACACTTACAGTCGCCCGTTTAGGCGGGGACAGGTGAATTTTGCTATAGGCATCGCGGGGATCAGCCCGTTCAGAGACTACAGAGGACGGGAGGATCTCTTCGGACAGGTTCTCAAGGTTAAGAACGTCGCAGTTGTTGATGAGATTGCAGCGGCGGCTGAATTGCTTATGGGTCAGGGGAACGAGGCGAGACCTGTCGTCGTTCTCCGGGGTTTGAGTGATTCTGCATCTTTTCGTGAAGAATGTAGCGTGGATGAACTGCGAATCTCAAGGGAGGAAGACCTTTTCACAGGCGCTTCATGATCACAACACAGGCGAGGTGGTGCTGATTTGCAGTCTTTTGCCTGCGAGGCGTGCGGGTAAGGTGTAATCCGGAAGGCTTGGATGTGTTTCTTCAGGGGTCGAGTGTCGCTCGTGCATTATCTTGGGGCAGTGGGTTATGCTGGTGTAAATGAGTTTTTGAGTTTTCTTGCTCCAGTAAGGAGGGAATTCAGTTCTGCGGCGTTTCTGTTTCCTTTTCCTTTTATGGAAAACCTTTTAAATCCGAGGCAAACAAACTATAGGAAGACCATATAAAATGAGGAATGAAAAATGAATCGAAAGCACTTAATGGAGATAATGGTAGCAACAGCTATTATAGCAGGACTCTTGATGTCATCACTCGTACAATTAGCAGGAAGCTCACTCACACCCTATAATTCAGACAACATGACCGTCAGCGGAATACTTGCAACTGACACTTACGTGCTCTACCCGTACGCGGCAAACAGCCTGACGTGGGGCTTCTCAAAATACGGAGAACTGATAAATGGTGCTGGCCTGGTAGGTCTGAACTACAGTGGCATGGACGTGTTCGCTAATCCTAACGTGCTGCAGAAGGACTGGAGTCAAGGATGGTTCATAGACATACACTACGCCGACTTAAGCAATAAGTACCAGAGAGCTTGGGCTTTTGCACTGTTCGCTGACGAATATGGCACAGCTGGAATAGGTGGAGACTGGAAAGAGAACGTTGCAAGTCCACTTGGTCCACCCTACGGCGGACGCGAAACCAACGTGTGGGCAACGACGGATCCCATCACTGTTCTGTACGATGGACCCAGAGAGTTTGTCGCCATGTGCAGAACCACATTGTACGCTCTGTCCGATCACAACGTCGCAAACAGTGGCCTAGTCAACATAACCATCACCTACGTGTTCAACAAGGACTCGAAGGAATTAGTGGAGTACAAAGATATCAAACGCTTGGATCAAGGAAAGTTCGGCAGAAACTTCCAAGTCGAATTCAGCGACCGTGGAGAATGGGACATTGGCACCACAAGCACACCACCCAGCTATGCAAACTTCTACGCCAACCTACCGACAGTCTATAACTACAGCTATCAACCCTTCTACAGCGCGGCGAGCTACCCAATAACAGGATATGACATGTGCCAAATAATAAACCAAGCCGGCACGTACGTTGGATTCGTAGCATACTGGCCTCAGCCCTTCGGAGCCGTGGTCATTCCAACCAGCGTCATAACCAGAACTCAAGTACTGTCCTCACTGTGCACGGTGGAGAAGAACGTCACATGGACTCAACTCGGCCTTCCCAGCAGTATGTTATACCAAGGTGTCACCGTTTGGCCAATTAATTGGACCGCCTACAGTTGGGCGACTTCAGACCCCTATCCTGTAGGAGAAGGGCTTGCAAGCGACTCACCAATGGTCTTCAAGAACGGCGTCCTGCTGGGCGCAGACGACTACACATGGAACAGTACCAATCAAGCAGTGTATCTCAAATCCCCGCCAGTTGGCTCTGACGTGTTCACGATTGACTACAAGCATCATCAGCCAGACCATAACCCTGGACGTGGAACCATCGACAACATGGCGTTGTGGTTAACGCCACCAGCGGTTGAACCAGCGACACCGTACGTTATCGGCGAATGGGACTTCTTGCTTAGCACAGCACCCGATGAACAACAGTTCAGAGGAGTCTGTGTTTACGGATTGACAGACAGACACGACGGAGATGACGCAAACGCAGGCGCAGAAACATGGTCATACGGCGAGAACACCATTGATCGCGAGGTCATGTACCTGTTGAACCAGGTTTTCAATCCATGGGACCTGAACAGCGCTGTCGAGAAGAAGACAGACAGATGGGTTGAGTACACGAGCACGCTAGGAACCACTTTCACGACGGCAACGTCGAACAAACCAGTCTACGTAGTTCCGACGAGCAATTGGGACCAGTACGCCACATTCTCAGAAAGAGTGGAGGACTTAACTAATGGAACAGTCTTGAACAGATACCTTGGCCAATATAGTCTTACACCTAACAGTGACGGAACAGCAACTTTCACGGGCCTGAACGCGACTCACTATTACAAATTCCTGTACTCAACATACACAAACTACAGCTCAAGCAGCTCAATAAGCATTGTCGGGAACCCAATAACAGTCAACGGAACAAGCACGCCGAATGCGCCCAAGCTCGTTAATTGGACGTCTACCATACCCGCAATACTGGATCCCACAGGCGTCACTCACCAAATAGCACTTGAAAACGATACTGGGTACACCTTCAGCATGACCAACATGTCATCAACGACATTCGCAACAGACTTGAACTGGACATACACCAGCTCATTCGTTGAATGGGAAGCCCAACCGTTCACCGTGTTCAAAGAACAAACCACAACCTTAGAGTCTGGAAATGAATTCAACATGCCAATGCTAAACGTATCAGCAGCTGGATCAGGACCAAACATGTTATTCAATGTGAGCCAGTTGGAGCTAAACTGGGCCATAACGGGACCGCGACTTGCAAGTGGCACTACTGGCGCAGCTGAGCTCGTAGATGTAAACTTCAAAGAGTTCAACCCAGACTGGCGGTTTAACGTGTTTGTATACTACAACGCAACAACGATGAACTACACTGTCACCCCAACAATCCAAATGGTATCAGACGCAGGACCGATCTATAATTACACTCTTCCGGGACGGTACGAAGAAGGAGTTGTCGGCACGAACGCGGCTTCCGTAGACTCTGCAGGCTTGTCGATGATATCGGCGGCATTCAAGGACAAGGCCGTCGAGTACGGCATAGCAGCCGAGGACATGTACACCCCACAGGTCGCAAACCAGATACCATGGGTCATGAGCAAAATAGGAGCTGGAACATCATGGCAGGACTACTACTACAATAGCGCGAGCGACTTCAGGACTGCACTTAGCGACGACTGGTGCACAACATGGCCAATTTCAAGCGCCAACCTGATAGGCTCAGGCGGTCCAATTGCCAACTTGCTTGCATACTACGGAAACGACTTTGCACAAGCGTTCTACGGCCTAAGCCAATTCACCAGCTACGCAACATGGCAAAACGCGATAGTGCCACTGTCGTGCTGGAACGCCTCCCGTGTAGGATACACGGACACAAACACAACGGGATACGCTGTAGTTTCAACATACCTAGA
>Ga0315282_10014548_pt1 | contig 11693 bp, 9 predicted proteins | sample YL17G07_20_MG_FD_203693 | JGI IMG/M metagenome (GOLD analysis project Ga0315282, IMG submission 203693) | Sediment microbial communities from Yellowstone Lake, YNP, Wyoming, USA - YL17G07_20 | ecosystem: Environmental > Aquatic > Freshwater > Lake > Sediment | place: USA: Wyoming | collected...
TGGTTTCGAGGTCGGGATTGGTCGTGATCGCCTTGATGTATTTCGGATCAGCCATGCGCGGCGTGATGTTGTGTGCCACGATGAGTCCTCCGGGGCGCACCAACGGCACGAGCTTTTCGAGATAGTCAATGTACCCTTCCTTGTCGGCATCGAGGAAGAGAATGTCAATCGGCCCTTTCAGCTTGGCGATTTCCTTGTGGGCGTCGCCTTCGACGAGCGTCACGATGTCGTCCACGCCGGCGCGCTTGAAGTTCTCGCGAGCTTTCGCCGCACGACCGGCATCAATCTCGTGGGTGGTCAGCTTGCCGCCCGTGGACCGCAGAGCCAGGCAAAACCACAAGCCCGAATAGCCGGTAGAGGTGCCAATCTCGACGACCTGTTTGGCGCCGAGGGACTCGGCAAGAAGCCGCAGCATTCGGCCGTCGTCTTCGGGCACGTTCATGTTTCCGGCCCGCTGGTTTTTGTTCATGTCGTCAAGAACGGGCAGGATTCTTTTCTCAGCCTCGGTCTTCACAGTCGGCGTACTACTGAACGAGGACGCGCCGGTCATGAGGCCCGCGAACCGATCAGGGCCGGGGCGGATGCCGGTGCCTGGGCGCGTGCCGGAGCCAGGGCGTATGCCGCGACCGGAACGGCCTTCTCCGCGCGCCGACGCGGGTCCCTGCCGTTGGGCTCGCTGCGCTCCTGCGAGGGGACAGAGGCTGACGAGTGTGGCGACGGCCAAGGCGAAGACGACTGGTTTGCTCACGACGATACCCATGTGCGGTACCTCCCGAGGGAAGATGTCCGACTTGCAGAACTGCACAGTCGGTAGGCAACAGCAAGCCATGTGCCATCAACGATCAACCGCGCGACCGCTCTGTGATGACCGAATATACTGAACGGGCTGTAATGGGGTGTTGGGGATAGTGTTCGTCACCGAATGCTTTTCCACTTATCTGACAGCGCTGACGCTATCGCTGGATCCCCTGACGAAAGAATGGCGTTCCCTGACGTCGGTCGCCACGCTCTTCAATGCGGCTGCACGGTCAGCGTCGTCTGGCGGCCGAAGCCAATTCCGAAGGGGGTCCACATGGGCACCGGCGTCTCGCTGTAGTCAATGTCCACGTTGATCGGACGGCGGCCGGTCCGCGTGGGCCGGTCATAGGACGGCGAGGACGACAGCGACGATTCGTTCGACCGGCGACTGGACGAGGAACCGGCGGCGAGGCTGGGCTCGGCAAACTGCCAGCCGCGCGTGGCCGTCTCACGCTTGTCCACGTTCCACAAGCCGGCTTGCCCGCGACGGGCCGAGGCTTCGGCCTCGCGAAAACGCGCCGCCGCACTCTCGCTCATCGGCTCGCCCAGCCACGCGTGGGCGTGTCCCGTTTGCACGAGATCGAGATTCAGGAAGGTCCCGTCGGAAAGGTACACGTAGCCGAGCAATTGACCGTAGTTGTCCATGCGCCGCTGATCGAATTCGATCCGCACCTGCTGCCCTTCGGCTTTCTTTTTCGCATAGAGAAACGCCTCGCGCCCGAAATACTCGAGCGGCCGATCGGGATCGGTCGTCTTGGGCGAGTCCACCCCCAGCAGTTTCACCTTCTGCCCCGTGTCCAGGCGAAGCGTGTCGGGCTGGATGATTTCCATGGCCCTTGCTTCGATCGGCGGATAGGCCGAGGCGGCTTTCGTAACGGCGGTGGTCGGGTCGGCGGCGGCCGCCTTGAACTCGATTCGCCGCGCACCCGAATACCATCCCTCTTTGATGCTGGATGGCAACGAGGCGGCCGTCGGCTCGACATAGAACTCCGACTTGGCATTGGCGGTTCGGAATTCCGTGACCTTCACATTTTGCCACACCGCGCCGTTCTCCCAGGCGATGGTGTCGGCCCCGCAGCGCGCGCCGGCGGCGAGGGCGGCGAGAATCAAGGCGACGATGGCGGTTCGCATGGTTCCACCTCCGATTTGCACTTCGCTCTTCGTCCTTCGACTGCCCAAAGCACCGGCGAGCCGCCGGCGTTCCATTCTTTGCGTAACTCCGACTTTTCCCTTCATCCTGAGGGGCGAAGCCGAAGTGGCCAGGAATTGATTATTCTTCTGCAAAATAGTCCGAATCGGCTCGCTTGATTTCATAGCTGGCGACCGAGGTCACCCCGACGTTATGATCAATCATGAATTGTGCCAATGTCTCGCCGTCAATGAGAACGATTCGATTGTCAATCCGTGAAGCGTAGTCCTGTGCATCTTTCGAGAAATCGGACGTCGTGATGAAGATTCCTTTTCGCGCCCGCTGACCTTGCAGGGCGCCGGCGAACTTCTGGATTTCCGGTCTGCCGACCGTATTGTCCCATTTCTTCGCTTGGACGTAGATGATGTCCAGCCCCAAGCGGTCTTCCTTGATGATCCCGTCTATCCCCTCGTCGCCGCTTCTGCCGATCGCTTTTCCGGCATCTTTTCTGGTTCCGCCGTAACCCATCTTGACGAGCACTTCGACGACGACTTTTTCAAAGAAGGACGGGGAGCATCGTTTCAAATACTGGAGTATTTCTGTCGCGACGCTTTCACGGATGTTTTCGTAAGCATCCTCCAGCATTTCTTCGGGCGGTTTCCCCACTTCAGATGGCGGCGATTCATCCTCGGGCGGGGTTTTTCCGGATCGCCAAGCCTTGTGATCTGGAAACTTGTCCAAATACCGCAGGTTTACTTGCGCGGGCTTTTCGGCAAGAACCTCAAGGCCGCGGGATGTAATTCGGAAAACTCAGCGGGAGACGTTCTCGACGAGTTTCGCCATCCGAAAGTGGGCTCTCGCCCAGTGCAGGCGATTGTTAAAAATCGGCTGTCGGCCACTGGGGAGCAAGGCCTTCCTCTCCTCTTCAGTCAGTTTGAACTCATTCGCGAGGGCATCCACGAGTTCGCGATTTGTGTGTGTCTTTCCGTCGGAGATATGCCGGAGCAAGGGTAGCATGAGGGTTTGGAAATCTGGAATAGCCATCGGACGTCCTCGCAGGGCAGGTATTGAAGAACGAAAGTCCGGCTGAGTCAAGGCCCACTACAAGCCGGATTCCCGCTGAATCATCCCTTTCGCGACGAGCATAGACTCGATTTCCGGGAGCATCTGGGGCAAATCCTCAGTGACCGACTTCCAGACCACATCCAGGTCAACTTGAAAATACACATGAACAAGGTGGTGCCGAAGGCGCACCAGTTCCCTCCAGGGGACCTTCGGCCATGCCTTTTTGAATTCGGCTGAAGTCTTGTTGGCCGCTTCTCCAATGATCTGCAAACAATGAATGAGAGTGTGCTGCAGCTGGCGGTCCGTTTCCAGCTCGCGGCGCGTCAGGCCTTTGGCACTGTCAATCGCCTCGCGCCCCGACGTGTACATGTGAAAGAGGCGGATCAAATCCTCTTTCTCACGCGGCATAGCGCACCTCGGCGGTAGCCAAGACCTCATCTCGAAACAGATGACTCAGGTCTTGGGGAGTTCGCATGTCCACCGACCATTTGAAGATTTCCGACAGTTCCATCTCCATTCGGGCCAGGCCGACAAATCCGGGAGTTTGATCGGGTTCAAACTCTACCAAGACATCCACGTCGCTGTCGGGACGGAAATCTTCCGTGAGAACCGAACCATAAAGCGACAACTTGCGGATGTGGTGCTTGCGGCAAAACTGTGCGAGAATCTCTGGATCCACTTTGATCTCCACCTTCATCGGAGCGCTCCTTTCGAGCCACAAGGTCAGGCGGCCGCCGGCGATGGACTCTCCGACTTGCCCACCGTCGTCGAGTAAGCTTTCATCTGCTCGGGCGAGCGACCGGTTTCGATACAGTAGTCCTCGAATGTCTGGAAATTGGACTGTGTCCACATCGGTCGCCCGAATAGCTCGTGCATCGCAATTTCCAGGCCATACTTCATGAAGTGCCGATGGTGGCGGCGCAGAATCGGGTTGGGCGAAAAGAACATCCGCCACAGTTCGCGCGGGCTCCAGTAGAATCGCCGGATCATGTCCTGGTGAGCGCGCGTGATCTTGGTCGGGTCGGGTTCCGCGGCCGTCGGCATCACGGCCTGGAGCTGATCGTACTTCGACCAGTCGCCGATCTTGATCCGCCCCAGCCGCTTCATTTCGTCGTAGTACTTGGTGCCCGGATAAGGTGTGGCGACGTTGAGGCCGAAGTGGTCCACGTAAGGGCGCACAAACCTCATCAGACCCTCGCGGTCGGCGGCGGTTTCGTCCCAGTGGCCGATGAGCAACGTCGCCAACAGCATGAGCTTGTGTTTCTTGACCAGTTGCATCGCCTTCAAGTTTTGGTCCGCCGTCACGCGCTTGTTGAGCCCATCGAGCGTTTTGTCGCGGTGATACTCGATGCCCAGCATGATCTGATAGACGCCCACGCCGCGCAGGTCGTCGAGCAAATCGGCGTCGCGCATAATGATGTCGGCGCGCGACTGAATCCAATAGTGGCCGTCGGTGCGGTTGCGGCGGCGCAGCTCGGCGATGAAGCCCTCGGTGCGTTCGCGCGTCATGTTGAAGATGTCGTCGCCCACGAAAAACGTGTCGCGATTGTACTTCTCTTTGAGCAGCTCGATTTCATCCACGATCTTCTGGGGACTGCGCCCGCGCCATCGCCCGCGCCACAAGATCGGCTCGGAGCAGAACACGCAGCGATAGGCGCACCCGCGCGAAAAGGTCATGCACCACGCCCGTGCGCCTTCGCTGGGCAGACCGTTGTAAGGGTGCTCCATGTTGATGCGGTGATAGGCGGGCATGGGGAGCGAATCGAGGTCCTGGATCAGCGGCCGTTCGCCCGTGAAGACAAACCGGCTGTCGGGTGCGAAGTAGGCGAGGCCGAGAATCTTCGAGAAGTCCTCTTCGCCGCGTGCAACCGCCTTCGCGAATTCCGTGAACGTCAGCTCGCCTTCGCCCACGCAGATGAAATCGAACTGCGGACATTCGAGGAGGGTTTCGCGCGGGGCGCCCGTGGGGTGTGCGCCGCCAACGATGATCTTGCAGTGGGGATGGACCGACTTGATCAGCCGCGCGGCGTTCATGGCGTCGGGCGCGAAATAGGTGCAGTGCACGGACAGGCCGACAAGGTCGGGCTTCATGCGCTTGACCAGCGCCTCGAGGTCGTGCCACGGCCGTTCGGCGCAGGTGCCGTCGAAGAATTCGAAGTCCACATTCTCTTTTTCCAGATAGGCCATCAGCGACAGAAACGCCGTGCTGGGAATCCACCCCTTGAACACTCCCCACACCAGGTGTGGCGGGTCAATCAATAGAAGCCTCATACTTGGCTACACCTCTGAGAGTAAGACGGGCTGTCCGTCTGTTCCGGCTTTTCGCTGTCCCTCCGAGCAATCCGTCGGTTTCATACCGAATCCGGCGGGTAGTTGCAAGAGATTAGATCAGCAAAGACTTGACCTTTCCGGCGAGGAGCCTTCACACTGCCTTGTCAGACAGTACGACCGAGACCAGAGGAATCTGCCGACGGATGGATGCCCGTTACCGCCAGGAAGTCCTCAACGTAGTACTCGCCCAGTTGCTCCAGGATCGAGGGGTGATCAGTGCACCCGAGAGCATCATAAAGGGTCCACTCACATCGCGAAGAATGCCCGACGTGCTCGTCATTTTTCGTGGCCTGCGAACACTGATTGAAGGAGAAGTAGCCGATCAGGCCGATGCCGCGACGAAGGCCCTCAACGCGGCCCGGCGGCGCGTGATGGAGGGAATCGCCCATATCGGCGTGGCCGTCGTTTATCCTTCCGAACTCCGCTCCGTCCCCTTCGATTCACTGAAGTCGGCGATGGCCGGCTGCCTGTTCGGCGTCGCGATCATTACCGAAGCCGGGCCGACAGATTATGTCCAAGGCAACATTGACTATCTCGAAAGCGCCCTGAGGCATGCCTTCGAGCAACTGGTGTGCGAAGATGTCGTTACGCAGGCGGCGACGATGATCCATGCGGAGATCGAACGTTTTGCCCTTGCCTGCACGCCCAAGCGGGGAATCGTCGGTCGGATGACGAGGGCCCTGGGCATTCGGGAGGTGCCGGGCGAGCACCCGTCGGAGGAAAAGGGGAGAAAGAGTGAAATCCCCGAGCGGGAACGGACGGCGGTAAGCCGCGTCGGCGGGCTGGTCCTTCTGAACGCGATGATCTTCCAGGAAATCCTCTCGGAAGACAACCATGCTGTCCTGGGGCTTCAGAAGATCAGTCCGAAGCCAAGGTTCCAACAGCACAAGTTGATCGAGGAATTCGCCGAGCACTGGGCGTTCATTCTTGAAGAAATCAACTATTATCCCATTTTCCATGTTGCCCGCGAGGTTATTCTGTCCATCTCGATCACTCCCTTTGTCTTGGAGGATCTGGAGAGGCTGGCTCGAACCGCGAAAGACATTGTCGACACGCGGGTTCCGTTGCGGCACGACTTGATGGGGCGTGTGTATCATCGTCTGCTCAGCGACGCCAAATACCTCGGAACCTATTACACAAGCATCCCTGCGGCCGCGCTGCTCCTGAAACTCGCCCTGCGCGCAGAAGCCGGGCAGGCAGAGTGGGAGTCCCTGGATCAACTCGGCACCTTGCGCGTCGCGGATCTGGCCTGCGGAACCGGCACTCTGCTTATGGCCGCAGCCGATGCCGTCACGGACAATTACATCAGTTCCGCCGCCAGAAAAGCACAAGAGATTGACTTCGACCAGCTCCAGAAGGTTCTGGCCGAAGAGATCCTCTACGGCTACGACGTGCTCCCCTCGGCGATTCACCTGACGGCGTCCACGCTCGCCTTGCGAGCGCCGCACATACCGTTTTTGAAGATGAACCTTTTCAGCTTGCCGCTGGGAGGACCCGAACTCCGGCTGGGGAGTATTGAATTCTTGCAAGGAAGAGCGTGCCAAATGGCGATGGACCTGTTTGGGACTCTGCCGAAAACACAGCGGGCTACAGGCGAAGCGATCCAAGAGGTCTCCGTGGCCCCGCTTCCGGATTTGGACCTCTGTGTGATGAACCCCCCATTTACCCGCAGCGTGGGCGGGAACCTCCTGTTCGGCTCGGTCCCCGAAGAAGAACGCCGTCTCATGCAGGAGAAGCTGAAGAAACTGGTGAAGGCGCCCCGAAATGGAGTCACAGAATCCGGGGCCAACATCACGGCGGGATTGGGATCGGTATTCGTCGCCGCGGCGCATCCACACATCAAACCCGGAGGGCGAATCGCGCTGGTTCTGCCGAAGGCTCTTCTGTCGGGAGTGGCGTGGGCGCGAACCCGCCGTCTCATCAACCGGCACTATCGCATTGAGTATCTGGTGGCCAGTCATGACCCGCAGCGCTGGAATTTCTCGGAAAGCACCAACCTGAGCGAAGTGCTTCTGGTGGCCGTCAAGAACGGCGGCAACAACTCCGGCCAGAACGACAAGGTGGTCGCGGTGAATCTGTGGCGAAACATGACAACCGCCTTTGAGGCGCTGGCTGTGGCCCATACAGTGACCCAGAACCATCCGCCGCTGATCGGGGACGGGCAAGGCGCCCTCGAGATTTCGTTGGGCCGGAGCAAGATCGGGGAAGCGATCGCGATGCCGTGGAAGGAGTTGAAATCGCGGCCCGACTGGCTGATTCCCTGCGCCTTCGCTCAATCGGACCTCGTCCGCGCGGCTTGCCATCTTCTGCAAGGCAGACTTTGGCTTCCAGGATACGGAGAGGTCGCGAAGATCTCCCTTTGTCCCCTATCCGATATTGGTACGTTGGGTCCAGACAGGCGAGACATTCATGACGGCTTTGCGCTTAGCCAGAAGGTCACCGCGTACCCGGCGTTTTGGGGGCATGACGCCGATGCCGTTTACACTCTCTCGCAGTACCCGAACCGTTACCTTGCTCCGCTGCCAAAGGCCAAAGAGGGTCGCCACCTGCGCAAGGTTGAGGACCTTTGGCCATTGGCAGGCAGTGTGGTAATTGCGGAAAGGGTGCGTCTGAACACACAGAATCTGGTCGCTTTGTTGCTCTCCAAACCGGTCTTATCAAATGTTTGGTGGCCATTCTCTTCCCGGAAACGACTTGGCGGGATCCGAAGAGAAAAAGCTCTTGTCCTCTGGCTCAACTCCACACTCGGACTGCTTGTCCTGCTGGCCAGCCGAGAAGAAACCGAAGGCCCCTGGATTGATTTCAAGAAACCTACTCTGCACGGCATGCCGGTTCTTGCCCTAGGGAAGATGTCCGCGAAGCAGGTGGAAGCCCTATCCTCTGTGTATGACCGCCTTGCCGATAAGACCCTCCTCCCCTTTTCACAATTGACTACAGATAGTGTGAGGGCCGAGATTGACAAGGGCATTGCACAAGCCCTTCGCCTGCCCGATTTCTCCATCCTGCGCGAGATGCTTGGGCAAGAGCCGGTGGTTTGCCTGAGGCCACTCTGAATCTCGCCTCTGGCCTCTTGCCGCTGACTTCTTACAATGCGCGCGGGTCGGTGATCTTGCCGGTCGCGGCAGTGGCGGCGGCGACGGCCGAGCCGGCCAGGTAAATCTCGGCGTCGCGGTTGCCCATGCGGCCGCGGAAATTGCGATTGGCTGTCGAGAGGCATCGTTCGCCGGCGGCCAGAATTCCCTGGTGCGCGCCGAGGCAGGGTCCGCAGCCGGGGTTGCAGACGACCGCGCCGGCTTCGGACAGCGTGGCCAGAATCCCCTCCTTCAGTGCGTGTTGCCACGTCTCCATCGAGGCGGGGACGACCACCATGCGCGTCGTCGGGGCGATCTTGCGTCCCTTCAGAATGCGCGCGGCCATTCGAAGATCGCCGATCATGCCGCCCGCGCAACTGCCCAGGAAAACCTGGTCAATCGGAACTCCGGCGACCTTGCCGACGGGCTGGCCGTTGGCGGGCGAATGGGGCGCGGCGACTTGCGGTTCGAGCGGCGTCGCGTCCAATTCGATCGTCTTCTCGTAGCTGGCGTCGGCATCAGGCCGGAAGAGGTCACAATTTTGAATGTTGAATGTTGAATGTTGAATTGAAAGCCCTTCGTCACCGGCTCGTTCTTCAAGCCACTGGAGAGTAACCTTGTCGGGCGGAACGAGGCCGGTTTTGGCGCCCATTTCGGCGGTCAGGTTGCACAAGATCATGCGCTCTTCGATGGTGAGGTGGGCGACCAGCTCGCCGCCGAACTCGACCGCTCGATAGTCGGCTCCGGCAGGACCGATCTCGGCCAGCAGCCGCAGCCCTACGTCCTTCGCGCCGACCCACTCGCCCAGCCGGCCCTTCAGGCAGACGCGAATCGTCGAGGGAACGCGCAGCCAGCTCCGCCCCAGCGCCCAGACGGCGGCCATCTCGGTGCGGCCGATCCCCGCGGCGAACGCGCCCACCGCCCCCTGCGTGGGTGTGTGGGAGTCGCTGCCGAGAATGAGCAGGCCCGGCCGCGCGTAACCGCGTTCACACATGACCACGTGGCAGACGCCCTGGCCGATGTCGTGGAAGTTGGCAATGCCCTGCTGGCGGACGAACTGGCGGACCCGCCGGTGGTTTTCGGCATGTTCGGGCGACGGCGCGGGGGCGGCATGGTCGAGGACAATCACGACCCGGTCGGGAGCCCACACCCGTTCGGCGCCCATGGAAGCAAAGGATTCAGCGATCGCCGCCGCATTGTCGTGCGACATGACCAGGTCGGGTTCGACCGTCACGATCTCGCCCGGAGAAACCGCCGACCGCCCGGCTTTCTGCGCCAGAATCTTTTCGGCCAATGTCAATCCCATGTCAGCCTCCGCCTTCTCTGCCTGAGCTCTCTCTCAATGACAATACGGCGCGTGGGGCGCGAGGTCAACGACTTCTGGACCGTCTCCAGGAATCTGCGACCGCCCACCAAGGTGGGAACTGCAAACCGACTTTCGACGCAGGGACTTGCGAAAAGGCGCGCCTGATTTCGGATATGGGCAAGAAGGGTGGAGTAGACTGTACAGTCCAACCCGCTCTTCCGCCCACATTCAGCGTCAAACCCGGCCTTTCGCAAGTCCCTCGCCGAAAGCGGCTCCTCGCAATGACTCCTTGCAATGACCGCCCGCCGACGGAAAAATATGCTTTGTGTAGGACAGGTTGGCTACCTCTCCGACCAGAATGCGACAGATTGCCAATCTGTCCTACCGGAAGACAGGTTGCCAACCTGTCCTACACAAAGAGACGTTTGTGGAAAACAAGTTCGCCGCGATCAAGGAAAAGAACTTCGAGCTGTTTCGACAGGAGTTCGAGGAGCAGCGAACGATCGGCCGCGCGCTGCCGGTCCAGGTCTGGCTGGAGACCACCACGCGCTGCAATCTGAACTGCCGGATGTGTCCGCGCCGCTACGGTCCGCCCCACACCGGCAGCGACATGCCGCTCGACGTGTTCAAGCGCGTCGAAGAAGCGCTTTTCCCAACGCTCAAACACGTCGAGCTCCAAGGGTGGGGCGAACCGCTCTTTGCCGAAAACTTCGAAGCTTTCTATGACAGCGCCTGTCGCCACGGCGTGAGGGTGAGCTTCATCACCAACGGGACGCTCCTCACGCGCGCGTGGCTCGAACGCTTCGTCCGCGACGACGTCGGCCTGATGATTTCGGTGGACGGCGCGACCAACGACACCATGCGCTACGTGCGCGGCATCACGCTCGACCGGGTCGAGGAGGCGATCCGCCGCTACAACGAGATCAAGACCGCTGTGACGACGAGCCGCTCGAACCTGCACATTGTTTTTGTCGCGATGCGGCGCAACCTCGAAGAGCTGCCCGCGCTGATCGAGCGCGCGGCGAAGGAGTGGCGGGCGGCGTCGCTGCTGGCCGTGCATCTCCAGCGCGCGGGGCTTCCTCCCGAAATGCGCGACGAGCATCTTTCGACCGATCCCGATCGCGCCGATGCGGTGTTCGTCGAGTCGTTCCAGCTGGCCCGGCAACTGGGTCTGACGCTCGAGCTGCCGCCGCTGTTTGGAAAGAGAGTGCGAGGCGAGGACGCTGCTGCCGCCCGCGCGATGGCGGCCGAAGCCGAAAAGCAGAGCTATCACTACTGCGGGCTGGGCCTTTTCCGTTCGTCCGACCAGCGCAATCCCTATCCCAATCGCTGTCCCGACCCCTGGCTGAAGAGCTACGTCGAGGTGAACGGCAACGTGCGTCCGTGTTGCGCGTATGGACGCGTGTTCGGCAATCTGGCGCGCCAGCCCTTCGGCGACATCTGGAACGGCCCGCTCTATCGGCGGCTGCGGCGCAAAATCCACTCCGGCGTCCCACCGCTCCTCTGCCGCGAGTGTAACGTCATTTACGGCATCGCCGGCGGCAACCCCGACAGCCTTCTCGCCCAGCTCGGCCCGGTGGACCGCGCGATCGTCGCGGCCCAGCGCGCCAAACGCCGCTATCATCTCTGGCGCGAACGACAAAAGTAGAGACGCTCCGGTTCGGCTACGACAGCTTCCGCAGCAAGTAGCGAAACTGCCGGTACGAAAGCCCCGGGTGGCGGTCAGAATGCGCGCCGTGGTGTGCAGTTCTTTTTTGCCGCCCACGCGGGTAAACAAGCCATACTCGACCACCCGGAGGATCTTCTGCTGGAACGGCAGCGACAGCTGGCTGATCTCGTCGAGCTAGTATCGCTTCAAGTTGTATTTGATGGAAATGTCGCATTCCTGCGTTCGTCGCGCCCGGAAAACCCCGAAGGGGTAGCAGCAAGTAGCCGGGGGTGATCGGCTCGCGTAGCGAGGCGGAACCCCCGGAAACCGACCTCCCTCGTCGGC
>Ga0315282_10014550_pt1 | contig 11693 bp, 8 predicted proteins | sample YL17G07_20_MG_FD_203693 | JGI IMG/M metagenome (GOLD analysis project Ga0315282, IMG submission 203693) | Sediment microbial communities from Yellowstone Lake, YNP, Wyoming, USA - YL17G07_20 | ecosystem: Environmental > Aquatic > Freshwater > Lake > Sediment | place: USA: Wyoming | collected...
CCGAGGGCCATTTTTTCCGTGCGAGGTCGCGGAAAAAGCGTAGTCCCTTACAAATGAAGTTGTGCGCAAGATGGCAACAAAATTTCATTTCGGTCCTGGTCGTAGGGGCAATTCATGAATTGCCCCCACATGGCTTAAGGGGACCCCATCAAACTTCGATGATTTGGCCCCCGGCCGGGAGGTCACTTTCATTGAACCCAAAATCCGTCAGCATGCGGCGAGTGGCCTCCATATTCGGCTGCCAGCCCATCCTTTCCCCGCGGAACTTGGTCGCCAGCTGATAGTCAACCACGGGGGACAGCACCCCCATGGCCAGGAAATTGGGCTGGTACCGGGGGTACCCTCCGGGGCCGCCTTCACTGGCCCAGAGCGCGTCTACAAGACACAATTGCTGGCGCGGATAGAGGACTTTTCCCGTTTGCGGGTCCAGGGGACCTAATATTTCAGGCGTTTGGTTGATGGCCATGAGATAGTCCTGCGCCCCACCCCGGTGTCCGGGACCTGGGTCGAAGGTCCCGAAATGGTTTTTCATCGTCATGGTGAAGCCGCCGAATTTATCGCTGTGTCCCTTACACAGGGCGATGTTGATGAGAATGTCCACCGTTCCGTCCACCAGGTGTTTAAGACATTTGGACCTGCCCTCTCTTTTTTTCCAGGGTTGCGGCACCGCCGTCTCAATCCCAATTCCACCCCAGTCGTCTTCCACGCGGCATCCTTCTGGAAGGCCGGCAAAAGGTGTGTTCTTGCTCATATGACCGCCATGGGTCGCGTCGTAGATGTGTATGTTGACCGGCTTCACCCCGAGTATTTCGGTCAGCGAATGGCAGATCTTGGCCAGCACAGCGCTGCGGGTATGCTGCAAAGAGATGTTGTTGGTTTTTATCGCCACCGCCGTTTCCGACCATGGTTTTCGAGGGGGCTTAACAAAAATCGTCCGCCATGCTTCTTCGGGGCTGCGCCTTTCGGTAAGAGCGCAGGCGAGCTTATCGATATTTTCCCCGATGACCTCCGGGACAGTAAGCTTTTCCTGCCGGGCCCAGGAGGAAACCGGTTCATTCGCCCTCGTCATTCGCTTATCCGTAATGCCGACGACCCGGAGATTATGCACATGCGGATGAACGACTGTTTTTCGGGCCCACACCGCCCGGGCTTTGGGTACGAAGATTGTGGGAAACGCCGTCAGAGTGGCGCCAGTGATGATTGTTTTCTGAATAAACTGCCTTCTGGAGATTTCGATCATTCCTGGTTCCTTTCGTTGTTCAGAAGATCCCTCCCAGGCTTCCGGCGTAGCCGGTGAGCTCAACATACCCTTCGCAGGAGACTGCTTGACCGGCCGAGCTTCCTTTCCCGGTGACTGCGCCTTCCCAGTAGGTGACCCCCGTTGAACCCTCAGTGTTGAGCTCCTGGTCGGCCACCAGAGGTCCGAGGACCAGATCGACGCCGGCTGAAGGGATCTGGATTCTCCAGCGGCTCGGGTATTCCCCGCGGCTCCGGGGGCTCTTCCAGCGGTCCAGGGCGGAAACCAGGATGTCTGCAAGTTTGAGGTGACGGACTTGGCCATCGGGCAGGACGAGAGTCCCCGATGAGGCTGGCTCAACGGACCCATCCTTGAGGCGCAGGAAGTAGATCATCAGATCTCTCCCGTCCGATAGGTGGAGACTGAACCAGTCCCAGCCCTGCTGGTTTGGAGAGAGCTGGTTCGAGCCGAACTCATGGTCAAACCAACTTTTGCCCTTGACAGCGAAGCGAGAGCTGTTGGGTTGAATTCTTAGGAAACCATGGGTTTCCAGGTCGGTGAAGGAGGCATAATAAGAAGCCTGCCCTTCTCCCGGTCCTTTCTTGCTGAAACCATTCTGCCCGTGCAAAACTACGGGCTTTCTGGGAGTGAGGTTGAGGGCAAGTTCCATGTCGGGGCTTCTCGCTTCGAGGGAGATCCCGGAGCCCTTCATCCTGGCAGACCAGTTGAGAAGCCAGACGTCCATTCCATCTGTTCGGGCGCCTGCCAGCCCGGGGCCGGCCCGCGATACCCGCTCCGCAAAGCGGAATTGACTTTTGGATGCATCCGTGAAGGCAAAGTGTGCCAAATAGAGATCCCGTATGTCCCAGGGGCCGGCTTTGTCTGGAAACTTGCTTCGAATACCCTGGCGGAAAAAGGTGAGCTGATATCCATACTGCGAATTCGCATCATCCATGAGGTTTCCCGTAAAGTACCACCATTCGGTCCGGTATTCAGGATGGGCACCGTGATCTCTGGGAAAACTCCAAATCCGCGGTCCGATAACCCGGGCCCATTCCGTTTCTGCCGCTCCAGCCTTGTTTAATAATCCAAAAAGGACGAGAAAGAGGACCCAGCAGATCAGCCAGTCACCGCGTCTCCCCATCTCCCTATCTCCCCATCCCCCTATCTCCGCGATCACCGCGTCTCATTCTTTACTCTTCCCGAATTTGCATCTGAGGATACGTTCTATAGACCCTCCAGATCGGGTACGCCGCAGCCCCCAGGCTTGCCAGAATTGCGGTAGCCGCAGCCAGCAAATATGGCTCCCAGGAAAAATGAAAGAAAATGGTCCAGTTGAAGCTGCGCAGGTTGATGACCCGGATCAACAAGAGAGATAGGACCGTCCCCACGCCCGTGCTCAACAAAAAGCTGACGATCCCCATCCCCACTCCTTCCATCAAGGTCACACCCGCCACCTGGTGGGTGGAAAAACCCAGGGCCCGGTAGATGCCAAACTCCCGTTGCCGTTCCATGAAAAGGGCGAGCAGGGCGCCGGCAATTCCGAAAAAAGCCACAATAATGGTCATAACCCGCATGGAGCGCGTGACCGCGAAGGTCGCATCAAATACGGCCAAAATATTTCCATGGACTTGATCGCGAGTCGTTACCGGCAGGCCCCATCTCTTCGCCCTGTCCCGGATTTCCAGCAATATATCCCGTCGGCGGGGGTTGCGCGCGTCCAGAAAAAAATCCACGCTATTGATGGTATGATCGCCGAAAACCTCAAGGTACGTTGAGTGATCCATCATGACGACCCCGTGTTCAGTCGTGTAATCGTAAAAGACCGCAGCTACCATTAAAGGGACGGGGCCATGGATGCCCTCCACGGTAATCCGGTCGCCGCCCTTTATACCAAAGCGGCGGCTAAAGCTCTCCGAAACAATCACGCCTCCTTTCTTCACGGGCTCCCAATTTTCATTTCCTCCTTTTAGCCATCCAAAATGGGTGTATTCCTGCAAGACCGACGCATCCACAGCCGACACAGAGATGGGCATTCCCTGGTAGTTGACCTGAACGTTTCGGTAGCGATTCACTCCCGCGACTCCGGGCAAAGACCGATTTTCCTCATAGAAACCTTCGGGCACCTCAAACTCGGCGATCTTCCCCACGTAGAGATCCGCCGTAAGCTGGGAATCCATCCACCAGACCAGTGATTGGCGGAAGCTGCCGATCATCGAACCCAACCCTACCGACATCGAGAGGGCGACCATGAAAGCAGCTACGGCCACGCCCGTTCGGCCCAGGTTCTGGCGGATGTTTCCCGCAGCCATTTTGCCGGCCAGCCCGCTCAGGCGGTGCAGCCCCCATTTCAAAACAGGTCCCAGATAAATCAAGGTCAAGCCCGTGACCAGACTGGCCCCGATGAGCAAGCCAAAAGAGCCGGCGAAGCCCACGTAGACGTGATCCGAAAACGCCAGTAGGGCTAAACTTCCCCCGAGGACGCCGAGGCCAAACAGGGCGGCTTTACCGGCACTTCTCTTAACTCCGCGGCTGGCGGTCCGTCCCCTGAGTGCCTGCACAGGATCGACGCGCGCCAGTTCGGCTAAAGGGAAAAATCCGCCCAGAAGCGAAGCACCGCATCCCAGCAAAACACTGATGAGCAGAATCCATCCCGACCAGCCCGGAGCTGCGGGCCGGAGAAAGAAGTAGAGGTTACTGATGGTTCCCGCCACGAGTTCGGTGAGAAAGCGGCTGAGAAGATAACCCAGAATTCCGCCCAGAATGCCTCCCAGCGATCCCAGGAGCAGAATTTCGGCGAGGAAGGCGAAGATGATCTCCCGGCGCCTGGCCCCGAGGCTCATCAGAATCCCGGCGTCTCTTCTGCGGCTCACCACGGCGAACATGGCTGTGTTGTATACCAGGAAAACCCCCACAAAAAGCGCCAGAAGGGATAAGGCCTGGAGGTTCAGGCGGAAAGCTTGGAGCATGTCACTCAGGGTGGCGCGGCGTTGCTGATTGGATTGAATATGGAAGCCAACGGCCCAACGGGACCGAAAGGAGGAATCATCCGTGACGATGAGGTCGACGCGGTCCAATTGTCCGGATAAACCAAAAAGCTTCTGGGCCTGGGCCATGTCCATCAAAATAAGTGGTTCACTCGACGGGTTGAGGAAGGTGCCGATCACGCGCAGGCTGCCGCGGGATGTCTCCTTCTGGTCACCGGGCTTTAAACCGAGTTGGTCGGCCAGCCGGGAATCCAGGAGAATCGACTTTTCATCCAGCAGGAAAGAGAGGGACCGCTCTGGACGGCTACTGTTCCTCTGCCCAAACCAGGAGCGACCCAATTCAGGCCGAATCGCCCGGTCGAGAAAGGGATCCACTCCGAGCAAGCGAACGGTTTCTCCGTTGATCCGTAACCTGCGGTCAATCAAGGGGGCAAAGGCCTCGACCGCCGGGTCATTCATTAATGACGATAAAATACTTTCATCCATGGGCCCCGCCAGACGTTCCATGGAATGGGTCGAGCGGCCTTTAAGAAATTCCACGGCCTGGGTAAAACTCGAAAGGGCGGCCTGGCCCGAGAGACCCATCCCCACGGCTGCCGCGACCCCGCAGGCAATGCCCATCAATTGCAGAACACTCAGCCCACGGCGGCGGGGCAGATAGCGCAGGAAGGCCTTGGTCACGATCCTCAAGGCTGGGTCTCCGGCAAGGACTGATCTTCGACCACGACGCCGTCCACGATCCGCAGGATCCGGTCGGTGAAACGGCAGGTAAGGGGACTATGCGTGGCCATCATCAATGTAGTACCAAACTTACGGCACTGGCTGGAGAGCAGCTCCAGCACCCGGTCGCCGGTACGCGTATCCAGGTTTCCCGTGGGCTCGTCGGCCAGGATGATCGAGGGTTGCTTCACGATGGCCCGGGCGATGGCCACCCGCTGCTGTTCGCCGCCGGAGAGTTCATGGGGAAACCTTCCTTCTTTCCCTTCCAGCCCTACCGCTTGTAGGGCCTTGCGAGCAGCCTCCGGGTCCGGTTTGCCAGCCAGCTCCAGGGAAAGGAAAACATTTTCAAAGGCAGTAAGCGTAGGCAGCAGGTTGAAAAATTGAAAGATGAACCCCAACCGCTCACGCCGCAGACGGGTTCGCCCCTCTTCCCCGAGTGCTTCCAGGTCTTGGCCTTCTACTTCGACTCGACCCCTGGTGGGGCGGTCCAGGCCGGCCAGAAGGTTGAGGATGGTGGTTTTCCCGGAACCACTCTTTCCATAAAGGGCGACCACTTGGCCGGCGGCAATCTCCAGGTTGGTTCCGCGCACCGCGGCCGAGTTATTTTCCCCCGTTTTATTGTATTGTTTCCAAAGATCCACCGCTCGGATCACGGGTTTCAAAGATATTTCCCCCTCTTTGCAAGAATTCCTTTGTTTATAGCTTACCATCCTATCGGAGAGAAGAAAAGAAGACGGGATGGAAATAAGGCGGGGCGAGGAGAGCCATCTCCTTGACGCCCATGGAGTTACGTGTTAGCTTTTCGTGATTGATCCACAAATTTTTCTCAGAAAGAAAGTGGGAGGTGGGGTTATGAAGATTACCTGCGTGCTCGCAAGCGCTCGGCGAAACGGCAACAGTGAAGTGCTGGCGAAACATTTCTGTGACACCGCCGCGAAGCTGGGCGCCAAGGTTGAAACCTTTTTCCTGAATGACCTCAATTACCAGGGCTGCCAGGCTTGTATGGCCTGCAAAACCAAATTGGAGAAATGCGCTCTTCAGGATGATTTAACCGAGGTTTTGGAAAGCGTTCGGGAGGGCGATGTGCTGGTCATGGCGACCCCGGTTTATCTGCGGGATGTCACCAGCCTCCTGCGGAGCTTTATCGAGCGTACCTACTCCTTTTTCGTCCCTGATTTCGGGACCAACCCTAAGCCCAGCCGCCTTTCCCCGGGCAAAAAGCTCGTCTTCATCCAGACTCAGGGGCAGCCCGCCGAAGACCTCTTCGCCGACCTTTTTTCCATGATCGAACCTGTTTTCAAGCGGTACGGCTTTACCGAGACCCATCTGATTCGAGGACTTGGCGTGCGCAAACTTGGTGAGGTGGCGACGAAAGAAGCGACCATGAAACTCGCCGAGGAGACGGCCAAGAAGATCATGACCTCCTGATGGAAAGGGGGCGGTTGGGTCGGGAAAAAACCACCAAAGGGAAGGGGGGTTCGGGAATTAGTGATGGGCCCCTTTGCCGTCAAGAACATGTCAGAGATTATCCGGGGCGAGCTGTAATTCGGGGGTCACTCCTTCAGGACAAGACCAAGGAGTAACCCCCTCGCTTCACCATCCTTCATGATCGAGTCTTAGAGCCTTCAGTTTCCATGCGCCTTATTAACCGACATGAAGGGGCCAAGACATTTCCCGCCCGAAGAAATATTCCATCCCCGCTGACTTCTGCACTGCCGATTTCGAGACCTCTTCGATCAACCCTGAGGCCTGCGGGTTTTTCACATCGTGACGAACGAGAATATCTGTCGGCGATACCTTCTTGCCATAGTAGGCACCGTTCAAACCCCCACGGACCGCAACTACGGCCCCATCCAATGAAAAGCCGGCGTAAAGCCCTTTGGAGCGAGCAAAGCTCAGGATATCTGCGCTGAGATTGGATGTCGCTGCGGCGACACCTGCCCCGACCGGTCCCGCTGCAACGCCCACATCTCCCCCAAGCTTAATACTGTTTGCCAGAAGTGACGACACTCCCCGGTCCATCATCGCAAGAAGAATCACCTCCGAAGCCTGGCCTCCGATCTGGAACCCGAAGCTTGCCCCACCGATGGTGTAGAAAGCGGGCTCACTCCATTGTCCGGTATGCTTGTCCCGAACCACCAGAACAGCATTGCCCCCCGAACCGCCGAGAATCAAGGCCCCCTTCCAGAGTCGGGGAGCGATCAGCACGCCTTCCGCCTGTTTCAGGAGGTCACGAAATGCCCCCATATCAATATCATTCATGAAATTTTCTAGCGTCAGGCGCGCCCTTTCCACGAGTTGCGCGGCTTTCTGACTGTCATCCGCAGATGCCGGAGACACCTGGGAGATGACCAGCGCAACGGTTAGGAAAATCATAAGCGAGAACAACTTCGCGCTTACCATCCACATCGTTTCAGAGTTTCGAGTCCACGATGTCGTGACAGTTATTTTTGTCCACGATGTCCTGAAAGTTGTCAACTAAGGTTTAAAAATTTGAGAGGAGTCTTCTGAGGAACGTCGGTAGCTCCAGAAGAAATAAGCCGCTAACAATGCCAAAATGAAGGGCAGCCCGAAGCCGAGGAACAACAGCAGAACCCCCGCCTTCTCTAAAAGGGCGAAGATGATCCCGGCTACGATCACGATGCCCACACCCAAAGCCGAAAAGCCCACGATCCGGGATAGGTTCATCATCCAAAGGGGGGGTGGGTCCGTGCGCATCTTAGCCAAGGTACCTTCCTTCTGCATCTGCTGATATTCCAGGGGGTGCTCATAGATAAGATCCTCTTCTGATATCCTCCCCGTGATGATCACGTGGTCCAGGGGAAATTTGGTCGGCCGCAGATGGGTGTTGAAGAGGTGGATGGAGAAGATGAACCCCGCAGCCAAGAGCGCCTCGTCGCTGTGGACGATAATGGCCACGTTGAAGATCCAGCCCGGGAAATACTGGGCGAAAAATGTCGGGAACCAGAGGAATAATCCTGACGTCCCGATCATGCTGACCCCCCAGAAGACCGCCCAGTAATCGAATTTTTCCCAGTACGTGAATCGGCCGAACTGGGGCCGCGGACCCATCTCCAGGAACCAACGGAAATGACGGAAAAAGTTTTTGAAGTCCTCGAGCTGCGGCACCATGGAATTCGGCCCCCAGAAGAGGCCTTTTTGCTTTTTGCTCAAACGCAGGTAACCCACGGTACCCAGGTGCAACCCAAAGTAGAAAAAAGTAAAGATGGCGCAAACCCGATGGATGAAGCCCGCGGCCGAAAAGCCTCCCAGGTAGGGGGCAATCTTCTGCACCAGGGGGCTGTAGCTGAACTTCAAGGGCAAGCCGGTCAGCACCAGACCCATAAAGCTGAGGATAATGAGGACGTGCATCAATCGATGGAGGAGGTTCAAGCGAAGGTAGTAGACCTCAAATTCTCTCCTCTTCCCCCCGGCCTCCGCCTTCTTCCACCTTTGACGATTCAGCCGGTCTCGCAGCGACCGCGGCAACCAAAGGAAGGTGTGCACCCCGAAAAGCGAAAAGGTGAACAGAAGGAGTAAAACCATGAAGCGGTCGGTGTAAAAGAGAATGGGATATTTGTCCTCATTCCGATAGTCGGCATGAGCATAATATTTAGCGAAGCTTGCAGTGGCCTTGGCATGACACTTCCCGCAGGTGCCTACGATGTTTTTCTTATGGATAGAAGAACGTGGGTCGATGACCGGCAGGATGTCATGAGACCCATGGCAGTCTGAGCACCGCGCCCCCACTACGCTACCCAGGGAAGTCACGTGGCCGTGAAACGTATCTCGGTAGGTCTCCATCCGCTTAATGTGGCAGGTGCCGCATTCCCGAACCACCCCTAGCTTCCAGGCTTCTACTTCCACGCGCTGAATCCGGTGAGCACTGTGGCAATCTGTGCAGATGGGCGCTGCGGAGTTCCCTTTCTTTAAAGCCTGTCCATGGATGCTTTGATCATAGGTAGTCCGCACCCCGGCATGGCAGTGGCCGCAGGTTTCGGGAATCCGGCCACGCGATATCGTGGAATTCGGGTCCTTTGGGGGAAGAATTTCGTGGCTTCCGTGGCAGTTACTGCACACAGCCGAAACCAATAAACCACTTTTGGTCAGAGCTCGCCCGTGGATGTTATCCATATAGGATTGGTAAGCAGCCGGAGCCGGAATTTTATATTTTTTGATAAGGTCCGGGTTGACGTGACATCGGGCACAGGTGCGGGGAAGGTTGAGTGGATAGACTCGGGACTGGGGGTCGCCTCCTCTCCGGACATCGTGTCCCCCGTGGCAGTCATGGCAGCTGGCCGCCTCCCGCTGCCCTGTTTTTTGCGAAAGCCCGTGGACGCTCCGCTGATAAGCCCGGTCCGGATCGGGATGGCAGCTCGCGCACCCAGTGGGCGAGAAAGCGGCCTTAGACTGAATTTCATGGGTTCCATGGCAGCTCGAACAGGAAGGAATGGAAGCATGCACACTCTCCGCCAGGGCTTTTTGTGCCTCTTCCCCGTGGCACGATCCACAAACGACTGCCTGCATCTTCTTCGGATGGGGAACCTGGGCTGCTTGCGGGTGGCAATCCCCGCAGGAAAGATCTCGATGGGCGGACCCGGCCAGCTTCTTAGGATCGATCGGGAGCAGGGTTCCTTTTCTCCGGTCAACCACCCTGGAGATTTCGGAGCTGTGGCAAGTTAGGCATTCTTCGGAGGCTTGGCTAAAAGAGGCAAGGGAGGACGCCAGTAGGAATGCGGAGAGGGCTACGAAAAAGATCCTTCCTCTCATTTCATTTCCAGCCCCGATTTAGGGGCCCCTGTAAGATTAACGGCTCTGGAAAATAATGCCTTCAGGGGGCAAATTCTTATCTCGCTGGGTCTGTGATGGCAAATAATGCCCAATCTAAGAAAAGTTCCCCTCAATGTCAACACAAAAATCCGATATCTCTAAAAAATGAAATAGACTTTAAGCGCGAATATATTTTCCCCGGCAATTGCCGAGTTGCGAGTTTCGGGCTTTAGTTCGGAGCGAAGACAGTTCGGAATTCGGAGTACATTAGTCCGGATCCTAACTCCGACCTCCGAACTCGAAACTTTATTTATTGTGGAAAGGCAGCTGAATGGGTAAAATAGCCTAGCACCTCTTCAATTCGAAACGCTTCGAATGGAGAAGGCCTCTTGTTTCGTAGCCTCTTCCTGAAGATCAGCATTTCCGTGGGGGTTGTGGTCACTCTCACTCTGGGTTTCTTTGCCTACTTTCTCATGGAGAATCAGAAGGAACACCTGCTTAATGCTAAAAGCAAGGAGATCGAGATCCTCTCCACCATGGTGCGCAATGGCATAACCAGCTTCATGAAAGAAGGGAGATCCCAGGATATTCATAATTTTTTGAACCTCTTCGGGGTCCAAGAGGGTCTGTTGGAGCTGCGCATTCTCGCCCCGGACGGAACCGTTCTCCGCTCCTCCCGAAAAATTGAAGAGGGAACTTCCATGGCCTATCTGCTCGCCAGACAGATCCCCTTGGAGAAAACCCAGCTGGTTTCGGAGCAAGAGATTCGGGGCCGCCCGTTTCTTAGCTCGGTTCAGGCTCTCGAGAATGAACCCGGCTGTTTCTCCTGCCACGGGAAGGACCAAAAAATACTGGGCCTTTTGAATGTCGCCTTACCGATGGAAATGACTCATGGGTCCATTACGTTCAACCGCAACCTGCTCATCGCCTCAACCGTCATCACCCTGATGTTGATGGCCGCCGCGATCAATCTGCTCCTCACCCGCCTGGTCAAAAAGCCCGTTGGACTGTTAATCGAGACGATGTCCCGGGTAGAAAAAGGCGACCTGAACGTGGAGGTAAACCTGGGCACTCAGGATGAACTGGGGCGCCTGGCCAAGAGCTTCAGCTCCATGGTCCAAGAGCTTTCCCAAGCCCAAAGAGATCTCGAGAAACAACAGCGACAGCAGATGCTTCAGCTCAAGCATCTGGCTTCTCTGGGCGAATTGGCGGCCAGCGTGGCTCATGAGATTAAAAACCCATTGGCCGGAATCAAACTGGCCATCCAGATTCTGGCCAAAGAACCCGAGCTGACCGCTGGCCACCGGGAGACCATCCAGGAGATCATGCATTCCATCGAGCGTTTGGACAAGACGATGGCCGATCTCCTCTCCTATTCCCGCATCCGCCCCCCAGAACTCAAGTCTGTTAGCTTGCCCAAAGTGATCGAGGGCGCTCTGTCCTCCATCAAAGAGGAATGCCAGGTCGCCGGGGTCCGGGTGGAAAAACACTTCGACGTGACCCTTCCGCTTTTGTCCCTGGATTCCCAGCAGATGGAGCGGGTATTTCTGAACCTTTTCCTGAACGCCCTTCAGGCCATGCCCCAGGGTGGAGTGTTAACCATCCAGACGAAACGCCACGAATCCGGGTATCATCTCCAAAAGGGTGTTCCCGGGCCCAGCAACTCAGGCCGGGAAGAAGGTTGGGCGGAGGTCACCGTGACAGATACCGGGGAAGGAATGCCGCCGGAAGTCTTGGGCGAGATCTTCCGACCCTTTTTCACCACAAAAGCCAAGGGCACAGGCTTAGGCCTCTCCCTGGCCCAACGGATCGTCGAGCAACATCACGGCCAGGTCTTCGGCCAGAGCCAGGTAGGGGTCGGAACCACGTTTTACTTGCTTCTGCCCATTCCTTCGCTGGCGGCCGGAGGAGAACCTGGATGAAGGAAAAGATCCTCATCGTGGATGATGAACGGCTGATCCGCCAGTCCTTGGAGAAAG
>Ga0315282_10014551_pt1 | contig 11693 bp, 10 predicted proteins | sample YL17G07_20_MG_FD_203693 | JGI IMG/M metagenome (GOLD analysis project Ga0315282, IMG submission 203693) | Sediment microbial communities from Yellowstone Lake, YNP, Wyoming, USA - YL17G07_20 | ecosystem: Environmental > Aquatic > Freshwater > Lake > Sediment | place: USA: Wyoming | collected...
GAGGTGAAGCAGCTGGCTCCGGGGATGGTGACCAAGAGCGGGCTGATGCTGGGGTTAGGGGAGGAAGGGCGGGAGGTGCGCGCCGCATTCGCTGACGTGCGCGCCGTGGGCTGTGATGCCCTGACCCTGGGGCAGTACCTGGCTCCTTCGGCGGAGCACCTCCCGGTGGCCAGGTTCGTTCCGCCCGGGGAGTTCGCTGACTGGGCGAAGGAGGCGCGGGAGTTGGGGTTCCGCGGGGTGGCGGCGGGGCCTTTTGTCCGGAGTTCTCACGGCGCGGCGGAACTCTTCGTGCCCCTCGGGGCGGGAAAGGAGGAGGTCTCTGCCTCGGAACGGGGAGGGATGATGGAGGGAGGCTATGCGTGTCGAGGTGAAGGCGCCCAACTTAGGTGACGAAGGGCCGAAGGAGATGTACATCTCCTTCTGGATGTTTGAAGTGGGGGACGCGGTCTCCGAGGGGGAAGACCTGGTGGAACTGGTGACCGACAAGGCCAACTTCACCGTCTCCTCGCCGGTGAGCGGACGCCTGGTCGAGGTCAGGGCGGATGAGGGGGCCAAGGTCAACCCCGACGACGTCCTGGCGGTGGTCGAAAGCAATGAGTAAGCGGTCGGACAGGCTTGCCACCGGACTCACCACGGCGAAGCCGGCGCGACCCGGCGCCCCGGACTCAGCGCGACCGGGTTCGCCGAAGTCGGCTCCGAGCACAGTGGCGGAGCCGAGGGGGCGGGGCCGGTTCATCGTCTTCGAGGGACTGGACGGCTGTGGAAAGACAACCCAGGCCCGCCGGGCGGGAGCGGCGCTTCGTCGGCAGGGCCGGGCCGTGCTCCTCTGCCGGGAGCCCGGAGGGACAGCGGTGGGAGAGCGCATTCGCCGGATACTCCTCGACCCCCGGCTCCCGGACATGGCCGTAGCCACGGAACTCCTGCTCTACATGGCCAGCCGGGCGCAACTGGTGCGGGAGGTGGTGCGGCCGGCACTGGAGGCGGGCACGGTCGTCCTGGCCGACCGGTTCGTCCTCTCCAGCCTGGTGTACCAGACGGTGACGGGGGCCGTCCCCGAAGAGGCCGTCCGGGCGATGGCCAGCGTGGCGTTGGGTGACCTGGCCCCTGACCTCCAGATCGTCTTCGACGTGCCGGTGCACGTGGCCCTGGCGCGCAAGCACCAGCCTCCGGACCGGATGGAGCGGAAGGGCAGGGGCTTCCTGGAGCGGGTCCGCCAGGCTTACCTCGCTCGAGCGGTCAGCGAACCACGGACGGTCCTCATCCCCGGTGCGCCCCCGGTAGCGGACGTCCACCGCCGGGTCCTCAAGGAGTTGGCCCGTGTCCTTTGACGACATCTGGGGACAGGAGCAGGCGCTGGGGTACCTTCGGCGGGCCCTGGCCTCGGGCCGACTGGCGCAGGCCCTTCTCTTCGTCGGCCCCGCCGGGGTGGGTCGGAGGCTCACCGCGCGCGAACTCGCCAAGGCCCTCCTCTGCCTTCAGCCCCGTCCGGAGCGGGGCGCCTGCGATGTGTGTCAGGCTTGCCGACAGGTCGAGGGCGGGAACCACCCCCGTTACTTTGAGTTGGGACGCGCCGCGGGCAAGCGGGTGGTGGAGGTGGAGGCGCTGCGCGAGTTCCTGAAGCCGATGGCCCGGCGTCTCGCTGAGGGGGAATGGCGGGTCTTCGTCATCGACGATGCCGAGCGCTTCGAGTGGGCCGGCTACAACACCGTCCTCAAGAGGCTGGAGGAGCCGCCCGCGCGAAACACCGTCATCCTCATAACCCAGAACCTCGACGGCCTGCCCGCCACCGTGGTCAGCCGGGGACAGGTGGTCCGGTTCCAGCGGCTGACACCGACGGTGCTGGAGCGGGTGTTGGTCGAGCGCCTGCGCCTTCCCGCCGAGACGGTGCGTCGGGCCCTGCCACTCCTGGCAGGGTCGCTCGATCCCGTGGCGGGGGACTTGGAGGCCTGGGTGGCGGAGCGGGAGTGGGTGGTGGCGGCTGTGGCCCGGATGACGCCCGCGGAGGTGGTGGCGGTGGGAAAGGAACTGGTCGAGCGGGCGTCAGCGGCACGGGGAACGCCGGCGGGCGCAAGGGAGGCGGCCGAGGGGGAAGAGCCGGGTGCAGATGAGGAGGTGACGGCGGGGGGCAGAGTCACCGGTGCGGAGCGGAACCTCCACGTGGTCGAACTTCTCCGCCCGGCGGTCTGGCTGTACCGTGACGCCCTCGCCTGGCAGGCGACGAAGAAGGAGGCGCTGCTCTCGGGAGTGGCCCCGGCGGACGTCGTCCGCGAACTGGCAAAGCAGATGAGCCGGGAGGGATTGGAAAAAAGCCTTGCGGAACTCCTTCGCGCCCAGGTACAATTACGGGTGTTGAATCCGGCGCTGCAACTGGCGGCTGTGCTGGTAGAGCTGGTGAGGCAGCGATATGAGCGAGCCATATCCGTTGCCGGCCCCTGAGGAGTCAGCGGGCGGACCGGCGGCGAGCCACTATAGGGTGCGCTATGGGGTCATGTCCCAGGTGGGGGTATTCTCCTCCACCGATGCTTCCCTTCGGCCCGGTGCGGAGGTCGTGGTGCGCACGGACCGGGGGCGGGAAGTGGGGATGGTGATGGCCGCCGTCCCGACCACGGGGCCGGCCGGGCCGCCGCCCGCCGGGCAAATCCTCCGGGAACTCACCGAACGGGACCGGGAACGGGTGCGCAACGTGGAACAGGACGAAATCCCCCGGGAGATGGCCTTCTGCCGGGAGCGGATCAAGGCGCACGAACTCCCCATGGAACTGGTGTACGCGGAGCACCTCTTCGGCGGGGAGAAGGTCATCTTCTACTTCATCGCCGAGGGTCGGGTGGACTTCCGCCAACTGGTCAAGGACCTGGCCAAGGAGTACCGGACCCGGATCGAACTGCGCCAGATCGGCGTGCGCGACGAAGCGCGCCTCTGGGGCGGCTACGGCCACTGTGGCCGGATGCTCTGCTGCCGGGGGCACCTGAAGGCGATGGACCCGGTGAGCATGCGCATGGCCAAGAACCAGAAGGCCACCCTGGACCCGACCAAGATTTCCGGGCAGTGTGGCCGGCTCATGTGCTGTCTCCGCTTCGAGGATGAGGTCTACCGGGAACTGAAGCGGAGGTTGCCCCAGAAGGGGTCCCACGTGGTGGCGGACCGGGTCGCGGGGGAAGTGGTGGATTACGACATCCTCCAGCAGACGGTGAGGGTGGAGACGGAGTCGGGGGCCGTGGTGACGGTGCCGGTGGCGGAAATCCGTGAGGAGAAGGTGCGGAGCGTCGTCAGCCAGGAAGATGAGGAAGATTCCCGGGAAGAGGGGAAAGAATGACGCGCCACCGGCCCTTTTTGGGGCCGGGGGCAGAGTCACGAGGGAGCACGATGGCAGAGAAGCGTTCACAGGTACGGCCACGGACCGGTGGGCACATCAGCGTCGAGCAGATGGCTGCGGAGGACGGTCGCTACCACCCGCAGGCTTTCTACTTCGTGTACGAAGGCCTGGAGCACAAACTTCGCCAACTGGGCGAGCGTCGGCATCTCACCGCGGAGGAGCTGCTGGACGGGCTCCGGCAACTGGCCCTGGAGCAGTTCGGCCTGCTGGCCCGGACGGTGTTGGAGCAGTGGGGGGTGAGCCGAACGGAAGACGTGGGCGAGATGGTCTACCTCCTCATCGAACACGGGCTCCTCTTCAGAACGGAGAAGGACAGCAAGGAAGAGTTCAAGGACGTGTTCGACTTCCGCCAGGCTTTTGACGACTCCTACCAGGTGCCGGCCCGGCTGTAGAGACGGCCACGGGGAATCTTCTTGACAAATGCCCCTCGGAGTGGCATCCTGTAGGTTTTCCGAAGACGCCTTTCTTCTGCGGGGGGGGCCTGCCAGATGGGACTGGGAGCGATGCGGACGTACGTGGCGAAGAAGGAAACGGTCGAGCAGAAGTGGTACCTGGTCGATGCGGAGGGCCAGGTTCTGGGTCGCCTCGCGACCAGGCTGGCCCGTATCCTCCAGGGCAAGCATAAGCCCATCTATACCCCCCACGTGGACACGGGCGACTTCGTGGTGGTGGTGAATGCGAAGAAGGTGCGGGTGACGGGAAACAAACTCACGCAGAAGATGTACAAACGCTATTCCGGGTACCCCGGGGGCTTGCGGCAGCGGCCGTTGGCGGACATGCTTCTTCGGCACCCGGAGCGGGTGCTGGAGCAGGCGGTCAAGCGGATGCTCCCCCAGACCAAGTTGGGGGCGAGGATGTACCGGAAGTTGAAGGTGTACGGTCGGGCTGACCATCCGCACCAGGCACAGCAGCCTGAGCCACTTTCACTCTGAGGGAGGAGGTAGCGAGCGCACATGACCACGGCCACGCAGCTTGCCGCATGGGTGTGGGGAACGGGACGGCGCAAGACAGCCGTCTGTCGGGTGCGTCTCCGTCCCGGTGCGGGGCTCTTCACAGTGAATGAGCAGCCGGTGGACAAGTACTTCTCCCTGGAGCAGCACCGGCTGACGGTGCGCCGGCCCCTGCAGTTGACCCGCAGTGCCGAGCGGTTTGATGTGTACGTGAATGCTTGCGGCGGTGGCATCATGGGGCAGGCGGAGGCTGCGGCCCTGGGGTTGGCCCGGGCCTTGGTCAGGGTAGACGCCGCCTGGGAGAAGACGCTCCGGGATGAAGGGCTTCTGACCCGGGACGCCCGGGCGGTCGAGCGCAAGAAGTACGGCCACAAGAAGGCCCGCAAGGAGTTCCAGTTCTCCAAGCGGTGATGGGACCTGAGGACGGCAAGATGGGGCCGCCCCTGCGGGCGGCCCCATTTCTTTTGGCGCCGGGGCCGGCGCCGGAGACAAGGTTCGCTCTGCGGCGCGCCACAGCGCGCGTGGGGCCTGGATGGGCCCAGTTGGAGCGGCAATGGTGGGTGGCACGGGCACCCGCCCGCGCGAGCGGGCGAGCACTGCCATCCCAGCGCAAGCAGGTGAGCCCTCCCGCCTACGGCGCGGCTGGGGTGGCAGGCTCCGGGGCCGTTGCTGGTGGAGCCTCCGTGGCCGGGGCGGCGGGAGCGGGCGGTTCCGGCGCTGCTGGGGTGGCGGGCTCCGGGGCCGTTGGCGCTGGCGCTTCGGTGGCCGGTGGGGCCGGGGCTGGGGCCTCCGGGGCAGCTGGGGTTGGGGCACCGGTGGCCGGTGGAGCGGGGGTCGGCGGCTGCGGGCTTGTTGGTGCTGTCGGGGCTTCGGCAGCCGGCGCGGCGGGGGCCTCAGGCGGGACGGTGAGGCGGTAGACGTGCCGGGCGTACGGCCCGAAGTCGTCGGTCAGCACGCTCTTTTCCACGGTGAGGGTGCGGTTCTCGAAGAGCACCTCCACCGGGGCCGTCGGCGGGACGTTGGCCAGGGTGAAGGTGGTGCCGGGCTGCGCCTCGGCACTGATGTTGACGATGATGAGGTAGAGCTGGTCCTGGTATCGCCGGCTGGTCCCGTGCATGCTGGCTTTGCTTTCGGTCGCCATGGTTTTCCACTTGGCTCCGGTGATGACGCTGACGACGGGGCTGATGAGCGCCGGGGTGAGTTGCCGAAGTTCGTCGGCGGTGCTCTTGACGGCCTCCCAGAGGGCCGGCGTCTCCTGGATGGAGGAGAAGGGCTCCCAGAACACCCCGTCGGCCCCATGTGCGACGGCCACGTAGGTCATGGCGGAGAGTTCGTCCGCCTGGACTTCCACGGAGCCGCCTCCCTTCAAGTCCAGGACGACCCAGATGGGCGCCTTGCCGTGGAGGTAGGCTTTCGCCCGGTCGATGGGGTTGGTGACCTCGGTCAAGTCGAAGGGGCGGGCGGTCCGCACCGGGAAGGCGGAGACCATGAGGACCTGGATGATGTCGCCGAACTGGTAGAGGCTGCTGGGCGCGCCGACTTCCAGCCGGAGGACCGCTGGCAACGAGGTGTCGACTTTCCGCAGCGTCTGCTCGGCCAGCCGAATCTCCCCCGGTGCGACGGGATGGGACTCTCCGTCAGGCTCGTCAGCGAGCAGGTAGCCGATGACGGCTGAATGTTTCTCGACGGCCTTGGCCGGGCCACCCAGGGCCGTGGGCACGTGGGCGGTGACGGCTTCGGAGATGTTGGCGATGGCAAAGATGCCGGCCTTGGTGCAGCGGTCGAGGAAGGGCCTGGGGTTGCCGAAGACCACGGGGGCCACGGCCACGTCCACGGGAGTACCGGCCAGGTCGGTGTCGGGGGCCTCGCAGCCGATGATGCCACGGGGGTAGAAAGGCTCCCCGTTCACGTACATCACGGTCCCGGTGAGCCGGACCTCGGCCTTTCCCTGCAGGATGGTCTCATTGGCGGCCTGCAGGGTGGCTCCCACCGGGGTGAAGGACACGTCGTCCACGAAGACCGTTCCGTTCCCCACGTTGTAGAACCAGAGGCGGACGGGTCGACGCTCGTCCATGGGAGAGGCGTCGTAGGTGAACTCGCGCCATTCGGGCGTGAGCGGGACGTCGACGCCCGTATCCCGGGCCCTGGCGTTGGCCATGCCGAAGCGGAACACGGAGTCGGGCGTCCCCTTGACGAAGAACTTCACCTGGTAGGTGCCCCGGCGGCCCACCCAGATGCGGTCGGTGGCTAACCCGCCTCGACCGGGCAGGAACCCCACCGACTTGATGGTGGCACAGGACGTTCCGGTGTGGGCGTCGCCGGCGGGGGCCGTGCCCGCCTGGTAGTTCCCCCAGTCGAACTTGCCCCAGAACTGCCAGTTCTGCAGCCCGTACTCGAAGCCCCCGTTCGCGACCAGGTTGCCAGCAACCACGGGGATCTCGGCCATGCTGGCCAGGTCGGTGGGGATGACGGGAGGCATGCCCCGGACGAGGCGAATGTTGTCGAAGTAGGTGGTGTTCTGCCCTTCGGGAGAGCGCTCCGAGACGAATTTCAGACCAACCATGTGGGCGAGGTCGACGACCTTACCGGCTCCGGCCAGGTCCACCTCAATGGTGTTGGCCCCGGTGCGGACGTAGTAGTGGGGGACGCGGTAGCTCTGGCTACTGTGGTCGTTCAGGGTGATGGTGAGGATGACGGGGGCGCCCTGAACGAAGGCGTCGACCCAGAATTTCTCGTAGCCGGTCCAGTCCTCGGGGAGGGCGCCGGCTGTGCTCATGAGCACGGCGTTGTCGCGGCTGAAAGAGCTCCACAGGGTCTGCTGGCCGTCGGTGGCGTGCTCGCGCGAGATGCCTCCGCCGGTGTTGCTCCGCCAGAGGCCCCGTTCGAGGTCGATGTCCTTCATGTCCTCGAAGGTGGCTATGACCTTGACGGCTGGCGGCGTGGCCGCGGTTTGGCCGACCAGAACCGGGGCGAGTGTGCAGGCGAGAAGCACGCTCAGGCCCACGAGATGTCGTCCCGCAACTCTCGGTCTATCCACGCTTTTTCCCCCCTCCGCTGGCATGTGTCGTTTGGTCCTTGCCTGTTGTCCGGTCAGCGCCCGAGCAACGAACTTTCCCTATTCTACGCCGTCCCAGCAAAGATGCAAGCACCGCTTCGCTGCGGAACACGAGTCGCTTGGTCCGGCCCGCCGCGGCTCAGTCGGCGAGGCGCACGTACACCGAGCCTGCGATCTCCTTGTCCACGGCATACTCTGTTTCTCCCAGGCGGAAGACGTAGGAGGGGAAGGTGCGGATGAGTTCGACCGGTGCCCCGGGCAGAAGCCCCAAGGCCAGGAGTTTCTGCAGGATGTCATGTCGGTGGGTGTGCAGGTAGGTGATGGTGCCCCGCTCGCCCGGGTGCATGTCCACGAGGGCGCTGATGATGCGCTCCCGCAGGACCCGACCTTCCTCGCAACAGGCTCCCGGGGGGATGGGCTTGCCATGGGGGCAGGTGCGGGGGTGCCCCAGGAGGATGCACACCTTCTCGTTGATGTCCGCGTGGAGCAGGTGCTCGAACTGACAGGCGGAGTCGTCCAGCTGGACGCCCCGGACGTCCAGGAGGTCCGCCAAGAGCCGCTCGGCGAGACGGTGTCGGCGGACGATGTCCCGGGCGGCCTCCAGACCGCCTTCGGTGAGGGTGAGCTGCTCCCCGCCCCCGCGTCGCCGCAGGAGCCCGGAGTCCACCAGTTCCCGCAGTTCCCCGGGTGCTGCGGCTAACTCCTGGAGGTCCAGGACGCGGGAGAGGTCCACCGCACCCCGGTCCCCCTCCAACTGGGTCCAGATGCGCTCCAGGATCTCATCCGCGGCGTCGCTGACTTTGGCCACGCTTCCTCCCCTCTTCACTTACCGACCAGTTGGGGGAACGTCAGGAGGAGGACGTTCGTCAGGATACCACAGCCGAAGGCAAAGGGCAGGATGATGGCTACGAACCAGGCCGTGGCCCGCAGCCCGGCCTCCTTTCGGCTGATGAGCAGTTGGGCGATGCAGGGGAGGAAGAGCGTCAGCACCACAGCGGCCACGGTCAGCTGACGGACGCTCAGGAGGCCCTGGCGCTCCAGGTCGAAGAGTCCCGCGGCCCCATAGTCCCGCCGGAAGAAGCCGAAGAGAAAAGCGCGCGACGCCTCGGCCGGCAGCCCCATGGCCTGCACCGGGTACGAGAGCACCTTCTCCACCAGCGGGAAGAAGTGGACCAACGTCCCCAGCCAGAGGATGACACTGGCCAGGAGGAAGAGAGGCAGAATCTCCCACAGGTACCACCGCATCCGACTCCAGGTCTTCGCCAGGATGTTGCCCGCGCGGGGCAGACGCAGGGGCGGAAGCTCCATGTAGAATGTGGGGGGTGGGCCGGGCATCAGCCGGGAGGCCAGAAAACCGGCCACCAGAAAGCAGACCGCGACAAAGACCATCCAGAAGACCCAGGCCCCCTGACGGCCGGGCACCCCCAGGAGCCCCGTGATGACGCCGAGCTGGGCGGAGCAGGGGATGGCCAGCGAGAGAAGGAAGATGGCGATGAGGCGCTCGCGGCGGGTCTCCAGTATGCGGGTGACCATGACCGCCATCGCCACACAGCCGAAGCCCAGCACCATGGGGATGACGGCCCGTCCACTGAGTCCGATGCGCTTGAAGAGGCTGTCCACCAACATGGCCAGCCGAGGGAAGTAGCCACTGTCTTCCAGCACACTGAAGACGAGAAAGAAGACCCCCACGATCGGGAGCACGATCGCCACCGCATAGCGCAGCCCCAGCGTGACCAACCCGTATTCACCCACCACCAGCGCCCGCAGCGCCGACCACCCCCCACCGGACCAGGGGAGCAGCACCTCCGTCAGCCTCGCCGCCGCCGGGTTCACCCACTTCTCGAAGACCGTCCCCTCCAGCCAACCTACCACCACCCCCGCCGCCAACCTCCCCACCATCTGGTACAGGCCGAAGTAGAGCACGGCCACCAGGATGGGGATGCCGGTGAGAGGCTCCATGCACCGTCGGCCCAGCCAGACGCCCAGGCCCCGCGCTCGACGCTCCTCGTGGGCGGTCACTCGGTGGGCCAGCTCCCGGGCCCGCTCCTGGTAGCGGAGGCGGACCTGGTAGGCTAAGGAGTGGGCCAACCGGAGGTTCGTCCGGCGGATGAGTTCCTGGAGCCGCTCGGCCCGTTCCGGTTCGCGCGCGCGGAGCCGCTGGAGGAGTTCGTCGTCCTCCTGGATGAGGAGGAGGGCGAGGGAACGTTTGTCCACGCCGTAGTTCCCCTCAATGAGTTCGGTCACCTGGCGGACGGCCTCCTCTGTCACGTCGGGGTGGCGGACCACCGGCCTGGGCTCCCGGCGGTCCCGGCTGGAGAGGATGGCGTGGCGAAGTTCGGCCATGCCCCGCCCGGAGGTGGCTACGGTGGCGACCACCGGAATGCCTAACTCCCGGCTCAAGGCCTGGGCGTCCACCCGGATGCCTGCTTCCTCCGCTTCGTCCGTCATGTTGAGGGCAAGCACGACCGGGAGCCCCGTTTCCACCAGTTGCAGGGCGAGGGGGAGCATGCGTTCCAGGTTCTTGGCATCCACCACGTGGACGATCGAGCGAAGGGCAGGGTCGAGCAGCACCCGCCGGGCTACCCGCTCTTCCTCCGTGATGGCCGTGAGGGAGTACATCCCGGGCGTATCCACCACCTCGAAGCGTTCGTCCCCCAAGGTGACGGAGCCGTGGCTGAGGGCGACGGTGGTGCCGGGGTAGTTGCTGACCGTGGCGTAGAGGCCGGTGAGGGCGTTGAAGATGCAGCTCTTGCCCACGTTCGGGGAACCTACGAGGGCGATGAGCCCACCGGATGGGGGCGTGCTCCCTTGCTGGCCGAACCGCCAGCGTCGCCTCTCGCGTAACCTATGTTTCATCGGGGTGGGTCCGTGCGCCGTCGCTTGCTGAAACTGCCTCTCCCCCTCATTCTATCATCCCCCCGCTCTCGCTGTCGATGAGAAAGGGGCGCGGGCGGCGCTCCGTCGGCTGGCGGCTGGCCGCGAACGGGGGACCGCAGGCGAAGCGAACCAGGGACTTACGCCGGGGGGAAGGTGGCTTCGGCCACGGAGATGGCCCGCAGCAGGGCCTGGGCTTTGTTCAGCGTTTCCTCGTACTCCCGCTCGGGGACGCTGTCGGCCACGATGCCGCCGCCGGCCTGGATGTACGCCTCCTCACCGACCAGGACGATGGTGCGGATGGCGATGCAGGTGTTCATGTTCCCCTGGAAGTCGATGTAACCCACCGCGCCGCCGTAGGGGCCCCGCTTGGTGGGCTCCAACTCGTCCAGTATCTGCATGGCCCGGACCTTGGGGGCCCCACTCAGTGTCCCCGCCGGGAGACAGGCCCGCAGGGCGTCCACGGCCGTGCGCCCTTCGGCGAGCTCACCCGACACGCTGCTGGTGATGTGCATGACGTGGCTGTACTTCTCCACCACCATGACCTCATCGAGCGTCACCGTGTTGAAGCGGGCCACCCGGCCCACGTCATTTCGCCCCAGGTCGACGAGCATGATGTGCTCGGCCCGTTCCTTGGGGTCCTCCAGGAGCCGACGGGCCAGTTCCTCGTCCTCAGCGGGACTTCGGCCCCGGGCGTAGGTTCCGGCGATGGGGCGGAGGGTGATGCGCCCGTTCTCCACCTTGACCATGACCTCGGGGCTGGCCCCGACGAGCGTCGTCCCCGCCAGTTGCAGGTAGAACATGTAGGGCGAGGGGTTGATGGTGCGGAGCGCCCGGTACAGGCTGAAGGGGTGGGCGCGGGTGCGGGTCTGGAGCCGTTGGCTCGGCACCACCTGGAAAACGTCCCCGGCGGCGATGTACTCCTTACATCGGCGGACCGCATCCAGAAAACCCTCACGGGTGAAGTTGGAGGTGAAGGGGGGCGGGGGGAGTTCAGCGGTGTGCAGGTCGTCGGCGAGGTCGGCGGTGGGCCGCTGCAGCGCGTCGACGACCGCATCCACCTGCCGGCACGCCTCCCCGTAGGCCTCGGCCGCGGGCTTCTCCCGGAGCGAGCCGTGAGAGACCACGGTCACCGTCTTGAAGACGTGGTCGAAGATGACCAGGCTGTCGAAGAGCATGAAGTAGAGGTCGGGGAGCCCGAGGGCGTCGGGGGGCGGGTGGGGGAGCGGTTCGAAGTAACGGACCACGTCGTAGCCGGCGTAGCCCACCAGGCCACCGGTGAAGGGGGGGACGCCGGGGACCGCCACCGTCCGATACGGGGCGAGGAGCCGGGTCAGTTCCTGGAGGGGGTCGGCGGAGGCAGACTCCCGTGCCCCCGAGCTGTCCTGGAGGCGGAGCTGCGTGCCCCGGGCCGTGACCACGAGACGTGGCTCGGAGCCGA
>Ga0315282_10014552_pt1 | contig 11692 bp, 11 predicted proteins | sample YL17G07_20_MG_FD_203693 | JGI IMG/M metagenome (GOLD analysis project Ga0315282, IMG submission 203693) | Sediment microbial communities from Yellowstone Lake, YNP, Wyoming, USA - YL17G07_20 | ecosystem: Environmental > Aquatic > Freshwater > Lake > Sediment | place: USA: Wyoming | collected...
GCTGCAATTGCTCGATTAGAGAAGAAAACCATGCTTTGCTTCTCTGCCCGTGAGAAAGCTGTTGACTGCATTCCAAGGACATGTTAGAAATTTTCACCATAATGATTTTTACAGGTTAAATAAAAAATAGATGCTGGATCTCAGGTTTGTCAGAGAACATATTGATCTCGTGAAAAAAAAGATGGATGAGCGGTGTCTTGAAATAAATCTTGACGAGTTTGTCAGGGCCGATGAGGAATGGCGGGAGATTCTCAGGGAAGTGGAGAGGTTGAGGTGCGAGAGAAATGCAGTGTCAGAACAGATCGCACAGTTGAAGAAAGAAAAGAAAAATGCCTCGGAAGAGATAAAAGCGATGAGAGAAGTTTCTCAGAAGATAAAGGAACTGGAAATAGGATTGGAGACTAAAGAACAGTTGCTGCGCTCTATCCTCTTACTCATACCGAATATACCCCACGAAACAGTGGCAGCAGGGAAATGCAGCGACGATAATCTTGAAATCAGGAAGTGGGGAGAAAAACCGCAACTTTCTTTTGCCGCAAAACCTCATTGGGAGATCGGAGAATCTCTTCGTATTCTGGACTTTGAACGGGGTGCAAAGATTACCGGTGCACGGTTTACACTCTACTGGGGTCTGGGTGCGCGATTGGAAAGGGCATTGATAAACTTCATGCTCGACCTCCATACAAAGGCACATGGATATGTGGAGGTATTGCCTCCTTTTCTGGTGAATCGCGAGAGCATGACCGGAACAGGCCAGCTTCCCAAGTTTGAGGAGGATCTCTTCAAGACCAGTCTGGATTTATTTCTTGTGCCGACAGCGGAAGTTCCGGTAACCAATATCCACGCAAACGAGATCCTCTCAGAAAAGGATCTCCCTCTTTACTACACTGCCTATACACCCTGTTTCCGCAAGGAAGCAGGTTCGTATGGAAAAGATACCCGGGGACTCATTCGACAGCACCAGTTTAACAAGGTGGAGCTGGTGAAGTTCGCTACTCCAGAAACTTCATACGATGAGTTGGAAAAACTTCTCGTCAATGCCGAGGAGGTCTTAAAGAGTTTGGAGATTCACTACCGGGTAGTAAGTCTCTGTACTGCGGATCTGGGTTTCTCTGCTTCCAAGACGTATGACATTGAGGTGTGGCTACCGGGACAGAATGTATACCGGGAGATATCATCCTGCAGCAACTTTGAAGATTTCCAGGCCCGGAGGGCAAATATCCGCTACCGGACCGATGAAGGTAAATTGAGATATGTGCATACCTTAAATGGCTCAGGACTGGCAGTAGGGAGGACGCTCGTAGCGATCCTTGAGAATTATCAGCAGGAAGACGGAACGGTTATTGTTCCGAAAGCACTGCGGCCTTTCATGGACGGTATTGAAATAATTAAGCCGAGAAGTTAAACTAACACAGACGCATTAAGTAAAGTGTCATTGCGAGGAGTGAAACGACGAAGCAATCTCAAAATTATGGTATGAGATTGCCACGCTCCCGTTGGTCGCTCGCAATGACGGTGTAAGAGGATTTAATGCGTGTAATAAATCTTAACTTGCAACTTGCAACTGTTTTTTACGTGGAGGGATGGCCGAGAGGCTTAAGGCGGCGGTCTTGAAAACCGCTTTTCCGCAAGGAAACGTGGGTTCGAATCCTACTCCCTCCGCCAAAAATCAATTGTAAAATGTACCTCAAACGTTTACTATATCTGTTCAAGTAGTATTCATCATTTATGCGGAGAGATGGCCGAGCATGGCTGAAGGCACTCGCCTGCTAAGTGAGTGTTCCGAGAAATCGGAACCGTGGGTTCGAATCCCACTCTCTCCGCCATTTGAGAAAGGAATATGTACGATAATACACTTGCTCAAAAGATAGCAAACCTGTACGAACAACCTCCTTTAACAAATTTCTCAGGTATAAATCCGAATACTGATTTAAATTCTCTCAACTTGAATTGGCGAGAAAGAGATTTGCCAGAAAGAGAGAGAACAAAGCACGTCCACCGTCTGCATCCCTATTTAGGTAAGTTTATTCCTCAACTCGTGGAAATATTTTTAAGAAAGTACAGACCGAAATTGGTGTATGACCCATTTTGTGGTTCTGGCACAACGTTGGTTGAGGCGAATGTCTTAGGCATTAATTCAATCGGTACTGATATATCAGCTTTCAATGTATTAATTTCAAAAGTAAAAACTGATAAATATGACTTAGTGCTGTTAGAAAAAGAGATTTACGATATTCTGAAAAGACTAAATACATATATGACAAAGTTCTATGAAAATGAAAAGTGCAATAAATTATTTTCTACTAAGAATGAATATATCAAAACATGGTTTGCCCAAAATACTCAGAAAGAACTGTTATGTTATCTCCGTTTGATTAAGGATTATACTTATCAAGATTTGCTGAAAGTAATTCTGTCACGCTCTGCACGCTCTGCAAGATTAATAACACATTTCGATTTGGATTTTCCTAAGAAGCCTCAAATAATGCCTTATTACTGTTATAAACATAGTAGAACGTGTCAACCCGTTAATGAAGCCTATAAATTTTTATATCGCTATACAGTTGATACTTTTGAAAGGATTAAAAATTTTTCTGAGATACGAACAAAGGCCAGTGTTGTCGTGAATCACGATGATTCATGCACTGTTAAACTTCCTCAGGGCATTGATATGATTTTTACCTCACCACCTTATGTTGGTCTTATCGATTATCACGAACAACATAGATATGCCTATGAACTTTTGGGATTAGAGAATAATGAAACAAGGGAGATTGGGGCAGCAAAAATTGGTCAATCAGAGCAAGCGAGGAAAGAGTATAACAAAAAAATAAACGAAGTATTGCTGCATACGAGGGAATACATGACTAAAAATGCACTGGCATTGATTGTCGTTAACGATAAATATGGTTTATACAAACCAGAGGATATTGGTTTTAAATCCATTGGTCGTGTCGATCGGCATGTAAATAGACGGACAGGACGAAGAGAAAGTGCTTTCTATGAAAGCATTTTAGTTTGGCAAAAAATATGATTAGCGAACAAGAAATGAAAAAAGCAATTCAATCCGTCATTAAATCTATGATGGATAGAGTTATGAATAAGGTTCTCGTTGAAGATCCGTTTATCAAGGAAGAACACCGGGCCAAAAAACCTTTGTATGCGGCGTTGGTTCCGGATGAAATATTTAAGGGATCTCATTTTGAAAGGCGTTTTGTTACCCCTTTTGGTGATGCTTGGGAAAAGTTAGCAATTGTTGCAGCTAATACTGGTTTAGGTTATGGCATTAAGGGATACAGTATTATTGGGAAAATAAATTCTGAAAGACTCCGACGCATTCAGCAAGTTCTTGATTCCCTTGAACATCCAGAGAAAGGGAAAAAAAGAATGGGGCCAAACTGGAATAATGAATTACAATATGTTTTAGAAGGAAAAAGTGGAGAAATTATTCCAATAACTGTTATGTGTGATGTTTACACCGAAGATAGAAAAACCAATAAAAAATATACTTTCGAATTGAAGGCACCACTTCCTAATAGTGATCAAACAAAGGTTAGTAAAGAGAAATTGTTAAAGCTTTATAGTATGGAACCAGTGCAGATTGATGGAGCCTATTATGCATTGCCTTATAACCCATATGGCAAAAGATCTGACTATTCATGGAGCTTTCCAGCCCGATGGTTTGACATGAAAAATGATGAAGTTGTTTTGATTGGGGATGAGTTCTGGGAAAAAATTGGGGGAATAGGTACATACAAAGCATTTATTAATGCTGTAAATGAAATAGGCAAAGAGTATAAAGACAGAATATATAGAGAATTTCTTGGGATTGCACCGCCGACTGATTTAGATGATGGAAAGCTGTAAAATTTCTTCTGGCAGTGAATGATTTGTAGATGGCACTACTTCCCGTACCTCTTCACAATCCTTTCAATAATTTTACTCGTAGAAGAAAAATCACCTTCAATGTAGGGAAGGGAGATTACCTTTCCGCCTGATGCCTCAACCACATCCCTCCCGATGATGGTATCAACGGTCCAGTCTCCGCCTTTGACCAGTACATCCGGCTTGAGGTACGAGATGATGTTGTGCGGGTCTACTTCATCGAAGATCACCAAATAGTCAATGCAACTCAGGGCTGAAAGAACCTCGGCTCTCTCCTGTTCTGGGATGAGGGGGCGTTTATCGCCTTTCAGTTTCCGAACCGAACTGTCGCTGTTCACGGCCACCACCAGGATATCCCCGTGACTCTTTGCCTCTTTCAGATACCGTACATGCCCGACATGGATGAGGTCGTAACACCCGTTGGTGAACACGATTTTCTTCCCTGCTTTCTGGTGAGCCGCAATGATCTTTTTCAACTCTTCTCTTTTCTTGATCTTCTCTTTCATTTCAGTCCTCAGCAGTAATCCGCAGTATTTCCTGAGAGGTGGTAACCGCTTTTCCCGAGGGGCCCACTAAGAGCCTCGATATCTCTGAGGTTGATCATGCTTTACTCGAGAAGTTTAATTGATTTTAAAATCGGCATGTTATCATCAACTCGAAGAGAGTACTGCACGAAAGCCTTTACAGGCATTTTGATTTTGGTGAGAGAAGTTTCCTTCCCGTTTTTGTCCTTGACAGTAAGGTCCTTAGCGAAATAGAAGTTTCTCCCAGCTATCACCACGTACCCGTTGCCTTTGCCCATAATCATTACTTTTTCTTCAAAATTGACGCTCCCCCCTTTTCCACTCTTTGCATAAACTGGCCTTATGAGGAATGCTGCAAGCATGATGACCGAAAGGACAAGGGTTAAACAGATTGAGATCTTTTTGACGACTGATAATTTGGTCATGGTAGTCCTACTCATTTTTCCCTCCAAGACATGGTTCCACCCTTTATCTTAAAGGCTGGATTGACATCGATTTCCTGAATAGTTCCTGTGCTCTGCTGCACATACCCTTTGCCTCCCTCTTCCTGTCCGACGTGGATACCGAGGCTCGACGGCACTCCAACCCCTAAATCCATCGACTTCTTGATCACATCCCCTTCGGTGCCTATTACAGCTCTCTTATAAGCAGTTCCAGTTGTATAGAAGAGGGCATAGAGCTTACCGGTACCACCGAAGCTACAAATGTAGTTGTTGGGTATGAAGGTTGTAAAGAGGACAATGCCACCCAATACACTGGGTTTGACAAGCGCCCTTTCTCCCGAGGTAGTGAGGTTCAGATACCAACCATCTTTACCCTTCACCGTACTTAAGAGACTGGTCCAATCAGTTACTCCTGAAATCCCGGACACTGAACCCCCTGTTGAGACCGTTGCCAGGCTGGCATCGAGGAGGTTTGAAATGGAGATAGTATCAGTACACCCCCCATGGATACAAGGGTCGATGATGCCATAGAATCTCTGAAGGGAGGAATCGGTTTTATCCGCTTCGCTAAAGTATCTACCAGTTCCAAAGTAAACCCAGAGCTTACCCTGGTCATCCAAGGATACTGAAGGTGGAGCAGTGACAGGTTGATCAAGCTGGAAGAGGGTGGAAAAGGTCCAGGTAGTGGGATCTTCGTTGACATGCCAATTAAGAGGGTCACTGCAATTTGAGGAACAAGTCTTGGTAGTCAGCCGATACATCCTACCTTTCCAGACGGTGCCATCCTTATAGGTTTCGCCTACATAGCACACCTCCACATCATAGTCGAGAAATACATCCACGCTAATAGGGCTTCCCATGAAGGCATTGGCTCCCCCCGTGAAGGTCTTCAGAAGCTGTCCAGTCTTTAAGTTTAAGATGTAGAGACGGGAAGTTTGTGTACTTGTAGTTTCGCAAAAAAAGTTGGGCCCAGAGCCAAAGAGCAAGAACCAACTGTTACCAACCTTAGCCACCGTGGGGTAGGAGAGGGTAGCTCCCAGATTGGAATCGGTAAACTCCCAGAGAGGTTGAGGAGATGAGGGATTGGTTACATCAATGGCAAAGTAGGCAGAACGAAAGGTTCTGGTCTCGTTTCCTGTTCCAAAGTTGTCAGTTACTGGTATGGGTCCACCGCCGAGGCGCATACCCCCGATTAAGACACTCCCCCAGCCGTTAGGATGGGTTGAATCTGGTGTAAAGATCTTGGCATCAATGATCCTCGGTTTTAAATCTACGTAATAGACATGCGCGTAGGTAGTCTGGGTCAACCATTTGAGATGGGGAAGAAGGTTGTAGGGGGCATAAGCCCAGAGTTCACTCCCTAAGTTTGTACCGGTAAACCCGCCATGCTCAATATCTGCGGTCGTTGCATCATCGCCCGCATTGAATGTGCCAGCCTTAAAGGCATGGATCATACCGTCGTTTCCCCCGACGAATACTACGACATCCCGGTTTTTGTATGTGTTGTAGAAGGTATCAAAGGTCTGGTCTTCATAGATAAGAGTATAGTCATTCATGGGCTTGCTCATCACGGTAGGGGTTGAGTAGACAATGTCTCCAAGTTTCCAGACCTTGTTCTCTCCCTCTACGCTGACAACCCGATCCCGGTAGCCGGTGATGGTGCTTCCACGGATAAAATTTATGATATTTTCAGCTTCGGTTGAAGTTGAAGCCCGTAAGAACGGTCTTAGTGCAGAGGCGTTGCTTGTGGTGAATGAAATATTTTCACCAGTGTCAACAGTGTTATTTTTATTGATATCAATAAAGGTGTAAATGGTTCTATCTGACGATTGCCTCAAGGCAAGAAGCTTCCCGGCTTCCCAGAGAGGTTGGAGATCATCCAGGGCAATGGTGGAGTCCGGCGTTGTGCTGTCCGGTTCACCATCTCCATTGCTGTCACTGAAGCGGCCAATCATGGTGTCACCTGTCGATGAATCGAAGATATACTTGATAATCTTGTCTCTGGGATAGACTAATCTCTTGTCCCCATCAGTGTCCTCCCTTAAATTTCCATTGGAGTCAATCCAAAGTGAAAGGAGATACCCTACCCAATGAATTTCTCTCAAATCCGGTTCCAATACCACAGGTCTGAAAAATGCCTGGAACAAGGAACCTTCCCCTTCGGCCGAGGTAGCAAGCACTGAAACTGCGGTGCCTGAAGCAGCCCTCCTGAGGATGTCGGTAATAGCGGCAAGAAGTTGTGCTTCCAGTTCATTACCATCTTCGGCCTCGAAGTAGGTGTCAGGTACGCCGTCTCCATTCTCATCCCATTCGTTTTGTTCGTCAGGAATATTATTTCCGTTCTTATCGATGAACCCGCCATTCGTAGATGCGTCCTTTAACAGTTGGGAACCCCTTCCAAAGGCAAAGACTGTATAGAGGGTAATCACCTGAGTGCCATCCAGGTCAGACCTCATGTCGTTGGTGTGTGCCCATAAGGCAACATCGTCCAGGTAGTCACTTCCGTTATTAAGGTAACTGCCGGGATCTTTTCCATCGTTGTCATAGTCCTGGTAGGTAGTTGGTATGTTTCTGTCCATCGAACTCTCGCCAGATGTGAGTAAAAGGACAAAACTTTTGCCACAGGGGACATACTCAGCTTCGTCACTAAAGTAGTAAGGATCGTTGTTTTGATTTACCGTATAGTCATTGCCATAAGCTGGTGCCACCTGCTGAAAATACCTCACCCCTTCATAAAAAGCCTCTGCCATCGGTGCCCAGTCTGCGCTGTGGAGGTTTTCAATGTTTGTGATCATGTTGGTCATATTCGATCCAATGGAACTCCTGACATTTCCACCGTCGTACGCCTTGGAATTTCCAGCATCTACGCCGTCGCCCCTGTTGTAGAATTCTAATCCGAACCTTGCCTTGACATCTCCTATGCGCTGCATCACGCCGGCAATGTTTCCGTCCGGACCGAAGTCATTCGGTTCGTAGGATGATTCCTTCTTGACCTTGATGGTATATGGTAGACCGCTACCTTTCTGCTCCTTCCACTGTCCGCTTCCCCATTGGTAGATTTTTATGTAACCATTATCAATGAAGAATTCGTAAGGGTTAGGGTCGGTACCAGTGTAAGGGGAATAGGAGGAAGAATTAGCGCAAAACTTAAAATACCCTGATCCTGCTGGAATTGCGTTTGCTCCAACCAAGACTTGGACACCGGTTCCTGTGCGTGACTCTGCCTTGCCGCCTACCAGCACCTTGAGTGCTACATCTATCCTTCGCATGCTCAACCAGTTTAAGAAGTTGCCGTTCCACTGACCAGAGGCACTTATGGAGAAGGTATTACTGGAATATGCATATTGTAAGGTAGGGTTGAAGTAGCCGTAGTACGTGACTGCTGGGTTGAAATCCCCGGTATAAGCCTGTAAGCTCATGTTGGCTGAACTGTCCAGGATGATAAGGATATTGGGTTTTACGTTCCGGGCCATGAATATGGGACTGCAGGTGTATTCGGCGTTGCTGGGCGCGGCAGCCAAGACTTCAGATGAATACACCGTTAGACATACGATGAAAAAAGGAATAATAGTAGAGATCTTTTTCACAATAACCCTCCTTATGTTACTCTCGAGCAATGTTCACAACCTTTCGGTAGTAGCTCTCAACCACCGATTTGCTGGTAGCCGCGGCACTTCCCTGTGAATCAATCCGATAGATTATAGCAATTCCACCGGAGGCTGCACCTGCTCCAATCCCCTCGTATCCCCCGGCAAATTCTGCGGCGCCGCCGGCGAGGACCTGGGTGGCAACCCGGTCAACGTCCACATCTATTTTCTTGCCATTAACTTCGGTAGCGATATCAGGAGGAGTGCTGCTTGGAGTGTCATTCGGTGTTGTATAACCCAGGAGCTCGTCCAGAAAGTCTGGATCAATGGTAACCCCTCCCATGACAGGTAAAGCATGGTCTACGGCAGCTTCCTCTATAAAGATAGGTGCAAGAGTAATGCCGCCATCTGCAGCATAGAACGATTCCTTGGCAAGCCGTTCATTGCGGGCTATGTCCAGTTCCATCGTGGAGGTGATCATAGCCGCTGCCCCGATGAGAGCCAATGCAATCATGATCAGGAGGGCGATAGCCAATACGGCACCCCGTTCATCTCTCAGGAGTTGCTTGAACTTACTTATCCTCATCTTGGAAACCTCTTTCATAAATCCAAATGCCAGACAAAATCAGAAGTCAGTAGTCAGGAGCCAGAAGTCAGAATAGATATTTATTCTTCTGACTCCTGAATTCTGTATTCTGGATTCCTTTTTTGACATTTGAACTTTGTCATTTGTCATTTTCATAATTATTCTTCCTCAATCTTATAGAGCAGGTTCCTCACATTTACATTGGAGATGAGCATTCTCCTTCGATAGTGGTCACCGTGGGTAGCGTCACGATAGGTAGGATCGGATTCGCGGGAGCGGGCAAAAACAGAGATGTTTGCTATCTTATTAGCGTAGGTGAGCTGGAGGTCTTCGATATTCTCTGCCAGGGGCTGGCCGCCAGCACCGGTGTTTTCGTCCCGCCTCAGGGTATCATCTTCCACATAATAGGTTATGGCTCTCACCAGATTTACCTCGGCTCCCGTGCTGTAACTCCTGGCAAGCCCCTGATTTCCACTTGTGGTTGGATCGATGTCAATGGTAAGTGTCCTGCCGGAGATATTGGTTATTTTGGCGTTCTCCAATCCACCGATGAAGATGTTGTTCTTGGTGGTGGTATTAAATTTGGATGCCTCATCGGAATTCTGGAGAGTTAAGGTAGTATTCCCCATCGATGCCGCAACAGATAAGGTTCCCGGGGCAGTATCAAAACACCCTATAACCGTAATGCGGTCAGGGTCACCCCCGCCATCCACAACAGTTACCGGATCGGTAACTGCCTCGTCATCTCCGTCCCCATCTGTATCCGCATTCATTGACCAAGCAGGTTGTCCATAACCTGCCATCCTTACCTCTCTCGCAATCAGATCCAGACCCACTCTGGCATTCTGCTGAGTCTCCGCTACCTGATTCTGGACTGTGTAGGATTTCTGCTGGGTAACAAAAGCAGTGTAAACCGCGGCAACAACGATGCCGCTAATTGCCATTGCCACAAGCAGTTCAACCAGGGTAAATCCTTTTTCTTTTCCCATGTCAGTCTCTCTAATGTGTTAGTAGGGTATCTACAGATACCCGATAGGTCCTTACCACTTTCCAGAGCACGGTTACCCTTACGGTCTTTACCCTTCCATTTTCCGTGACCGCAACCTCCCGCCTGAACTGGGGGAAGTTAGGGACCATGCCATAGTTTTCTGCGGGGAAGTTGAGATTCGTTACATCATCATAATTAGTATTCCTGATTTCCTCCATTTTATCCTGAGCGAGTATCGTAGCAATCGTCACCTGGTTGCCTGTCTCATTCCCTCTTACGGCCATTGCCTGCATCTGGTACATGGCAAGGAAGGCAACAGCCAGTACCATAACGGCGATTAAAACCTCTACCAGTGTGAATCCCTTCTCCTTACCCGTCATATATTTCTAATACCAATTAACCCCGTCTTCGGATCGCTGTAAACTCACCCTTCCCGTTGAGGCTAAGACCGTAACTCGATACCTTTTGGGTGGAGTCTTGCTATTTTTCAAATACACACCCCCGCTGAGCCCGTCAACTGAGCCATTAGTTTTAAAGACTACCCGGTCATTCGTAAAGGTAATAGAGTCTTCTCCGTCTCGATTGAATTCCACAGTGGTTGGAAGAGATGTGGCAGGCCCTTCCTGTACCCATACCGGAGCACTTTGAGTCCCGGTATTTCTCATCACTGTATAGCTGCCTGCAGGGTTAAAATTTATTGAGTATTGGCAATTTCGTGAGATTGCCTTCATCCGGGCAACCAAGAGCTGCGAGGCGATATCTTTACTTGCGCTCTTGATCCGGTAGTTTGGCAGTTGTCCGATAATATTCGGCACGGCAATAATTGCCAGTATGCCGATGATGCCCACAACGATCATGAGTTCAACTAAGGTAAATCCACGGCTTTTTCCCATTGTTTTACTCTTAACCATCTTGCTCATCTGTTTGTATAAATAAGCAACAATTGTGCCATACAAATGCACATCAGGCTGAAATATTATAAATAATTGAAATATAAGAAGAAAAGAATGAAAGGGTTGCTTGCCCCTGCGGGTTTTTCCTCATATTACGTGACTATTTGTGAACAAAATTGAACATGACTATTAAAATAGTTAATAGTACCCTATGACTCTATTCCGTATTCTTTAATTTTGCTTAAGAGCCAGGGATGACTGATTTCCAGAAGTTTTGCGGCCTTAGTCTTGTTCCCCTTCGTCTTCTCCAGTGCCTTGCGAATGAGTTTTTCTTCAACTTTTTTCTGCACCTTCTTTAGTGATAGATCTTCAGGGGTAGGGACGGATTCGCCGGTGAGCTGGTGGTCTAATGTCCAGGGAAGGTGCTCTTCCTCTATCCTGATGCCTTCGGTTAAAACCATAGCCCTCTCGATTACGTTCTCCAGCTCCCTGACATTGCCAGGCCAATGGTGATCTATGAGAAGCTTCAGGGCCCTGGGTGCAATTCCTTCGATGTTTGTGCTATGCCTTGCGTTTAACTTTCTGATAAAGTGATTGACCAGGAGGGGAATATCCTCTTTTCTTTCCCGCAAGGGGGGAAGAGAGATGGGGATGACGTTAAGCCGGTAGAACAGGTCGTCACGAAACTTTCCCTTCGCCACCTCCTGAGAAAGGTTCCTTGCAGTAGCAGCAATTATCCTCACATCAACGGTGATAGGCTTCACTTCTCCTACTCTCCGTATCTCC
>Ga0315282_10014553_pt1 | contig 11692 bp, 12 predicted proteins | sample YL17G07_20_MG_FD_203693 | JGI IMG/M metagenome (GOLD analysis project Ga0315282, IMG submission 203693) | Sediment microbial communities from Yellowstone Lake, YNP, Wyoming, USA - YL17G07_20 | ecosystem: Environmental > Aquatic > Freshwater > Lake > Sediment | place: USA: Wyoming | collected...
GACTTCAAGCCCCTATTTGAAGAATCCTCACATCATCCTTATGTCCTAGACCAACTGAAACAAATAGGATTCTATACAGATTGCTTGGGCAGAACTCATTGGTCAATGCCCCAAGAGGTAATCGACGAGTCGCTGGCGAAGATGCTCATCCAGGTTGCGAAGATCTTTGCCAGAGATAAGCACGTTTCAGAGACTGAGATTGAGCTCTGGATTAAACATATCGGCCCTGTGTGGAAGCGTGACCCTTCTTGGATGAAGCAAGCCTTGTGCAACTGGTACCGAGAGATGCAAGACGCTGGGCTTGCACCTGCTGGGGAAAACGAAATGGAGAAGTTCATAAAAAGTGGACTAGAGGGGCGGGTCTAATCGCGTCTGAGAGCACATTAGACCAAGAGGCAAGAACATGACATTTGTGATCGAGAATCTAAGGTTACGTGACCTTGTTGCCATAGTGAAACAGAACCAAGCATTTTACACCGAGTTCTTAGAGTTTCTTAAAGGCAAGGGCTACAAAGACATTCATGCATTCGTGAATGAAAAGGTCGACGCCAAAGCTATTGCAGTTCTTGAAGACTATCTCTCAAGTCACTCGGCGGCGAAGCTGTACGACGGCCTCGGACGTCCATATTCTGATACGGTTGCAAAGTGGTATTTTCTCGCTTGGATACTCAGGGATGCACCAGCGCAACGGCTGGCTCCCCTTCTCCGCACGGTTGAAGGTGATTCTGTGGACAGAAGAAAGGCAAATCTTCTAAACCAGCTACGCAAATTTGTAGGCCCACTTTTCCCGGAAGCAGGCAAGTGGGAATGGCCTGTCCTATCGGAAATTATGGTCACCAGACTCGAGGGGAGTCGTCGAGCACTCAAAGGTTCACATTTTGAAGAACTAGTCCGAGAACTCCTTAGAGATGTATTTTCTAAACACAAATTGAAGCTGAAAGTAGGAGACAAAGAAACGAGGATTAAAGAAGAGACATACGATGTTCAGATCACATCGAAGTCCCGAAAGATACTGATGCCAGTGAAAACCCGTGAAACAATGGGCGGTGGGCATTCGAACCTTTTTACTCGCGATATCTTCAAATCTATTTCAGTGGCCCATGAAAATGGATATGAGTGTATTCCGATTATTATTGCCGAGTCTTGGGGCGGCGATCTGAAATCCCTAAAATGTGAGCACCACATTTATATTCAGGCAAACCCCAATCAAACAAAAGAAGTACGGGAGTCCTTGAACAAAGCCTTACTCGATTTACTACCTGTCTGGAAGGACTTTGAGAGGCACACAAAATGAAACGATCCGAATACTCGTTAAAAGAGCATGCATGTATGCATGTCCTGCGAGAAAGGGGTGGAGACTATATCCTTTCTCGAGAGGCGCAGAAAGTGACCGATGTTGTGATTCACGGAGATGCGGTTCAAGTGCTGATGGCGCTTCCTGAGCATAGTGTTCAAGCAATTATTACGAGTCCTCCTTACTACAAACAACGGGACTACAACACTAAAGACCAGCTCGGGAACGAACAAACGGCGGAAGAATACGTCAGAAAATTGGTCTCTGTCTTTGCAGAATGCAGGCGTGTCCTTAGGCCGGATGGTCTATTCTGGCTCAACATAGGAGACAAGTATCTTGGTGGCAGGTTGCTTGGAATGCCATGGCGAGTCGCTTTGGCGCTCTGTGAAACAGGTTGGGTTCTTAGATGTGACGTTATATGGCACAAATCGAACGCAATGCCTGCGTCCGTTAAAAATCGCCCGACAACAGATCATGAATATGTTTTCATGTTCTCTAGAGGCAACGAGTACTTCTACAACGCTGATGCAATACGAGAACCTCACATCACTTTTACAGAAGAGAGCAGAATGATGGGCGGACGCAATCACTTTGGCAAGCGAGGGGGAACTCCAGAGCAGGGAAAGAATAGAGGGAACCCAAATCTTCACAGCGGTCGATGGGATCAGGCATTTCATCCTCTGGGCAGGAACAAACGCACAGTATGGTCGATTGCCTTGTCTAAGTTCCCTGAAGCCCACTTTGCCGTTTTCCCAGAGAAACTCGTCGAAACATGTCTCCTTGCATCCACAAGGCGTGGCGATTGCGTTCTAGACCCCTTCTGTGGCAGCGGCACCACCCTTTTGGTTTCGAGAAAATTCGGGAGGCATTTCATTGGAATAGATATCAATATAAACTACTGCAAGATGTCGCTCAAAAGGTTGAACGGTCTCCAGCAAGTACTGCCTTTAGAAAGTCAAGGCCGAGAAGATTTGGTCTAGCAACGCGCTCAAGAGGGCAGCGTGTTCCACGCCTGCGGCGGGCGTAGCCCGCCTAGCGGGAGTGGAGAAGATGGGCCTTCGACCCGCAGCCCAACTGTGAGCACGTTCGGTCGGTAACAAAAATGCGAGACGAAGCGCCTACATCGGATCTAAGAAGAGAGTTGTTCGCCCGCTTCGGTCTGACCTATTACCATAGCGAATGCCTTCATAAGGAGCTCTGCAACTTCCTAGCCATATCCGTTTTCCCGAGTATACGTGGTATCACTCGCCCCCGTATGGAGGAAAGATTGGCTCAGGCATTCGCATTACCCTTGGGGCTTGTTGTGGACGAGCTGCGTCCCCTCCTGCCTCAGGACCTCATGGTCGATTTAGAGGATGCCGTGAAGAAGCGGAACCTCCTCGCGCATAATTTCTGGTTTGAACGCGCGCACCTTATGTTTACCGCCTCCGGCATCGACAAGATGATTGCAGAGCTGGCCGTAATGTCTGAGCAATTCCATCAACTGGACTATAAATTCACTCAACGATTCGCGCAGAAGACAAAGGAACTAGAAATAACCGATGAACTCATTCAATCGGCACTGGAAGAAGGCTTGGCGGGGATACCAATGGACCCACTCCCCACGCAACGCAGACTGAAGAAACAGGAACGAGTCGTCCGAGCGTGGGAATTCGCCTTACCGAATGGCCACAAGCCTCTTGTATTTGAAACTGAGGACGGATGCCTTTGGCAATTGTGTGATGTTGGTCTGGGCTGGACTTATTACGATTCAATTGAAGAGGGTTGGAGCGAAAACAAGGAAATCTGCGAGTACCTCCCAGTTACACTCAATCCACGACCACCCGGTTTTGAACCATGGCACTACGAATTGAGGCTCTCAAAAGGAGCAATTCTATGGGTGAAACCCGGAAGCATAGAAAACACAGTCAAGTGGGGTATACGAATTAAGCATTGAGAATCACCGAATAAGTCGCTCCACCGGATGCGCCGAAGCCGGCGCCCCGGTTAGCTCTTTGTTCCTCCCGCCCGTAGGCGGTCAGGGGGAACGTGCTCGCGTCTGAGGGCTGCGTGTTCTAGGGCTGCGGCGGGCGAATCCCGCATAGTGGCACTGGAGCAGACGGGCCCTCGCCCAGCAGCTCAGCCGCGAACACGTTAGGTTCCTATCAGATAAGCCGTCTATTAGCTTAAGGGTCTCAAATGAAGATCAATGAAAAAACAGTTGATTTTGTGACAGATCTGGTAAAAGGGCTGGACGACACAGCCTGTGTTCTTTTTGATCGCAATGCCCTTAGGGACTACATTTATAGGTTTCACCTAACCTTTCAAGGGCAGAACGTTGAGCTTGAATTTGATCGAGCTCTCATGGATGACTTCGAGGTTGCAATCAAAAAATACGTGGCTACGGACTATTACTACACACTAGAGAACTCCATCAAATTCAAAACCTATATAGAATTGGGCTCAAGAGGTTTGCTTCATGATTTTCAGGTGTCCTCGGCGCTTTTGGATGAGAAAGGCCAATGGTCAAAGAAAGGCTGGATCAATGTTTCTTTCGACCCAAAGATGTGCGAAATCCTGAATAGTGGCCTCAGAAGATTATCCGCCTTCTTAAACAAAATTCTTGGAGATTATAATCTCAACCTAAGAGATGTCAAAGCGGAAAAGGATTACATTGATGGGTTAATTCGATATTATGAAAAGCACGGCCACTTGAACTCTGAAGGTGTTGGAGTTGAAAGCCTAGGCTTGCTCAAAGCCGCTGCTGTCTGTGAAATCATTGAAAGGGAAAAACAAAAATCTCAAACTCAAATCCCGAGAGTTAAGAGAGAAATTGATAAGGAAATCTATGCCGTGGTTCACACATTGAGGGAAGCTCCTTTCCTTGGCACCAAACTGCCTGAATGCATTAGGGACTATAGTGAGGCAAAGAAAGGAAGTGCTATTGAAAGTCCTCGACAACTGTATATCGAAAAAGCTGTTTTTCAAACTGATGATAAGCTTGATACTTTACTAGATAACTTTAATCCCACCCTCAAGAAAAAGAGACTAGGAGCCTGGATGGCGTTCGACTCTCAGAATCCAGATAGATTGAGCCAGTCAGCCAATTCTATGGTCGAATTATTGGATAAGGTCATTGCCCAGTTATGCGGGGATAAAAAGCTATCGGAATACCTGGAGCAGAAATACGGGACGAGCGAAGAGACTCAATGGATAGACGCTACCCGAAAATGGATATCTGAAACCAAAAGCAATCTACAAAGAGTAAAACATCATCCTGATTATCAAGCCGAGATTCTTGCCCGAACTCTGTTAACCAATGCTGAAACAATAATGCTTGTTCTTTTAGAATGAATTGCAGAACCTAACACTGGGCTGAAGGCGGACGCGGGAAACCGAGCCGCGAGCACGTTAGAGCGCTATTCATGGTAGACAAGTACAGAAGTTTTGCGGAGCTAGTCAGTAACGAGAAGCAGGATCAAGACTTCCGTGTGCACACGCAAAAGCGGTCTGGGACCATTGTCATCATCGCGCCTCACGGGGGCGGAATCGAGCCGGGCACATCGGAGATCGCAGAGGCGATCGCGTCGGAGGATCTTTCGTTTTACGCATTTGAGAGAATGAAATCGACCGGTAATCGCGACCTCCACATCACTAGCACTCGATTCGACGAACCTCAGTGCATGGCCCTCGTATCGGCCTCACCAGGAGCTATTAGCGTCCACGGAGAAGACAGCGAACACGAGGTGGTGTTTCTTGGCGGGCGCGACGCAGCGATGCTGAACCGCCTTCGCAATACACTCGCGAGGCGAGGTTTCACAGTTGAAAGTCACGAGGATCCCCTCCTACAGGGCCAGGACTTGGGGAACATGTGCAACAAAACCAAGAACGGGGCGGGTGTTCAGCTTGAGATAAGCAAAGGGTTGCGTCTTTCTTTTTTCAAATCGCTTTCGAGGATCGGTCGTGGAAGTAGGACTGAGCGCTTCGAAGCGTTTGTCGCAGCCCTAAGGGAGGCCATCCTATGACAAAAATGCGGTCTAACACACGCCTGCTATGCCCTGCAAAGTCATCAATTGCTAACCGGCGCAAGTCCGGTCGTGGTAACTGCCAGGAGGCCATGTAGCAGGCATCAAGTGCATCTGGGTGACTGGATGTGCTGAAGCGATGTACCCCTCTGAGGAAGAGGAGCAAACGGCATCCCGTAACATAAAGTGAATCTTGCAGCGTTAAATGTTAGCCCCGGGAGGGAAGAGCCAGTGACAAACGCCATTGTTGCTCCCGACAGATTCTGGACGGTATTCATTCGGGAGCTGTCAACCACACTCGCACAGGACAAGTGCTGGCAAGGCAAATGGGCTTCCGACGCTGATTGGACCGATCTAATGATGTCTGTCCTTCAAAAGACAGGTTTCGCCCTCGGCTTTTTCGAACCAAAGACCATCAGCCGGGAATACCTTCGTCTCGACATGGCCTTCTATTCTTATCCTCGCCGGCCTGAGGACTGTTCAGACCGGCTTTGGAATCTTGAGGTTGCAATTGAGCACGAGAACAGTTCAGAGGGCTGGCTAGATGAGTGGGTCAAACTGAGTCATCTTTCCTGCGGGCTCAAGGTCCTCATCACCTACCATGACCATCGCCCAGGCAGACCGTCCTTGGACGACAAGCTAAAAATTGCGAAGGATATTTACGGTGATCTCTCATTCAAATGCCCCGAAGACAGTTGGCTTCTGATTTTCGGACCGACGTATTACAGTCCAATAAAGAGTTGGTTCGGGTATACGTTCGATGGGCGGGCGTTCGCCCTTCACTCTGAGAGCGCACAGGTTTTTCCGGGAGATGCTGAGGTCGCTAAAGGAGTATCCTCCTGACGCGGCCCAACAACCGCCTCCAGCAGATTGCTTCGCAACTGATGACCCTTTGACGTTGCGGGGCTTTGGGGACGTGCCTCAAATTTTGGCTTCCCCTTTTTCCGACTTCATGTTAGAGATCCTTCATGCCGAGACAAGCCCACCTGGATGCGCCTGGGGCTTTCCCCTACCTTATGGGCGGGGGGATAGAAAGGCGCAGGACCTTTTTGGATGACCAAAACTATCTTTTTTCTCTTGGCAAGGGCAATATAGGATACCCACATAACGGGCCCCATAACGCGACCTCCCCATAATGTCCCCCGAACTACAAGGTTGAGGAGCCATGAACCAAGAGGAGAAACCCAAGCCGCCGCAAGCTCGAGGCCAGCGTCGCTCAGGGGTATGGATGGGATCGGTTCGACTGTTTGTCGCGCCCAAAGAATGGCCGCCCTTCCTGGCGGATGCCCTGGCTGAAGAGGAAGATACTTATTTGGTTTTGAGCGCCGACCCCGATGTGCAGGAGACTCGCGAACAACCCGAGGAGCTGATGGCCGAGCTGCTGAAGACAAATCCCGCAGTTCCCGGCTCTGTGATTGTTAAGGAAGGCCACCCCCTTTCCTTGCTGGCGGTCGTTCATGATCTCGAACGGGAGCCATCCTGGAAAGAAGAATGGATCGCCAGCGCTCTGGACGGGATCTTCCGGGAAGTGGAGAGTCGAAAGCTCCGGTCGATCGCCCTTCCGATGCTGGGTACCTTACATGGCTCATTGGAGAAACAACGCTTCCTCGTGCTGCTCCGGGAAGCCTTGGAGCGAAGCTCTCCGGAACATCTGGCGCGGTTATGGCTGGTGGTTCCCGCGGGAACGACCGGCGAGGTCCTCGGAATGCTCGCTTCGATTTTAAAGAAATGAGATATACCGCTCCCAGCCTGAAAAAATTGGGCCTTGCCTCCCTGTCTCAATGATACCCCAGACGCCGCAGGGCCGCGGGGTCTTCCCGCCAATTCTTCTCCACCTTCACCCAGAGTTCCAAAAAGACCTTCGTTCCGAGCAAGGCTTCAATCTCCTCGCGGGCCTGGCGACCGATCTCCTTGAGCATCCGGCCTTTTTCTCCGATCAGGATTCCCTTCTGAGATTCCCGTTCGACTTGAATCGTGGCTTTGATCACCACCAGGTTTTTCTCCCCTCGCTCCTTGAATTCTTCGACCACCACGGCCGTAGCATAAGGGACCTCTTCGCGGGTGCGGAGGAAGACTTTTTCCCGGATCAACTCGGCGGCCAGGAAACGTTCCGGCAGGTCGGTAATCATTTCCTCAGGAAAGAGTCGGGGTCCCGCGGGAAGGATTTTGAGCATCTCGGCCACGAGGACTTCCACACCCTCTCCCAGAAGGGCAGAGATGGGAATGATTGGTTCAAAAGAGCGCAGGCGGGAATATTCGTCCATGATGGGAAGAAGATCGGGCTTCGGAATTAAATCGATCTTGTTGATGACCAGGAGAACCGGCTTTTCAACTGTCTTCAGCGTTTCCAGGATGAAATCATTTTCATCGTCGAAGGGGCGGTTCGCCTCGATGATGAAACAGATCCCATCCACTTCCTTATAAGTCGCCAGGGCGGCCTTGACCATGGACTGGTTGAGCCTGGAACGCGCCCGATGGATCCCCGGGGTGTCCCAAAAGACGATCTGTCCATCGGGATGGTTCTTGATTCCCAGGATTCTGTTTCGCGTGGTCTGGGGCTTGTCGGATATGATGGCGATCTTCTCGCCCAAAAGGAGGTTGAGCAGAGTGGACTTGCCCACATTCGGCCGGCCGATGAGGGAAATGAACCCGGATTTAAACTGGCTTTTCTCTGCTTCCGTCATCTTTCCCCCCCAAAAAAAGCTGGAGCTTCTGGAGACTCCTTTTCGCCGCCCTTTGCTCCGCCTCTTTCTTGCTCTTTCCGGCCCCGGCCCCAACCACTTTTTCCTGAATCAGAACTTTGACGCCGAAGATCTTGTCGTGGTCCGGCCCAAACTCTTTGGCGAGGAGGTAGCGGGGCGTGGCCTTGAGGGTCTCCTGGGACACCTCCTGCAACTTGCTCTTAAAGTCCTGGTAGAATCCTTCCTCCTCCGCCATTTCCACGGGGGAAGAAAAAAGTATGGAGATGACCCCGAAAGCCTTCTTGTACCCTCCATCCAGGTAAACCGCAGCCAGCAGAGCTTCCAGGGAAGCGGCCAGGATCGAACTTTTCCCCCGCCCTCCGGTCATCTCTTCGCCTTTTCCCAGCAATAGATATTCCCCCAGAGCCAGTTCAAGGGCGATTTTGGCCAGACGAGCCTCGTTGACCACAGCCGCCCTCAGCTGCGAAAGACCTCCCTCGGTATACTCCGGATGACGCTCCATGATCATGTGGCTGATGACTAAGTCCAAGATGGCGTCCCCCAGAAACTCCAGGCGCTCGTTATCCTGCCTCTCGCTCCCGAAGTTCTCGTGGGCGAAAGACTTGTGCCGCAGCCCCTGATCCAGGAGGTCCAGAGATTTGAAGCGATAGTGGATCTTTTTTTGCAGCGCTTTGAGCGCCTTTTTCCGTTCTTTATCCATAATGAGATTTTGCCACCGAGGTCACAGAGTTATAAAAAGTTACTTGTCCTCAATCATAAAGCTTTTTTTTGGCCAAATGATTCTCTGTACTACTAACGTGCAAACTCTTTAAATTTTGTAAAGATTTTTGTAATGAATTTTATCTGTGTTTATCATTGGTTATCCATATCCCGCATTGTCTTTTGCTAATATCTCTGTGAACTCTGTGCCCTCTGTGGCTAAAGTTCTTTGGTTGCGGCTCTGCCGCGCTGTGACCTCTGCGGCGAAAGCATTTCACCGGAAACATTCTCCCCGGAAACTTCGGTCACCCGTACTTCGACCTCCCGGTTGATATGCTCGTCGCCGGCCTGGACCCGGATGGGAATGTAATTCCCCGAATAACCCTTCAGCATCCCACTCTCACGGTCTTTCTTGCTCTCAACCAGAACCTTCAGGTTTCGGCCCAGGAAAGCCCCGTAAAAGAGTTTCCGCTTTTTCTCCCCTAACTCTCTCAAAATCTGGCCGCGGACTTTGATCACCCCGGAAGGGACCTGTCCCGAAAAGCCTGCGGCCGGCGTGCCCTTCCGTGCGGAGAAGGGAAAGACATGCAGGTACGCGATGGGGAGTTTCGCAATCAGGTTGGCTGTATTCTCAAAGGCTTTCTCGTCCTCTCCGGGAAAGCCGGCGATCACGTCGAGGCCGATGGCCAGGTCCGGAATGGCCTGGATGAGATGGTTCACCAGAGCTTCGAAGAGGGCGCTGGAGTAATTGCGGTTCATTCTTTGCAGGATTCCGTCATCTCCGCTCTGCAATGGGATATGCAAATGCGGACAAACCCTTTTCGCGCCCGCCAGAAAATCGATCAGGGCCGGGGTGAACTCTGTCGGCTCGACCGAGCTCAGACGCACTCGAAGATCCATGTTTTCTCCCTCTAATGCCCGCACCAGGTGCAGAAGGGAATGGGCCGGGACCAGGTCTCCGCCGTAGGTCCCCAGATGGATCCCCGTAAGGATAATTTCTTTGAAGTCCTGAGAGGAGAGGTCGCGAGCTTTGGAGAGGGCGCGCTCCAAAGGAAGGCTCCGATTTCTCCCCCGGGCATAGGGGACGATGCAATAGGAGCAGAAAGAATTACAACCATCCTGAACCTTGAGATAAGCCCGGGCACGTTCTGAAAACAGGGGTAGTCTCGTGTCCTCAAAGCACCGCTCATCCTCTACCGAAGATGAGAGGAGGCGGATCTCCTTACGCTCTGTTTTTGACCCTAAAATCCCGGGAATTTTTCCCCGCTCACCGACCCCTACGACAAAATCGACGCCGGCAATGGACAGGAGAGGTTCCGGAGAAACCTGGGCGTAGCAACCCGTAACGATCACTTGCGCCCCGGGATTCTGGGCGATGGACCGGCGGATGAGCTGCCGCGATTGGTAGTCGGTCTTCTGCGTTACCGTGCAGGTGTGTATGATGTAAACATCAGCAGCCTCCCGGACGGGCACAATTTCATGCCCCTGGGATACGAGCTCGGAGGCGAGGCAAGCCGCATCGCTCTGATTCGTCTTGCAGCCCAATGTGGCCATGGCTATCTTCAAAGCGCCTTTTCGATCCATCCTCCGCCTAAAACCTCGTCCCCCCGGTAAAAAACCGCGGCTTGCCCCGGGGTCACCGACCTCTGGGGCGTTTTGAATTCCACGCCCACCCTTCCTTCTTCCAGGGGAGCGACCACCGCCGGCGCTCCGGGGTGGCGATAGCGAATCTGCACCAGGGCTTCCATTTTCTTTTCCAGCCTGGGAAAAGAGATCCAATTCACCCTTCCCGCCACCAGCCCGTTGGTCATCAGCTCTTCTTCGGTCCCTGCCACAACACGGTTTCCTTCCATGTCTAAGGCCAGCACATAATGGGGATGGGGGGCGGCGATACCCAGGCCCCGGCGTTGTCCGATGGTATAAGAGTGAAGACCCCGGTGATGGCCCAACACTCTTCCCTGTCGATTGACAATCTCACCGGGCTTAGAGATTTCTTTCCCCTTCCTTTTTTCCAAAAAGCTTCGGTAGTCATCGTCCGGAATAAAGCAAACTTCCTGGCTCTCGGATTTCTGGGCAACCCGCAGTCCCAAGCCCAGGGCCTGCTGCCGGACCTCGGCCTTGGATTTTTCTCCCAGGGGGAATAAAACCTTGCTCAATTGTTCCTGGGTCATGGAAAAAAGGAAATAGGACTGGTCTTTGCCGCGGTCCCTTCCGCGCCGGAGCAAATACCTCCCGGGCTGATCCTTTTCCCCTGGGGAGCCCGAATCAATCCGGGCATAGTGCCCTGTGGCCAGTGCTTTGGCTCCCAGCTCTTCCGCCTTGCGTAGCAGCGGGCCAAACTTGATCCGCTCGTTGCAGAGCACACAGGGATTTGGGGTCCGGCCTTTCAGATATTCATCGACGAAATAATCGACGACTTCGCTTTCGAAGGGCTTGCGGAGGTTGATCACGTAATGAGGGATCCCGAGCTGATCAGCTACCCGGCGGGCATCATAGATATCTTCCGGGGAGCAACAGCGGCCAAAGTCTCCCTTCCCGTCCTGCGTCGGATCCCATACGTGCATGGTCAAGCCGATGACCTCGTATCCTTCCGCTTTCAAGATGGCGGCGGTCGTGGAACTGTCCACCCCCCCACTCATGGCCACGACCACGCGCCCTTTCTTCCCCAGTAACATCAATCAACTCCGAGGATTCACCGCAGAGCTCGCAGAGAACGCCGAGAAAGGAAATCCTCAAATCAAATTTCTAAACCCGCGAAATGCGGGACTAAACAAAATCAAATTTCCTGAGACCGGTGTCAGAATAAAAAAATATCATTTGTCTGCAAATTTGATGGCTTCGTAAAAAGTCAAAAAGTGAGGTTTCCCGTCATTCCGGCGAAAGCCGGAATCCAGTTATTTCAAATACTTAAAAATTCTCTGGACTCCGGTTTCCACCGGAGTGACGACTTTTTACGAGATCATCAAATCGATTCTTGCAAATTTTGAATTTCA
>Ga0315282_10014554_pt1 | contig 11692 bp, 10 predicted proteins | sample YL17G07_20_MG_FD_203693 | JGI IMG/M metagenome (GOLD analysis project Ga0315282, IMG submission 203693) | Sediment microbial communities from Yellowstone Lake, YNP, Wyoming, USA - YL17G07_20 | ecosystem: Environmental > Aquatic > Freshwater > Lake > Sediment | place: USA: Wyoming | collected...
TCCTTCAACTGCTCCAGATCCGCGACCATCTCGCGGATGACCTCGGCGAAACGATGCCCCTCCGAGGCGCTGATCCATTCCAATCGGAAACGTTTCGGGTGTATGCCCAGGTACTCCAGCCAGGGCGCGAAGATCGCCATTCGGCGCCGCGTGTAGAAGTTGCCCTTGCTGTAGTGGCAGTCACCCGGGTGACATCCCGCGACCAGCACCCCATCCATGCCGAGGCGAAACGCACGCAGCACGAAGGCGGGATCAACCCGCGCCGAGCACGGCACGCGCAGCACCCGCACATTCGTCGGGTATTGCAGGCGACCGCCGCCGGCGAGGTCGGCCCCCGCGTAGCTGCACCAGCGGCACAAGAATGCGAGCAGCCGCGGCCCCTCGCTCCTCTCGGCGACGCCTTCGGCCGGAGCTGCGGTCTCGGTCTTCTCCTCTACGGCCGACATAGAGCCTCCATGCCAGCGAGAATCTGCTCGTCGGCGTATCCGCGTAAGTTCAGCGCTGCCGAGCGGCAAGCCGCGACGCACCCGCCGCAGCCCTGGCACACGGCCTCGTTAACCTTCGCGACGGTGCGCTCCTCGCGCGTCATGCGATCGGTGATGACCTGCGCCTCGATGGCGTCAAAGGGGCAGATTTCCTTGCAGGTCAGGCAGCCGCTGCACCGCGCCTGGTTGACCTCCGCAATCAGCGGCTCGCTGAGAATCGAGTCGCGCGAGAACAGCCCGCACACCTTCGCGGCGGCGCCGCTGGCGGCGGCCACCGTGTCGGGGATATCGCGCGGATACTGGCAGGCGCCCGCGAGATAGATACCCGCGAACAGGTTCTCCACCGGTCGCAGCTTTGGGTGCGCCTCGCTGAAGAAGCCATACTGGTCGGTCTGGATGCTCAGCATGCGCGCGACGTCCGCGACATCCGCGCGCGACTTCAACGCTGTCGCCAGCACCACCAGATCCGCGTCAATCTCGACCGGAATTCCGGCAAGGCTGTCGGCGCCCTTGACCCGCAGCTTGTCGCCCTCGGGATAGATGCGGCTGACCCGCCCCCGCAGGTACTTGACCCCCAGCTCCTCCTGCGCCCGGCGCACGAACTCCTCGTAGTTCTTGCCCGCCGCTCTGATGTCCATGTAGAACACATAGACCTGGGCGTCGGGGAGCTTCTCCTTGACCAGCGTCGCGTGCTTCGCGGTGTACATGCAGCACACCTTGGAGCAATAGGGATAGCCCTTGGTGTCATCGCGCGAGCCGACGCACTGGATGAAGACGACGGTCTTCGGCTCCTCGTGGTTCGAGAGGCGGACGATGTGCCCTTCGGTGGGGCCGCCGACATTCACCAGGCGCTCGAACTGCTCGCCGGTGATGACGTCGGCATACTTGCCCCCGCCGTACTCCGTCATACGCGACGGGTCGTACAGGTCACAGCCGGTGGCAACGACGATGGCGCCGAACTTTTCCGTCAAGAGCTCATCGCCCTGGTCGTAGTCCACAGCCTCCGCAGGGCAAACCTTGGCGCAGACGCCGCACTTGCCCTTTGCGGGCTTGCCATCGCTGGTCGCCTCGGCGGCGCTCAGGCTGCGGAAATACCGGCAGTTTTCGCGGTCTATGACCGGCACGTTGGGGACGGCTTGCGGGAAGGGACGGAAGATGGCCTTGCGCTGGCGCATGCCGGCGTCGAATTCGCTTGGCACCTTGGTCGGGCATTTCTCCTCGCACACGCCGCAGCCGGTGCACCTGTCAAGCCTGACCGAACGCGCGCGCTTGCGGATGGTAACCTCGAAATTGCCGATGTAGCCGGAGACTTTCTCGACTTCCGACCAGGTGTGGAGCGTTATGTTCGGATGCTTGGCGGCGTCTACCATCTTGGGTGTCAAGATGCACGCCGAGCAGTCCATTGTGGGAAAGGTCTTGTCGAATTGGGCCATGCGCCCGCCGATTGAGGGTTCGCGCTCGACCAGAGCCACCTGGTAGCCGGATTCTGCGATGTCGAGGGCCGCCTGAATGCCCGCGATACCGCCGCCGAGGACGAGCGCACGCTTGGTGACCGGCATCTCGGAGCGCGACAGCGGCTTGCCCTTGGTGGCCACGGCGACCGCGATCGCGGTCTGATCCAGCGCCTTCGCGGTGGCGAGGTCGTGGTCGGAATGGACCCACGAGCACTGCTCGCGGATGTTCGCCATCTGAAAGACATAAGGGTTGAGCCCGGCGCCGGCGATGCACTTCTGGAAGGTCGTCTCGTGCAGGGTGGGGGAGCACGAGGCGACGACCACCGCGTCGAGGTTGTGCTCCTTTATCGCGTCCTGGATCATCTTCTGCCCAGGCTCGGAGCACATGTAGCGGTACTCGGTGGCATAGACCACGCCGGGCAGCTTCACGGCCTCGGCGGCCACCTTCTTTACATCAACCGTCTTCGCTATATTCGAACCGCACCAGCAGACGAAAACGCCTACTCTGCGCAACTCGGAACCTCGATTCGTCGGGCGCGACTTCTGACGCGGCTTCGCCGCGTTCCGGAGCGGCGCAAGTGCCGCCCAAGCCGCGGAATTCGCGCGGTCGGGAGACCGCGCGCCCAAGTGTGTCCTTCAGGTGACCGGCGCCCCCGTCGTCGGGGCGAATGCCGCCCGCGCCAGCCGCATTGCATCAACAATATGCCGCCCCAGGCCGATCTTCCCGGGATCGAGCCCGAAGGCGAGACCGACCAGTTCGGTCACGTATAGCACCGGCAAGTCGAATTCCTCGCCAAGGCGCGCCGCCGCGGCCCCTTGCCGGGTGTCCAGGTTCGTCTGGCACATCGGACAGGCCACCGCGATACAGTTGGCGCCGGCGGACTTCGCATGCGTCAGGATGTCCGCTACCAGCCGCACCGCCGAGGGCGTGTTGGTCACCGCCAGGCTCGCCCCGCAGCACTCGACCTTGTGATACCACTCGACAGGCTCCGCCCCGGCCGCCTTCAACACTTGCTCCATCGAAGTGGGGTCTTCGGGATCGTCGAACTCGGCAATCTCCGGCGGCCGCACCAGAAGGCAACCGTAATACGCCGCCGGGCGAAGCCCTGAGACGGGTTTGCTCGCGCGCTGCTGTATGCGCTCCAATCCGGCGAGGTTAAGCAGCGCGTCGAGGATGTTGTAGACCTTGACAGCAGCGGCAGCTCGCGCGTCGAGCCCTTCGGGGAGTTCGCCTTCCCCGCTGGCGAGCGCCTTCGCGGCATACTTCAGCCGCCCAAAGCACGCCGCGCACGGTGCAAGCACCGCGTCCAACCCCTGCTGCGCCGCGAGTGCCAGGTTGCGTCCGGCCAGGCCGATCGCCAGGTCATCGTTGATGGCGTGGGCCGCGGTGGCGCCGCAGCAGTTCCAATCCTTGATCTCAACCAGTTCCAGCCCGAGCTCAGCGCACACCGCCCGCGTCGAAAGATCGAACTCCTTCGCTGACGCGTGCAGCGAGCAGCCGGGGTAATACGCGATTCTCATGCTATTCTCGTCGTTCCGGCTCGGCGCCGGGTCGTTTGCGCCCGGCAGCCCACTCGAATATCCGCCGCACTTGAGCCACATCGCGAACCTTGGGCCCCAGTGGGTTCAGTTTACCTTTCATGAACATCTTCTGCCCCAGTAGAATGTCCTTGAAGGGGTTGCGTGTCATCAGGCCGTACGCCGCCATAAGCGGCAGTTCGTTTTGCCGGCCGGTGCGGCGAACCAAGCCCAGGAAGATGCGGTAGAAAAGCGGGGTCTGTGGCTCGGCCGGTTGAACGCCGGATTCCAGCGCAATGGCCCGCAAGGTGTCCATGACGCGGGCGAGGTCTATGTCGCGCGGGCAGCGAGTGGTGCAGGTGGTGCAGGTGGTGCACATCCAGATGCTGGAGGCGCCGAGCGCGATGTCGCGCGCGCCAAGCTGGACGCAGCGCATCACCTGGTTCGGGGTAATGTCCATGTCCGGCGCCATGGGGCAGCCGGCGGTACACTTGGCGCACTGGTAGCAGGCGGCAATGTTCTCGCCGCTGCGTTTGGCGACATCATCGGCAAAAGAGAGGTCAGCAGTGAAGGAGCGGTCGCTCCGTGGAAACTGCACAGTCACCCTCCGCCAGGCCCCGCGCGCAGCCCCCGAAACGCGTCTGCCGCCTCTAGCCGCCGCAGCAGCCTCGTGACAAACGCGTTCAGGAACAGTCGAACTGCTGTCCGCGCCCGAAACCAAAGGACGTCCAATAGAATGTTACCAGCAGGCCAGCGCCGCGTCAAGAGGCTTGTGAGTCCTTTCACAAGTTAGCCGCTCCTGGCCTGCGAACCTGCTCCTGCCCCCGGGGGGATGCCCTTTTCGGCCTTGCAGCGAGACGCTCAGCGAAAAGCGCGACCCGCCGCTCTAGCACCGTCCTCCGACCGTGCGTTTGCCCCCTCGCGCGTGGAGGTCCGGACGATACCCGCGCTGGGGGCATCTGCGGGCGCGCTCTCAGATCATAAGCTCACCCGGGTCGGCCGATCAGGGCGTTGGAGATGTCCCGGCGGCTGATGAGGCCTACGACTTCGTCGCCGCGAAGCACAACGAGGCATTTGATGCGCTTGAGCTGGAGCAGGGCGGCCGCTTTGAGCAGAGGCGCGTCTTCGGTAATGGTATACACGCCGCGGGTCATGATCTCCGCGACCGGCCGGCGCCGCAGCGTCGCCGCGCGCTGCTCGGTGTACTCGGCGTCGACGCGATAGCGCTCCTCCTCGAAGAGTTCCGTGTAGCGCGGCAGCAGCTCGCGGATGAGGTCGCCCTCCGAAACGATGCCCATCAGCCGGCCGGACTTGTCCATCACGGGCAGGGCCGAGATGTCGCGCTCGAATATCAGCCGCGCCGCCTCGCCGACAAGCGTATCCTCCGACACGGTCACAACATCCGTGGTCATCGCATCGCCGACCTTCATGGCGCCACCTCCTGTACGGGTGGTTCCACGCCGGCACTCGGCGGCCCTGCCGCGCCGCATCTCGACCGCTTGCGGTCGACGAGCGAGGGCGATCCGCGCCTTGCGTTGACACTGATATTGGCCTGTGGTAGCATACGGCGGGTCGGCTGCCTGGTACATCCGGGGGGTTTCCGGCGCCAGCCCCCGGCCGCCGTCTTGGCCGACGAGTCGGGAAACCCATCCGGAGAGAGTCCTGGGAAACCTCTGGTGGTGGCCAGAACTTTCCACAAGTCACTTCGCGTTGCAGTTCACGGAGGCTCGGTTGAACCTGCTGTACCGCATTCCGCCACAAGAAGGTCACCTCACGATTGTCCAGCGCAAGAAGGTCGGACTGGAATACCTCCAGTTCGAGCTTCTGCGCCTGAGTGCGGGTGCCACGTGGGAGGGCGATACGGCGAGTTTCGAGGCCGTTCTCGTCATCCTGGGCGGCCGGTGCGATTTCGAGGCGAGTGGACAGCGCTGGGAGGGCGTCGGTGAGCGCGACGATGTCTTCGCCGGCAAGGCGACGGCGCTGTACCTTCCGGCCGGAAGCCGATTCTCGGCGCGCGCGGGGGATGCGGGCGTGCGGATTGCGATCTGCAAGGCTGTTGCCGAGCCAGGCTCGGAGCCACGGCTCATTTCGCCCGGTGACGTCAAGTCCCGCATCGTCGGCGCACACAACTGGCGCCGCGAAGTGCAAGACATCGTCGGGGCGGATGTTCCCGCCCGCCGCCTACTCGTGGGCGAGACGTACAACGAACCCGGCGCGTGGTCGAGCTATCCCCCGCACAAGCACGATATCGCAAGCCTGCCGGATGAGGTGAAGCTGGAGGAGATCTACTACTTCCGCGTCGACCCACCTGAGGGGTTCGGTATTCAGCGCATCTACACCGGGGACGGCGGCATGGATGAAGTCTATGCCATCCGCGACGGCGACACGGTGGTCATCCCGCGCGGCTACCATCCGGTCGCGGCGGCGCCGGGTTACCGGGTGTACTACCTTTGGATGCTCGCGGGCCCGGAGCGCGTCATGCGCCCGCGCGACGATCCCGCTCACACCTGGGTGCATACGCTGGAGAAGTAGGGCCTTTGTGAACCACTAAGACACAAAGACACCAAGGGAATCAGAGTACTTCTCGTTCTTTGTGCCTTTGTGCCTTGGTGGTTTGCGTAACGATTACTCAACGAAGGGATCCAACAATGCTCGACCCGATTGAGTCCTTGTGCCACGTTGGCATCATTCATCCGATGGCCTATCCCGAGGCGGGGAAAGGGGAAGGCCCGGTGGTTCTCGAGACCCTCGAGGCCATCCTGCGCGACGACTACTTCACCGCGGTCGAGGTTACGCGCATCAAGGATCCCGCGGCGCGTAAGCAGGCGCGGCAGATGCTCGACACCGCGCACGTGGACGTCATCTTCGCGGGCCAGCCGCCCCTACTGGGCCAGAAGCTGAACCTCAATGACCTCGATGAGGCCGCCCGCAAGAAGGCCATCGACGAATGCAAGGCGTCGGTGGACATGTCCTACGAATTGGGCGCACGCATCATGGCGGTGCTGAGCGGGCCGGATCCCGGCAAGAGCGATCGTGCGCGCGGGATGAAGCTGCTGGTGGATTCGCTCAAGCAGATCTGCGCCTATGCCCAGGAACGGGGCGAGGACTACATCCTCGCGATATCGCTCGAGAACTTCGACCGCACGATTGACAAGCGCTGCCTGATCGGCCCTACGGCCGAAGCGGCGAAGGTGGCGGATGCGGTGAAGAAGGAGTACAGCAACTTCGGCCTCACCATTGACCTCAGCCACATGCCGCTGCTCGAAGAGACGCCCCATGATATGGTTATCGCCTCGATAGACCACCTCATCCACGTCCATATCGGCAACTGCCTGACGACCGAGAAGGAGCACCCCGCTTACGGTGACATGCATCCGCGCTTCGGCATCCCCGGCGGCGAGAATGATATCCCGGAGGTCGCCCGGTTCATCGAGGCGCTCATCTACGGAGGCTACTTCAAGAAAAACGTGCCGACCGACCGGCCCGTCGTCAGCTTCGAGGTCAAGCCGGTGCCCGGCGAGAAGTCGGAGCTAGTCATCGCGAACGCCAAGCGGGTGCTTACCGAGGCCTGGGCGCGGCTGGGACAAGGATAGTCGGCACCGTCGCCGAACACGAAAAGGGAGCCGCAGCCGGCAGGCCGTCAGCCGTGGCTGCGGCGCGCTTGCGTGATGGGGTTCTTGTGCTGCCGCGACTCGCCAACTTCGACGGATCGCGCTCAAGAACTCCATTTCCGGAGAGTCTCGGATGGCGCGGGCTCGCCGCCCTTCAGGACCCCGAGGGGCCCTTCCCGTTCAGGACCCCGAATGGGGCCCTTCAGGGTCCCAGAGGGGCAGGGTCCGAGGGGCGCTCCGCAGCGGCGCTTACGCCGCCCTGCTAATACCCTGGACTCCATATGACGTGCGAGGGATAAACGTATGAGCCAAGCTAGGCAACGGCCCGATATCGCCGAACTCAGCGATCGCTGTCGGCGCATCCGCAAAGACATTCTGATTTCGCTCCACGCGGCGAAATCGGGCCACTCGGGCGGGAGCCTGTCGTCGGTCGAGATCCTGGCCGCGCTCTATTTCGCTAAGATGCGCCACGATCCCAAGAACCCCAATTGGGCAGATCGCGACCGCTTCTTGCTGTCCAAAGGCCATGTCTGCCCCGCGCTGTATGCCGTTATGGCCCACGCCGGTTACCTGCCGACTGAGGAACTGACGACCCTGCGCAAGCTTGGTTCGCGCCTTCAGGGCCACCCGCATATGCTCAAGTTGCCCGGGCTGGAGACGTCGAGCGGTTCGCTCGGCCAGGGTCTGAGCATCGGCGTCGGCATGGCGCTGGGCGCGAAGATTGACAAGAAGGGCTTCCGCGTCTATGTGTTCATGGGTGATGGCGAGACCGACGAGGGGCAGGTGTGGGAAGGGGCGATGTCGGCCGCGCACTATAACCTCGATAACCTGTGCGGGATTGTGGACCGCAATCGGCTTCAGATCGACGGCGACACCGAGAAGGTGATGCGCCTGGAGCCGTACTGCGAGAAGTGGGCGGGGTTCGGCTGGCATGTCATCGAGTGCGACGGACACGACCTCGAGGAACTGATCGATGCGCTCGACGAGGCCGAGGGGACGTGCGGCGCGCCGACCGTTATCATCGCGAACACGGTCAAGGGCAAGGGCGTCAGCTTCATGGAGAACAAGGCGGAATGGCACGGCATCCCGCCGGATGACGAGCAACTCGCCCTCGCGCTGCGCGAGCTTGAGATGACGCCGAGCAAGGAGCAGTTGGAAAAAGCCGACGGGTGAAATCGGATTACCGAGGTCCGTGGATCTGGAGAATGTGCTCACCGCTTCTGCCGGGCTCCATACGGACCTCGTCCGGAGCAGTCTCGCCTTCCAGCGGCGTCCTCCGCTGATAGGCGAGACTCCATAGATCCGCAGATGCCGCCGATTACACAGATTTTGACATTGCCAGTCTGCGCAATCTACGTAATCTGTGGATAATAGCTCCATCATACGCCGACAACGGAGTGACACGATATGCCGGAGATGAAACCCTCACGTGACGGATACGGCCTGGGCATGGTGGACCTGGCCGAAAAGGACAAGCGCGTGGTCGTGCTCGGCGCGGATCTGACCGCCTCGACGCGCGCCAACTGGTTCAAGGACAAGTTCCCGGATCGCTTCTTCAGCATCGGCATCGCCGAGGCGAACATGGTCAATGTCGCTGCCGGGCTGAGCCTGGTGGGGAAGATCCCGTTCGTCTGCACCTACGGCGTGTTCGTCGCCGGCCGCGCGTGGGACCAGGTGCGAACCACGGTCTGCTACGCGAACCTCAACGTTAAGTTGGGCGGCGCCCACGGGGGGATTTCGGTTGGCCCCGACGGCGCGACCCACCAGGCGCTCGAGGATATCGCGCTCATGCGCTGCCTGCCGAATATGACTGTTGTGGTGCCCTGCGATGCCGTCGAGACCCGCAAGGCAACCGTCGCCATCGGCAAGATGCACGGGCCCGCCTACGTCCGCTTTGGCCGCGAGCCGATCCCCGTCATCACCAACGAGAAGACGCCGTTCACCTTAGGCAAGGCGGAGACGTTCCGCGACGGCAGCGACCTCAGCATCATCGCGTGCGGCTACATGGTGGCGGAAGCGCTCAACGCCGCCGAGACGCTCGCCAAGGAAGACAAGGTGGGCGCGCGCGTTATCAACCTGCACACGGTCAAGCCGATCGACCGTGCTGCCATCGCCAAAGCGGCGGCCGAAACGGGCGCGATCGTGACCGCCGAGGAGCACCAGGTCATGGGCGGCTTCGGCAGCGCGGTGGCGGAAGTGGCAGCGCAGGAGTGCCCGGTGCCGATGCGCATGGTCGGCATCCAAGATCGGTTCGGCGAATCGGGCGAGCCCGAGGAACTGCTGGAGGCATTCGGCTGCTGCGCGCGCTCCATCGTGGCTGCGGCGCGCGAGGTGCTGAAGCAAAAGAGAGGATCTTAACGAGGTTCGTACATTGGACTGACACGCCCATCTGGCCCCAAGGGCTTGCGAACGAACCTCGTCCGGAAAAGTCTTGGCGCGGCCTTAGCCGCGCTCCGAGACTCCATAGCCGCGGATAAACGCGGATTGGGGGCACAATCTGTAGGGCGGGCTCGCCCTTCGACTACGCTCAGGGCAGGCTCCGAGCCCGCCGTCAACACCACAAGGCGGGGATGGGTATCCCCGCCCTACAACTTGGAGGTATCACATGGCATACAGCATGGACGGTTACGAGTTCAACTATGAGGAGTTCTTCCCGCGCGGCATATTCGACCAGATCAACGAGGTTCGGGTGGCGCGTCCCGACCTGATCCTGGAGGCCGCGGAGGAACGCAAGCGGCGCGAGACGCTGACGCTCGACGGCAAGATCACGGTCCTCGCCGCCGACCACCCCGCCCGCATGGTCAACAGCTATGGCGATGAGCCGGTGCGCATGGCCAATCGGCAGGAGTACCTCGGCCGCGTGCTGCGCGTCATCAGCAGCCCGGGCGTTGACGGCGTCATGGGTACGACGGATATCATCGAGGATCTGCTCATCGTCCACCAGCTTGTCAAAGAGAAGGGCGGGCCGGGTTTCCTCGATAAGCGCGTGATCCTCGGCTCGATGAACCGCTCCGGCCTGGCCGGCAGCGCGTGGGAGTTGGATGACCGCTACACCTGCTTCAGCGCGCAGAGCATCGCCGATCTCAGCCTCGACGGCGCCAAGGTCATGTTCCGCCTCGGCCTCGAGGATGTCAGGTCGAATGACTGCCTTGACGACACGGCGAAGGCCGTCAATGAATGCGTGCACCTCGGCATCCCGATCTTCGTCGAGGCGCTCATGGTGCGCCAGGACGGCGGCAAATGGAAGCCGAGCAAGAACGCGGACGACCTGGTCAAGTCCGTCGGCGTCGCCACCGCCCTGGGCGAGACTTCCCGCCTGACGTGGCTCAAGATTCCCTACTGCGAGGGCTACGAGCGGGTGGCGCGCTCGACGACCTGCCCGATCCTGATGCTCGGCGGCGAGTCGCGGGGCGATCCGACCGGCACGCTTCGGGAATTCGCGTCCGGCATCCGCGCCGGCAAGACCATCAGGGGCGCGCTGGTCGGACGCAACGTCACCTATCCCGGCCCCGACGATCCACTCGCGGTGGGGCTCGCGATCAACGAGATCGTGCACAAGGGAATCACTGCCGAGCAGGCGGTCGAGCTCTTGATGAAAAAGCGCGGCGAGAACATCGACGCGTTGACGAAGTGGCTGGGGTAGGCAAACCCTTAACCGCGGGTTAGCGCCGACGCGCGCGGATGGGGACGTGCATTGGGAACCTGATCGGACTGGGCGCGACTTCCAGAAGAAGTTGCGGACTGGCCCGCGCGATCCTAGGGCGACCTGAGCGGGTCGCCCTTGTCGGCTGGCCGCGGATTCACGCGGCGGGGCAACCGATCGTGATGTAGGGGCACGGCATGCCGTGCCCCCCCAAAGCCGCCCGGACGCATCGGGATTCGGCTACCTCCTCGCGGCGGGTTTCTATGGAGCCCGGCCACCCTCGGCCGGGGAAGGCCCAAGGCGCAAGAGCGTATGTGTGACGAAGGCACACCAAGTGAAAGAGACCGCGAGGCTTGCCGGGAAGTGTACGGATACGCCCGCGCCGATCGGAAGCGCCGGTATGGCTTTCTTGAGGGGTTGTATAGGTCCGGGCACACGCAGGAGGCGACGCTTCTTTGTCTATGCTACATAGACGACCTCGCCGGGTTGGGCTGGCCTGAAGTCCAAGGGAGCAAACGGCGATTTGTTGACGTGCTGACCCAATACGGTGGGGACGAGGCCCTGGGAGAGATCATGCCGGGGCACTTGCTGAAGGCTTTCTTCGGCGACCTCGCGCCCAAGCCACTGAAGGCACTGGCGCCGAAGATCGAGACGGCAATAGGTCACAGTGGACATCTGCACTCGCCTGAGGAGATAGTCGAACTGGCAAAGCCGCACATCACCACGGATGAGCTTAACCTCCTGAAGAAGGAGTTGTGGCGGGGACGCCTCGCGGCGGCAGCCTACGATGTGCTGCGGTGCCCGGCCGTTCATGAGCTGTCTGCACATGATGGGATCGGATACGAGCCGCGTGACTCGCCGGGCGAGGCGCGCACCTTGGACTTCCGGATGCTGCACGAATGCCTTCAGCGGCTCCTGCCTATAGCCTGGCAGCGTTTCATGGACCGCGAAGACATGTAGCGACAGCAGAGTGGTTAGGGA
>Ga0315282_10014557_pt1 | contig 11691 bp, 8 predicted proteins | sample YL17G07_20_MG_FD_203693 | JGI IMG/M metagenome (GOLD analysis project Ga0315282, IMG submission 203693) | Sediment microbial communities from Yellowstone Lake, YNP, Wyoming, USA - YL17G07_20 | ecosystem: Environmental > Aquatic > Freshwater > Lake > Sediment | place: USA: Wyoming | collected...
ATGTCTAATGGGAATAGTGTTCCGGTCAGAGACCGACCATGAGTTTCTTCATGCATGGTGGGACAGGCATTCTTGCCTGTCACGGGGTCGCAGGCAGGAATGCCTGCGCCACCATTTTCTGTCTCATGTGTCCGAAAGCTAGGGTGACTTTTTAAACATCCCGCAAGGGTGCCAGGGCCGCCTTGTCCAACCGTGCTCTTGCCTCGGCGAAGAGCGCTGACGCGTTATGTGAGCTCCGCACGAAGGGACCCGCCGCCACGGCCAGGAAACCCATGTCCTTCGCTCTCAGGGCGAGCTCGTCGAACTCCGCCGGACATACGAACCGTGCAACCGCGAGATGCTCCTTCGAGGGTGCAAGGTACTGCCCGAGCGTGAGCAGGTCACACCCCGCGGCGCGGAGGTCTGCCAGGACCCGGAGCACCTCGTCCGTCGATTCGCCCAGCCCGAGCATCAGACCGCTCTTGGTGAAGAGACCTGTGTCAAGTCGCTTGACGAGGCGGAGGAGTTCCAGCGACCGCTCGTAGTCCGCCTCCGGCCGCGCCCGCCCGTAGAGCGAGCTTACCGTTTCGAGGTTGTGACCAAAGACCTCCGGCCGGGCCTCGACCACCGTGCGAATGGCGTCCGGATTCATGCGGAAATCGGGGGTGAGCACTTCGACCGTCGCACCGGTCCGCGCCCGGACGGCAAGAATCGTCCGAGCGAACTGCGCCGCCCCGCCATCGTCCAAGTCGTCGCGCGTCACCGACGTGACCACGACGTGTCTCAGACCGAGCTTCTCCGCCGCTTCCGCGACACGCTCGGCTTCCCCGGCGTCGACCGGTTCCGGGACGCCCTTCGCGACCGCGCAGAACCGGCAGTGTCTCGTGCAGCGGTCACCCAGGATCAGGAAGGTCGCGGTCTTCCGGCTGAAGCACTCCCAGAGGTTCGGGCAGCGGGCGCTCTGGCAGACCGTGTGGATGCCGTGCGCCGAAAGCAGCGAGCGGACCGACTCCACGTCACCTCCAGCGGGCAGCCGTTTCGTGAGCCAGGGCGGGAACCGCCGACCGCCCGTCTTTGCAGGGCCGAAGTCAAACACTTCCCGGAACTCCTGCTCGAGGAGCCGACGGACTTCCCCCTCGTCCACCGCCCGGCCGAGCAGTTTCGCCATGGAGGTCACCGGCCGGTTGGAAATCCCGCAGGGCGTAATGACGCTGAAGTGCGAAAGGTCCGTGTTGACGTTCAGTGCAAACCCGTGATAGGTGACCCAGTGTCGGATGGCGACTCCGATGGCGGCGACTTTTCCGGCCGCGGTCCACACGCCGGTCAGACCTTCGACGCGTTCTCCGTCGATGCCGAAGTGTCGAAGCGTGCGGATGATGACCTCCTCGAGTCGGCGCATGTAGTCGCGCATTCCGACGTGGTGCCGGTTGAGGTCGATGATGGGGTAGCCCACGATCTGTCCGGGTCCGTGATAGGTCACGTCGCCGCCCCGCGTGACTTCGTGCAGCTCGAACCCCCGTCGGCGCAGCTCCTCCCTGTCCACGAGGACGTTGGCGAGGTTGGCCCGGCGGCCGACCGTGATCACCGGGGGATGTTCCACGAGGACGAGGAACTCCCGCGAGGAATCGGCGCGGACCTTCTCCCGCAGATCCGTCTGCAGGTCCAGCGTAGCGAGGTAATCGCTTCGGCCGAGCTGTTTGACGACGAGTGTGTGCATGGCGTCATTATGACGGAAACGCGCCCCGCGCGCAAGGGTCAGATTTTGCCGCGGAATCATCCGGACGCACGTCAGGGCGCTTCCCTCAGGAGTTCGAGCATCTTCCTCACGTCGGTCGTCGGCGCTTTGCAGGCGAAGTCCCGGCAGACATATGCCGTCGCGCGGCCTTCGATGCTCCTCTGTGCTTCGGTGAAGGGAGCAACCTGCACGATGGGGGGCGAGGGTCCCTCGGCGCGCAGAAGAACGACCACGTTGGGCAAAAAGTGCGTGTTGAGCGCCCGAAGCATCGCCTGCGTGTCCTCCGCTTCGGGCCGTCCCGCAATGACCACCTCGTGCGAGGGCCCCGCCTCGAAGTCCACCGCTAGGAGAAGGTGCGTGAACGAGGTGGGGGTGGCTTTGACCCCTTCGGAAAACGTCCGGCCAATCACCACCGCCCTGGCTTCGAGTTCGGGATCCCCGGTGATGCGGGCGAGCCGGATGAGGTCCATGGCCGCGACCGAATTCCCCGAAGGAACCGCGCCGTCGATGCTCTCTTTCCGCCGGACCAGCAACTTCTCGGCGTCGTCCGCAGTGTGAAAGAATCCGCCTGCCTTGTTGTCCCAGAAATGCTTCAGCAGCAGGTCCTTCAGGGCCAGTGCCTGTTCGAGGTGTCGCACGTCGAACGTGCTCTCGTACAGCTCGAGCAGTCCCCAGATGAGGAAGGCGTAGTCGTCCGCGAATCCGGGGATTTCGGCTTCGCCGTTCCGATAGCGATGGAGCAGTCGGCCGTCGGGCCGGCGCATTGTACCGAGCAGGAAATCCGCCGCCCGTGAGGCGGCCCGGCTGTACTCGGGCTCATCGAAGACGCCGGAGGCGTGTGCCAGGGAGGCGATCATCAGCCCATTCCAGTCGGTGAGAATCTTGTCGTCCCTGTGCGGGCGGACACGGCTGTCGCGGGCGGCGAAGAGTTTCCGGCGCACGCTCTCAAGTCTCCGGCGCAGGTCGTCTCCCGGAAGCTTCATCTCGGCGGCGGTCTGGGCGAGAGGTTTCTCAAGGTGCAGGATGTTCGTGTCGCGCCGCCCACTGCTCGCCTCTTCCGCGAAATTCCCGTCCTCTCTGACGGCGAACAATTGGACGGCAAGGTCAGCCTCTTCTCCGTCGAGGACCTTCCGGAGTTCCTCCTCGGTCCAGACGTAGAATTTCCCTTCCATGCCCTCACTGTCCGCGTCCTCGGCGGAATAGAAGCCGCCCTCGCACGACGTCATATCGCGGAGGATGTATGTAAGGACCTCGCAGGCCGTCTCGTGGTACTCGTCTCTCCGGGTCGCCTGAAAGGCTTCCGTGAAAGCCATCACGAGCAAGGCCTGGTCGTAGAGCATCTTCTCGAAGTGGGGAACGAGCCAGCGGGCGTCGGTCGAGTAGCGATGGAAGCCGAAGCCGACGTGATCCCAGAGCCCGCCCCGCCGCATCGCCTGGAGCGTTCTCTCCACCATGTCGAGGGCTCCTGCTTCACCGGTGCGCTTCCAATAGCGGAGCAGGAACGCCAGATGGTGAGGGGTCGGGAACTTCGGCGCTCCCCCGAATCCCCCGTGACGTTCGTCGAACTGCCCGGCGAACTCTCTATACGCCGGCTTCAGGATCGACTCGTCCAGGGCCTCACCGGGCCGGGCCCGCGACGCATCCTCGAGTACCTCGACCATCCTGTCGCCGGCGGCCGTCAGTTCCGCACGTCTCGTCTTCCATGCCCCCTGGATCCCGCGTGCAAGGTCCACGATCCCCATGCGTCCGTGACGACTGTCTTTCGGGATGTAGGTCGCCGCGAAGAAGGGCTTGCGGTCCGGCGTCATCAGAATGTTGAGAGGCCAGCCGCCGCTCCCGGTCATCGCCTGACACACCGTCATGTACAGATGGTCGATGTCCGGGCGTTCCTCCCGGTCCACCTTGATGGAGACCCAGGCGTCGTTCATCGCTTTGGCCACCTCCTCGTCCTCGAACGACTCGTGCTCCATCACGTGACACCAGTGACAGGTCGAGTAGCCGATGCTCAGGAAAATGGGCTTGTCCTCACGGGTTGCTTTCTCGAACGCTTCGGGACCCCACGGGAACCAGTCCACGGGGTTATCGGCGTGCTGAAGGAGATACGGGCTTTTCGACCCGATCAGCCGGTTAGGACGCTTTGCCGCAGTAGCGGCGTCTTTTTTCGCTTGCTGGTCCATTGCTTTCGGCTCCGAGGTCCGGCACGGCGGTTTCTCATTCGAGGAGGATGGGACCGCGGCCATTGCCAAGGCTGTGCAGGTCAAGGACACGGCGATCACTCGCAGGACCGCGTTTTTCGCCGCTGTGCCCCTTCCTGTACTATACTTCACGATCCCTCTCGGGACAACGACCGATCCCGCCGCGGTCCGCCCCCCCGGCATGGCGGAAAATAGTTGACATTGCGTCCCAGGTTGCTTAATCTACACTAGTCCGCCAGCGGGACTCTCACTGGAATCGGGGCAAGAAAACGGGGTTTTTGCCGAAAGGAGGATGCAATGAGGACAAGGGATATCCGCAAGCGGGCCATGGAGTTGGGGCTGAGGATCGACTCGGACAATAAGCTCGAGCTGATCCGCGCCATCCAAGCCGCGGAAGGCAATCCACAGTGCTTCCGGACCGGATGCACTTCCTGTGACCAGACCGAGTGCTGCTGGATGGAGGACTGCATCCCCGAGCAATACGCCGAGATGCAGCGTGTCTCCGGCATCGGCGCCCGCACCGGGAAATGGCGCAGGTAATCTCCGAAGCAGGGGGGAAGAAGAGATGAAAGATCCCCGCAGGGATAGGCTCCGGTGGCGCAATAAGAAGGCATGTCACGGGCGCAAGCCGAAAGCCGGCAAGCGCCTGGGAAAACGTCCCAGAGGCGGCTGATGGCCCAAACCCCGGCCATCGGCCGGGGTTTATGCTGTACGCTAGGCTTTTGCTCGCTTGAAGAAGATGCGGTGGGTGCGAGGCCGCCGACTCTTCACCGATAGCGACTGTGGGGGTGAAATAATGGCTGCGAAGAATCGAAGCAAGAAACCTGGTCTTGTTCTCGATGGTATTTCGAGGATCGCGGTTTCGGGTTTCAAGTCCATAGCAGAAGAGCAGTCAATTGAGGTCAGGCCCTTAACCATCCTTGCCGGAGCCAATAGTTCCGGAAAATCCAGTATCATGCAACCTCTGCTCCTCCTGAAGCAGACCCTCGAGGCGAGCTATGATCCCGGCGCGTTACTCTTGGACGGGCCTAATCTCAAATTCACCTCTTACGACCAGTTTCTATCACGAACGGGGAAGGGACCCAGAAGCGACGAACTCCACCTGACGTTGGGAGTGGGACCCCACCTTGTCTTGAGGATCAACTTTAGGAAAGTGCCTGAAAAGGGTCTCGATGTCTCGGAAATGTCTTTCAGCAGCACGAAAGGAAAAATCAGTCTTCGTTCGGGAATGACGCATGACGAGATTGTCTCTGTCCTTCCGCCTCCATGGAACGATGTTCTGGAGAAAGTGGAACAAGATTCAAAGAGAAGACTAGAATGGGTTATCGAAAGGGAACGATGCTTCTTGGTATTGCGTGCCACGGAAACTGGCAAGCGCAAGAGAGTAATGTTCTACCCATCATGGCCGACTTCCATTTTCGAACCCCATGTCCGCAACGTAATTCATCTCCCTGGTCTTAGGGGAAATCCTGAGAGGACATATCCTCTTTCAGGGATTGGTTCGAGTTTCCCTGGAACATTTCAGAGCTACACTGCTAGTGTCATTGCGGGTTGGAGAAAAGACAAGAACAAGAAGAAACTCGATATGTTGGGAGAGGATCTCGAGAAACTCGGACTAACTTGGAAAGTGAGAGCAAACCCGATCGACGACACGCGGGTTGAACTAAAGGTAGGGCGCCTTCCCCACCCACTTAGAGCTGGAGCACAGGACTTGGTCAGTATCGCAGATGTAGGTTTCGGGGTCTCCCAAAGTCTGCCGGTCCTGGTCGCGCTCCATGTAGCTGAACGTGGGCAACTCGTCTATTTGGAGCAACCAGAGATACACCTGCATCCCCGAGCACAAGGCGCGATGGCCGAGGTCTTGGCGGACGCGGCAATCCGGGGGGTTCGTGTCGTGGTGGAGACCCACAGTGTTTTGCTCATTCGAGCCATTCAATCTCTCGTCGCGGAGGACAGATTAGCAAGCGAGAAGGTGAAATTGCATTGGTTCGAAAGAAGGCACAGCGACGGTTGCACGCAAATCAAGAGTGCCGACTTGGATAAGGCAGGAGCTTTCGGAGACTGGCCGCAGGACTTCGGTGAAGTCGAACTCATGGCAGAAAACAGGTACCTGGACGCTGCCCAGTCCACAGGTCGGCAGGCTTAGAATGAGATCCAAGCGCCTTGTTGTCGATGCTTCCGTTGTCCAGGCGTGTGTTGACGAAAGGTCAGAGCATCCGCGGTCAAAGAACTGTCGGCACTTCCTGTTGAGGATCTATACGATTTGCCATCGGGTGGTTTTGACGGAGAAAATAAAGGAGGAATGGGACCGGCATACCAAGGGTTACGCCAGAAAATGGCGCTCCTGGATGGTGGCGGGGAAGAAACTCTTGCGACTGGAGGTTCCACTCCGTAGCGACCTGGAGGAAAGGGTAGTATCCGAATTCCCCGAAGGAAACATTCGCGAGGCCGTCCTAAAAGACCTGCCCTTAATTGAGGCTGCCCTTTCGACTGACCTGACAATTGTCAGTTTGGACGAAACTGCCCGGGAACACTTCCGCACCTTGGCCGCCCGTGTTGGCGAATTCAGGAACCTGGTTTGGGTCAACCCCGAGAGGATTGAGGAGGATCCAATCACTTGGTTGCAGAAAGGAGCCAAACCAGAGCGCCAAAAGCGATTTGGCTAATGGAAGGCAGGGGTATTCTGTTCACGCAGTGTCCCTTTGGACTGGTTGCTATGGCGAGATGGAGTTCGCATGTGACCATTTGGGGGGAATGACGATGATCCGTCAGCCTGCCGTCGCCGGCCAGTTTTACGAGGGACATCCGGACGCCCTGAAAGTGGACGTCGAAAGCCACCTCGACCGCTCCGCTCAAAAAGAGGATGCCCTTGGTTGTGTCTGTCCGCATGCGGGATACATGTACTCCGGGGACGTGACCGGGGCGGTGCTTTCCGCGGTCAACATCCCCAAGACGGTCGTCGTGATTTCCTTCTCCCACCGGGGGATCGGCGAACGGTACGCGGTCTGGCCGGACGGCGCCTGGAAGACGCCCCTGGGCAAGGTCCCGATCAACGAGCCCTTGGCCTCGAAGCTGCTCAAGGGCTCCTCGCTCCTGGTGGCCGACACCGAGACCTTCGCGTTCGAACATTCGGGCGAGGTGATGCTTCCGTTCCTCCAGGTGCTGAGACCCGACGTCGACGTGGTGATGGTCTCCATATACCCCGTGTCACCTCTCGACGACCTCCAGACCATCGGTCGTGAGATGGGGACGGCGTTCACCGAAACGGAGGCGAAACCGCTGGTTCTATCCAGCACGGACATGACTCACTACGCCTCCGCCGCGACCGCCGAAAAGCAGGACGGGCTCGCCATCAAGCAGATGCTTCTCCTCGACGAGGCACGGCTCTTCGAGGTGGTCCGCGACAACGACATCTCCATGTGCGGGGTGTGTCCCGTCGTCGTGATGATGGCATGCGTGAAGAAGCTGGGAGCGACCATCGCACGACTCGTCCGCTACGAGAACTCAGGCAAGGCCACGCAAGACGATTCGAGCGTGGTCGCCTACGCGGGACTCATCTTCAAGTAGCAGGCTATCAACAGAAGAACCGCCGCACCGCCTGAACTCTTCCGTTGGCAAAAAGAGAACGACCCAGCCCGAAAGGCTGGGTCGTTTCTCTACCCCCGATTCCGGCTCAATCCGCCGGCTACTTCACGAGATGCTTCCCGGGCAACTCCCGGATCTGACTGCTCGTCACCTCAACGTGCGCCAAGGCGTTCATCATCTCCCACCCGAAGATGGTGACGACGTCATCCTTCTCGTAGTTGATCTCCTTCAGCTTGGCATCGAGCCAGTTGCGCATCATGGCGAGACTCTGGAGCGTGATCTCGATGTCGCCGCGGAGCTCGACGTACCTCCGCCAGAGTTCGTTGTCCAGTTCCGTGGCGGGCGCCGGCTCATCATCCAAGATCCAGACGAACCGGTGTCCGTCCTGCCCGGAATGACCGTACATGTTCCCCCTCCCAAACGGTCTCAGGCGAACTGCCGAAGGTCGCCTCGCACCACAGACGGTCACACGTGAGGCACGGCATCTCGGTGGTTTCCCCGGAGAGATACACATCGAGTCCCTCGCAGTCCTGACAGACGCTGCGTCGCTGAGCCATTCCTTCCCCCGAACAGGCCCACGGACGGCCTGTGCTGCCCCGGATTCACCCCTGCGATGTGCCCTGGCTCAAGCGGGGTCGCGGCCGAATGCTTCTTGAGCAACCTCGCTGGAGCCCCATGTGCCCATATATTGAGTCCCCTGAGCGCTAGCCCCCAGCATGTGGGGCTATTTTCTCAGCGAGTGTCAGTTTGGCCACCCTGGGCGCACCGTCAAGCTTTCTGTTGAAAATTTTCAACGGAAACTTGGGAACTACCTGTTGCGGTCGACGTCCCAATGAACCACAAGAGACCGCGGCCGCGCGACCCAAAGACTCAACCTCTTTGCTGGGTACATGTTAGGGCGCAGACGGGCACCAAAGCGCGTATGGCAGGCAGGGAAAGAGGAGAATATCGGTCTCAATGGCCGCTGGCAGGCGTCTCAGGCGGGGCAACTCCACTTGTACTAATATGTGACAAACCGGCGCCGAGCTTTCCAGCCGGCCGGATGGCGGAATCCCGGTATTTCCTCACACGAAGATGACCCGGAAGAACTCCTCCACCGTGGTGTCGCCGTGGAGGATCTTTCGGCGTCCGGACTCCTCCAGGGGCTGCATCCCTTGTTCGATTGCGAGCCGGTAGATGGCTTCCTTGGTGGTTTCGCGGAAGACGAGTTCCTTGAGTTCCTGCGTGATCTCCATGATCTCAAAGACCCCGGTCCGCCCGGAGTACCCGGTGTGGAAGCACCGCATGCAGCCCTGACCGCGGAAGAAGGGAGTTTCCTTGTGCTCTTCCGGATCGAGAGCGACCTGTCGATACACCTCCGGAGTCGGATGATACTCCTGGCGGCAGTCGGGACAGATCTTGCGGACCAGACGCTGGGCGATGACGCCGATGACCGCGTTCGAGATGAGAAAGCCCGGGATGTCGTACTGGTAGAGCGAGCTAATGGTCGAGGGGGCGTCATTCCCATGAAGCGTGGTGAGAACCAGGACCCCGGTGAGCGCCGCACGCACCGCGATCTTCGCCGTCTCTTCGTCGCGGATCTCACCCACCATGATGGTGTCCGGGTCCTGTCGGAGGATGGACCTGAGACCCGTCGCGAAGTCGAACCCCCGACGGTAATCCACCTGGAGCTGGTTGGTCCCCTTCAGGCGGTACTCGACCGGGTCCTCGATCGTCATCACGTTGCGTTCGAGCACGTTGACCTGGTTGATGCACGCGTAGACGGTGGTGGTTTTCCCGGAGCCGACCGGACCGGCGGCCATGATCATCCCGTAAGGCTTCGCCAAGAGCGTGTCGAGGATCGAACGCTGCTGGGGTTCAAGTCCCAGTTGTCCCAGTCCCTGGACTACGGTTTCCTCGTTGATGATGCGGATGACGACGGATTCGCCGACGTATCCGGGGGCGGTGGCGATGCGCATGTCGAGGGTGCGGCCGTCGGTCTCGAACGTGAGGTGTCCGTCCTGCGGGCGTCGGCGCTCGACGATGTCGAGACCGCTCATCACCTTGAGCCGGCTGATGACGCCGAGTCCCGTGCTCGACGGAATATTCATGACGTCGTATAAGAGCCCGTCGATGCGGTAGCGCACGCGCAGTCCGCGCTCCTGACTTTCGAGGTGAATGTCGGTCGCACGGGCATGGAATGCCCCCGTCAGGATGGACCCGGTGAGCGCCGCGATGGGAATGTCGCCCGAAACCTCACCCAGCACCTGGGCCTGGGCGGAAAGCAGGATCGAGCGGTATTCGTCCCCGGCCGTCGTGCGCAGGCCGGCCCCGGGCGCCGCCCCGGCCGGCGTCACCTTCTCGTCGATGACCCGGCGCAGGTCCCCGGCAACGGCCACGTGCGGCTCAAACTCCATGTCCACGAGCGAGCCCATGCGTTCGAGCGTCGGAAGCACGGTCGGGTCCATCATCGCGACCCGGAGTTTCCTGCCGTCCCGTGCGAAGGGCAGCACCTGGAGCCTCACGACCACCTCCGCGGGAATCGCCGCTAGGACGTCGGCGTCGGGTGTCTGGGAGGCGATGTCCACGACCTGCAGTTTGAAGAGGTCCGCGACCGCCTTCGCGAATTCCCGCGCGTTCACCAATTCCGAACCGGCGATCAGCTTCACGAGAGAAATCCCTCGCTCCTGGCGCTCCGCTAGGAACCGGCTCATCTCCTCGCGACTCAGCAGGTTCCTCTTCACCAGGAGCTCCGCAAGTGCGTTGTCGCTGCGGTAGATGAACGGGAACTCGTTGAAGACGTGCAGGGCGTCGGCGACCTGCTTGGGGAGTGCGAGGTCCAGGTTGATGAAGGTCCGCCAGAGCGACACGCCCGTCCGCTTGTGATAGCGGATGGCCTCGTGAAGCTGTTCCTGCGTGATGACGCCCTGTTCCAAGAGGATCTGTCCGGCGGCCCGTCCGGTTTCCTCCTCCTCCCGGCGGACCTCCTCGAGCTGTGTCCGGGTGATCCAGCCCGAGTCCGCTAGGACGTCTCCCAGCCGCGACGTGCCGCCCTCCGGCAGCGTCACCTCGTTCTCGAGCATCCGCCTCATCCTCCCCCACGGAACCTGGGGAAGCAGGATCTGTCGGAGCGTGAAGCCGGTCCGCTCCTGTTTCTCCTGGGCGCGTCGGAGCTGCTGCACACTGATGAGGTTGGACTCCCGCAGCATCTCCGCAAGCTGTTTCTCGTCCCATTCCGTCTTGGCCACGTCCGTATCCTCCCCGTTCGCATGTAAGCCCTCTCCCTCGCTTCTGCGGGCGAGAGGATGAAGGTGAGGGGCAGTTCGTGGCCGCCCCTCCCTCACCCCGAAGTTCTCCCGAAGGGGAGAGGGGGTGACCGCCGTCGTCCCTGCCACAGCTTCCACGGAGCAACGACAATTCTAAACACCGCTCGGCCGCGTCGCAAGCATTCTCCTGAAACACCGAGACGCCCCCGCGAAGGGGCGCCTTGCCCGCGCTCGCCGCACGGAGGTCTCGTCCTGCGAGACCGCCGAGCCCGCAAGACCGTCCGTCACTGCGAAAGACGGCCGACGCTCATGGACCGCGGCCGTTTCCTCAGTGCATCTCGGCTTCGCACGTCCCGATGCCGCGCCGGTAGTAGTTGAACTGCACGTTCGGATGGTCGGCTAGGAGGCTCATCGGCACCGCGGAGTCCGGAAGACGCTTCGAGATCATGAACGCGGTCAGACGCTGGCCGAAGGGGTTGTCGTGCGTCCCGGCGTGCCAGATGGAGACCTTTTCCGCCTGCCAGGTCTCGACCGGCCCGACGGAGACGGCCCTGGCCGGCACCCCGGCGACGTTCCCGCCGCCCGAGGTCCGGGCGTTCTGGATGAGCGTCATCGGGTGGAGCTCCACGACGCGCGTCGTGAGTTTGCGGTACTCTTTCGGGGGCGGCGGGTTGTCCTTCCACTTACCCTGGCGGCGCGGGGGGTCGTTGAACGCCCAGTGCTTGACCTCACCCTGGCCGCCCTGCATGGTCACGCAGCGGACGCCTTTCCAGCTCGCGATGTATTCGTTCGGATCGGCCTTCGGGAAATGGAGGTTCTTGGGATGGATGGCGAGCTCGGGCCGAATGCGGCCAAAGCACAGCTCCCTGTCCGCCCGGGCGAAACTCAGCGGGTGCGTCTCGGGCGCCTCTTTCCCGTCCAGGTACCACTCGTCCATGCCCCAGAAATGGGC
>Ga0315282_10014558_pt1 | contig 11690 bp, 10 predicted proteins | sample YL17G07_20_MG_FD_203693 | JGI IMG/M metagenome (GOLD analysis project Ga0315282, IMG submission 203693) | Sediment microbial communities from Yellowstone Lake, YNP, Wyoming, USA - YL17G07_20 | ecosystem: Environmental > Aquatic > Freshwater > Lake > Sediment | place: USA: Wyoming | collected...
CAGCAGCACAGAATCCGGCCTCGAGTGTCATCGGACTGTATGTGAACAGCGAGAGCCCGGATCTCCTGGGATCCCCATTGATGTGGAAGCCGTTCTCGGACATGAAGAAGAAATAATCCTGAAGCATCTTCCAAGCCATGTGCGGTCTTCCTGACCTGGATGCGATGAGGGAGGCCCATGGGAAACTCCACCCAGTCCATTCGCTCGTTCCAAGCCTTACCAATTGGTCAAGGGAGCGATCGATCAGTTGTCTCTCAACCCCTGTGCCCTCAATAGTCAATAAGCCGAGGGGATGTATCGGCATAAGGTGGGAGTGGTGCCGGTGTGAGTGCATTAGCCTTTGTTCTTTGAATATCTGCAAACCGTACTCGTCTTGAGGGTAATCCACCAACTTCACAAGCAAATCCTTCCATCTCGGCAGATCGGGGTCTTCGAGTTTCAGGATAGAACAAGTCTCCATGAGAGCCTGCGCTAGGAATTGCATTAGGGCTAGATCACACGTGGTGTCCATTCCCCAAGCACCAGCTGAATTCTCCTCCCACTCTGGGGAGTTGCTCAACGGAAGGTGGTACTTTCCATCGTCGCCTAGCTCAAGCAGGTTAAGGTAAGTCTTCATGAAGGAGCGCATGAAAGGGTAGGCACGTGTCCTTAGGAAATCCTCATCCATGCTGTAGAGGTAATGGAGCCAGTAGTGGTGGGCAAGCCACGCCCCGTTGCCTGGCCAGAAGTTTGTGGTGTAGTAGCCATATATCGGAGCGCCATCAAGGCCCATCTCGCAGCGCGACCAAGCCCCCTCAAAGCCGAAGAAGTCTTTACACATCTTCTCGAAACGAGGAAGGTTCTGATAGAATCTCTCGTAGAGGGGCAACCCAAGCTCCAAGCGATTTGATGCATACACTGGCCAGTATGATTCCTGCACATTCATGTCAAGGTGATAATCGCCATTCCAAGGAGGCATGACGCCATCCTCCGTCCAAATCCCCTGAAGGCTGATGGGGTATTTGCCGGGCCTACTGCAACAACCGAGCTTGTAGATCTCAAAGTAAAACAAATTCTCAAGCTTAGGGTCGGGAAGGCAGATGAACGATCTGTTCCAATATTTGTGCCACCACGCCTTGTGTTTCCCGAGGAGGCCCTTCCATCTAGATTCCTTGGCAAGAACCCTCTTGCCGAGTTCCACCAATCTCGCTGTGTTCGCTCCTGTGACCAATGTGAGGTAAATCGTATCTGAGTGCTTGCCTCGTTCGATGCGCCAAACGACAGCATATCCCCAATCGCCTCTGTTCTGCAAGAGCCAACCGGAATCCGCATCTCGATCCCCTGTGGTGCTGTATCCCCACTTCTTGAGCTTCGAAGCGGCTTCATCATTAAGGTGAGACAGAGTGACATTGACCTTTTGAAGCCTTGATGTGCCATCGTACTTGAAATGGATTCCAAAGATATTCTTGGAGGCAGAGATGAAGGCTTCCCAGAGAATCATATCACCCGAGATGCTGAATTCACCCTCTGCGACCGCGTCGTATAGCCTTAGGCGGGCTGGGAATTTGGATACACTCGATCCAAAATCGAGCTCCAGCCTTGGCAGAGGGAGGCGCGTCGGGTGAACCTCGGTCTGCCTGAATTCAATCGTCCCTTCCTTTTCAAAAAGGAGCCTTGCCTCATCGAACTTCCTCTCAGATATAAGTCCCCTCAAGCCTTGGTAATTGAAGCGCGGATCCTCTGGTGGAGTTGAACGAAGTTCCCAAGCATCGTATTTGTCTAGAGTAACTTTGAGTGGGTGGCAGTTCCCCCAGATCATTGTGCCGATATCGCCATTGCCGAGGGGGATTCCAGAGAGCCAGGTGGGTACCAAATCATAAACGAGATCATGTTGGCCCAGGAACTGGCCAATCGATTTCGATGGCACAGCGCTCATTACATGGCCTCAATTAGGGCTTCTTCTTTAGTTTTACCCATTCATTGCATACAACATGCCCTAAATGGATCCATGGAGTTCTTTCAACATCCTTATCGCAGACTCGACCATCATATCCCCTGCCTTAGGGATCAGCGTGCTCGCTCCGATCGTGGTCTCATAACTCCCTGTGACCTCCAGTGGGCCTGCCTCCTCAAAGGCCTTGGTTGTGGGCACATATCCTATATTTGGCCAGCCATCATTGGCCAGTTCGATGACGAAGGTGTGCTTGAACGGTGACTCCCTCTTGATCCTCAGGCCGTGTTCCACGAAGATCTCGTCTGGGAGCCCGACGATGGCCACGAGATCTCCTAAAGCTAACACCTGGACCCATGTCTTAAGTTCCTTGGGAGCTCTCTTTAACTCCTCGATCCTTGGCCCAAAGAAGTACTTCAATGTGAACTGAGTCATATTTTGAGGAGCTACCTCCCCGCTCATGAGCCTCCTCGCGAACTCGATCTCTTCCTCTTTTGGCATCCTCCTCGGTATTGTGAGTTCCTCCATCGCAGCTGCCAGCTTCAGGGATTTATGGAAGACCATCTGGTTCCAAGCCCAGATCGACTTCGCAGCGACAAGGGCCGCCACCCTCTCTGCATGTCCGAAGAACTTGTTCACATTCTTATGCGGTTTCATGGCGTCGTACATGATCACATCTCCGCACGCCCCGTTTGCCAATATCGCAACGAACTCCTCACCTCTCATGTGTTGAGCTATCTCCGAGAAGGCACCGAAGTAGTCAGCGGAGATCGTGTACATGTCTTCCCCCTTCTCCGTCGGATCCAAGCCGGCATAGTGCATGCCATAATTGACGAGAAGTGAGATCGTCCTTCCGTTCGGCTCCCTCGCACAGAGGACGCCAACCTCAGGATCTATGGGTCCAGCTGGCCTGACTATGTTTGGGTTTAAAATTCCTGGGTTCGTGCACACTGTACCATTTTTCATGAGAAACCGCCTGTTCCCTAGTGGCTTTGATTCCTCCTCCACCTCGCACCCGAGTTCAGCGTCCACAAGCCTGTTATTTGCTATCTGTACGCAATCAGCGACCTTCTGTACGAGTGTTTCGCCATATTCTGTATCCACCACTGGGCCAGTGTGGGTGTGGGTGCAGCATATCAGCACATTCTTAGGCGATATCCCACATCTCTCGTTGATGATCGTCTTAGCTCTGTCGAAGTATCTCCTACTTGCGCCAACGAGATCACATACAACAATTGCGATCTTTGTCTCCCCATTATGCAAAACGAGGGACCTGGCATGTAGATTATCATGGACGTCCCTCGCTATTCTCTCCTCAAAGTAGCCTTCCATCTTCGTCCCAAGTGGAGGAGTGATATCAACTACAGCTGCTCCGGACTTCAACATGGGCATCGTTGATCATGGCCAAAGACATGATCCATTTAAAAGAATACCTGTTCTGAAAATTCGCGATGCCATTATGACTATACGAACCCAGTCTAACCGTTCGTGGGAGAAGTGGTTATCAGCAGACAGCCTTATCGCGAGTAAGAAAGGAATTGTAGTGTGATCAATCCCATTATCAGAAAGACTACACTGAAGGGAAAGATGTACCACATCTCATACAATCCTATTATCGAAGCCGCCATTAAAGGAGCGATCGAGGACGCCACTCCATCTGTAAATAGGTAGGCGCTGAAACTCAGTCCCTTGCCGGTTATAGGCGCTAAATCCGCCACCATCGCATTTATGGGAGTCCATACACTATTGCTGAAGAACATGAATACGAGGTAGGCGATCGCCAAAAGGTAGAACTGGGTTAAGAATGCCATAGCGGAGAGGGGAATGGCGGAGCATAGTATGGCCAAACTTAACGCCTTCTTCGCCCCCATCTTCTCCCCTAGATATCCACCGTTCAAGGATCCCAATATACCTATGAAAGTACCAAACCCGAAGATCAAACTAGCCATCGATTCTGAGAAGTCCCTGATTGCGACGAGATAAGTGGTCATATAGGTTTGGGCTCCAGCATAGCCCATTGCCCTGAATCCTATGGCGAATAGTAGGATGATGAATGCGGTAGAAAGTATGGAAGGTAATTTTAAACCAGATGTCTCTTCAGTCCCAATATCCTCGGATACCTTCGTCCCAAGTTCCTCGGACTTTAAAATTATGAATCCCCAGATAAGTATGGGAACGGCCCAAAATATGTAGATCCATCTCCAACCTATCGTTGCAAGGAAGATGGAGAGCACGATGAGTCCAATAGCCGAACCAAAACTCCCAAGGGCGTTGTGAAAGCCCATCGATCTGTTCATCTTCTCTCGCTCGACAAGTTGGCTTATCCTGCTGAGCCCTGAGACGTGATAGACCGGGGAGAAAAGCCTCATTATGGAAACTCCGAGGACTAAAACCCAGAAATTGCCTGCCTGACTTACGAGGAGGGCTGAGAGGGCTTCGGTGATCATGCTTGTGAATAGAAGCTTTTTTGTGGAAAACCTTTCGGCCATAAATCCGGAGGGGAGGTTCGCAAAAAGCTGAGTTAGGCTTGGGACGGTTGCTACGAGGGCAGCTTCAAAAAGGCTCATATCGAACTCTCTAATGAAGACGGGAATTAAGGCGACCTGCGTCAGTAGATAAACCTCGACGAACATGTGAGTTATGCAGACCACCCAGAAGGACTTCATTCCAGTCACAGATCTTGTCTCTTGAGGCACTCGATTGGCGAATTGAAGCTATATAAAAGCTCAACTTTTCGCAGGATCTCGCGTTCTGTCCCGATAAATAAAGGCATAATCGCATGCGCATCTTGGAAAACGATAACCCGTAAGCCATGTTTGAGTGGCACTTTATGGGGTGATGATGTTTATTTAGGCGGTCTCTACAGAGACTTTTTGTTCACTTGGTAGTTGTATGGTGGCTTTCATCATGACTTGCATAGAAGCGTTGATCGATCGCTTGGGCATACATTGCATTATACTTGACCTTGATGGGACTCTGGTAGATACGCTAGAGCTGCATGTAGAGGCCTTTCTGAGGGTTGCCAAAGAGCTGGGCATTGATGTGTCAAGGGATCGTATTGAGCAGAATATGGGCCGTACTGCAAGGGATGTTCTGCTCGCGATAGCGCCGGGAATCAACGATCCAAAATTAGCTTACTATGCTCGGAGAAAGGAAGATATCCTAACGGAACTCCTAGGTGGTGTCCATCCTCTTCCCGGTGCCTCGGAGCTCTTGGGGAAGTTAAAACAGACCGGCCTCCCATTGGTATTGGCATCTTCCACGACATTGAGGAACGTCGAGGAGATCCTCCGAGTTACGGGCTTGATCGGTTACATCGACGAGATGGTTACGGCCGAGGATATCGTTGCTGGGAAGCCGAATCCGGATATCTTCATTAGGGCTGCAGCGAAAGGGGGATCGGACCCCGAGCATAGCTTGGTGATAGGAGACTCGGTCCACGACATTGCAGGAGCTGTGAGCGCAGGCTGTCCCACTGTAGCCGTGGCTTCTGGCAAGCACACCCTGGAACAGCTGAGCAGTTTAAAACCAAACTTTATCGTCAAAAGCTTGACTGATTTGCTCCATTGACCATATTCAGTGAATGTACACTTTCCCTTCTGAAAATGCTTAAGGGATAGTTCATCGTTTTCATTATTGGCGATGATATGTTCCCTATCGAAGTATGGCTAGGTTCACTCCTTCTCTATTCAATTCTGAGGATACCCGATGTCGAGTCGACACGTTTGATCCTTACCAAATTAAAGCCCGAGCAATACGAGGTGAATGTTTTGTTGTGGCGATTAATCAAGAAGTCCAGCTTTAATAAAGCTATGATAATACAATGGCTCATCATCGCTCCCCTCATAGCATCTCTCGACGCTTTGTTTGTCTATCCCGCGCTTGGATTTTCGATGGCTTGGTTGTTCTATGGCCTGTTCCATTTAGTGGCTGCTGCCAACAACTTCCAGTTATACTCCCGTATCAAAATGGAAGGGGTTGAAGCCATTGAGGAAAGCACAAGGCGCTTTACCGCGTCGCTTAGGAGGCTTTCGACTTCAAAGCGTATAGCCTTCTTCGTGGAGATGAATCTCCTCGATATCATTCTCACAGCATATGGCTTTATTGCTATAACGCTCTTCGGAATATTGTTGGGTTCTATGAGCATCCAATTCAGAGCCCCTTTTCCTTATTTTCTCTCAATCATCCCTGTGAACATGATTATTGTCCTTGTCTTATACCCACCATTCAGGATCCTTGCCACTTTCATCATATGGAGGAGGAGGCTCAAATTTTCAAAGGGCGAATCGACATTACTGACGGATCGCTAGAGGATGGATCTTTCGAATATCAAAGACGATCTATACCCTCAGCCATGACCTTATGTTATTAGCACTATGTATAGAATATGCAAGCGGACTCTTGTGCATCAATTGGTTTTCATCGAATTGAACTCAACCTCCGATCGTCAGCGAGTATGAAACATATATCAGTCCAACTCTAGTGTAGAGGGCTATGGTATACAGGATCGGTATTGTCGGATCGGATAACTCTCATGCCATAGCATTTTCGCAGATCGCGAATGACCCAACCGACCATAACCACTTTCCCGGCTTCGAGGCTACCCATCTGTTTGCCAGAACTGGAATCATTGGTCGGCATATAACTCTCTTCCTCGTCCCTCACATAGAATTCTTATGAGGGACTGGAGACCTCTTATGTGATCTAAGAGATCATCGCATTTTTAAGCCTTCATCGGTTTCTTAACTACTTCCGAATCAACTCCCCCTCAAGCTACTTCATAGAAATGACCCTCCTTTTCGAACTGTTCCACCTCCTTTTCCCGCTTTTCCCTCCTACTCCTCCTCCAAGCCAAGATCGAAGATGCTATTTCAAGGGAATACTTTGTGCCGGTGAAGGTTATAGCTACAAGCAATACCATGCCAACGAATGATCCCATGTAAGCTGCAAGTTGACCCACAGGGGAGTTCAGGATGCTGATAGGATCGAAGCTCTTGTCCAATATCCCTACAAACTTAAAGAACTCGAAGATCGATGTGAAGAGGGCCTTAGTTCCGCTCGGTGTATTCATGTACCACATGCATAAAGACATAGCGATGATCGATAGAAGAGCCGCTAATGCGGTGCTTGAGACACCCCTTCTGTCTTTCAACAGATCCCTTAGTTTCTTTATTTGTCCCATCACCAGGACGATTTATTCACGTATATAAGCTCCGATATATCCCGCTAGATCGTTCCGCTGTTAGTCTTGCATCCTAAGTGTGAGCAATTATTGTTGTCTCTTCGTCTGACTTAACAAGAAAATGATGTAAAAATTTGATGGATCATCCATTAGTGTCTTTCCATCCTTTTGACCTGCTTTCGCCCAACAAAAATGGGAATGGTCGAACTTCGATAGCGAAAAGATCTCACTTCCCGTGGGGATTCGAGGAGATGTTTGCATCGCGGTCGGTTATGAGGGGGCATGACTTCTGCTAAAACCGCGCTTTTGCACTTGCTATCTCAAGACATCTGCGTTTAGTGCGTACTTTGGCTCCTTCCCTTCCAACGCTGCTATCACTTCTCCAACAGCGGCATCGAGTTGAGCCCTTATCGAATAAGGCCCGTCACCTACATGAGGTAGGAGTACGAGGTTACCAAGTTCCTCACCTATCTTGTAGAAAGGATGGCCTTCTCTTGGTGGTTCTTGGGTATACACGCTAATACCGGCACCACCTATCAGTCCTTCCCTCAATGCATCGTAGAGTGCTTTTTCGTCTACAAGCGCGCCCCTGGCGGCATTTATCAGGATCGCATCTCTCTTCATCATCTTGAGTTCCCTTTCGCCTATGATGCCCCGTGTCTCGGGAGTCAGAGGGATATGCACCGTAATCACGTCGGAAGTCTTCAGTAGCTCCTCAAAGCTAACGAACCTTATGCCCATCTGCCTCTCGACCTCGTTATCCCTGATCACATCGTAGTATTGAACCTTCATCTCGAAACCAACTGCCCTTTTCGCGATCTGCTTGCCGATCCTCCCCAAACCGATTATGCCCAGGGTCAGGGGAAATGCTTCTCGTACCAAAGAGTAATAATCGCTCGTATAATAGATCCCATTTCTCATCACCTTATCCATGAATGTTATCCTCCTCAGGAGCGATAGCATTAATGTGAAAGCTTCTTCTGCCACCGCCTTCGCTAGCTCCGGAACAGGCGTATTCGTTACAAGTATCCCCCTCTTTGTCGCGGCAGTCATATCAATGTTGTCGTATCCCACTCCCACTCTGGCTATTATCTTCAACCTATCTGCATTCACTATAACCCTCGAGCCATATGGCTCATCTCCCGCCAATGTGGCATCAATGCCCTTCAGTCCCTTAATTAGTTCATCCTCTGTAAACCATCTCCCTATACTATTGTTCGCGACATCTATCGAATGTGCATTGAGCATCTTTGTCATCCGCTCCCTGAGGTTGTCGGGGAGCGTATAGATCATATTCAGACATCTGGCCAAATATCTAGCACCTTCTATGCACCGATGTCAAATTTCTTTTTCCACTTATCGATCGCATCTCGGTTCAGTGTGGATTTCGGCGGTTTCCCTTGCAGTGCCATTATGCAGCAATGGACTTGGGCCATAGTTAACCCTCTCTCCATCTCCTCGCTTAGGCCTGATACATGTGGGGAGAGTAACAGCTTATCCGATATCTCGGGGTCCATGAGAGGCGAGTTCTTTGGCGGCTCCTCCTCGAACACGTCCAAAGCCGCACCGGCAATCCATCCGGCCTTCAATGCCCTGTGCAGTGCGCCCTCATCGATTATGGGACCCCTCGCAGTATTGATTATGTACGCTGTCTTCTTCATCCTTCCCAATGCCCCCTCGTCAATGATATGCTTCGTCTCAGGTGTCAAAATCGCGTTAATGCTTAGGAAATCCGAATCCCTCAATAGCGTGTAAAAATCCACCAGTTCCACATCCAATAACTCGGCCTTTTCTTCAAGAACATATGGATCATATACTATCACCCTCACCTCCCAAGGCTTCATCAACCTAGCGATGAAGGAGCCAATCCTCCCGAGGCCAAGTATGCCAATTGTTTTGCCCTTCACATATACGCCCTTGATCTTCTCATAATCGCTAAGCCATACATTCCCCTTAACATTCCTATCGCAAACCACGAGCTTCTTTGCGAGTGCTAGCAATCTGGCAACCGCTCCCTCAGCGACACCCACATAGTCGGCAGGAACCGGCGTGTTCACGACCAGTATTCCATTTCTAGTAGCGGCTTGTACGTCGATATTATCAACACCTATGCCAGCCTTAACCACTAGCTTCAGATTCTTTAAGTCATTCAGAACCCTTGATGTGATCTTCTCTCGGGCGATAAGAAGTATTACATCGACGTCCTTTCCTTGTTCTATTAATTCGTCTTCGGAATACGGTTTGTCTGCATCGGTCTGTGGTCTGCCCATTATCACCTCGCAGTTATTTCCCTCAAGGATCTCCTTGCCAGCTCTCCAGACCTGTGGCATTGGCTCGATCCACCAGACCTTCCATTTCCTTTGAGCACTCATCATGCTGATGACTTCCGATTTTCACTTTTATAAGCGTTCTTTGAGATGGGCGGATAGAGATTAACTTACTCATACATGAATGATAGATGACCTCAGCTGTAAGCCTGGAATCCCTGTGTTGATAGATCGTACCAAGTATATCTTCGAACTACTACTTCACATAAAGTAAGGTAGTTAAGAGCACAGTGATAGCATATCAGATAGTTTGGTTCTAGTAATCGCCACGGCTTTAGTGAGTTTTTTTATTATGACCAAGTTCTTTTGCCATCTTGTAATAATGAAAATTATGCTCGGCTCCAACTGAAAAGCAAGCTTCTTTCAATGTCGTAAAATCAAGCGAATCGTAGAATAGTTTTGATACTGGCGTTGATTCCAAGAAGAGAGTAGTAACCCCATTGGCTAGAGCTCTTTCCTCCAGCTCATGCATGATCAGTTTCCCAAACCCCTTTCTCTGATGTGAAGGATGTACGAATACGCCTTGAATTTTTTCGCCAAGCAGCGTACCCGTTCCTATGATCCTCTTCTCATACTCCAACACAACGGTATATCCATTCCTTGCTTCATCAAGGATGTGCTCCCTGGAATGGTGGCCCTCCATCAGATGTTCCCTATATTCGACTGGATATTCGAAATATGATATCCCCATCGTCTCATCGATCAAGCTCTTGATGCCCTCCAGATCCTGATCTCTGAACGCTCTCAGCTTAGCGTCTAGCATCATCTCGCCTCTTTAGCACGCTTGAGCCTTTTCTCCAGCTTCTCGAGGCGCACATTGGCCGCGGTTATAACTGGCTCAAATCCCAGTCCTTTCCAGAACTTTTCAGCCTCCCTATTTCCTATAGCGTATCTGAGCGTTACCTGCCTGACGCCCTCCGACGCGAAGAATCGGCAAAGCTCCCCCACCAATCGTTTCCCAACGCCCTTTCCTCTGAACTCCTTCTGAATATATATGTTCATGATCGTACCAATGTTGTCTGGGCTATAGTCTGTTCTGTGTGAAACTTGTCCATGGGCGAATCCCACGATCTTTCCCTTCACAGTTGCTACGATGATTCGACTGTCCTCCTCCTTCATCCCCTCCTTCAACCCTTGTTTGAGAAGACCCGCTCCCTTTTTGGTGATCCGCCATATCCGAGGGTTTGACTTCTTAACATGGCGTTGCAGCGACAGCCTGAGCTCTACAAGTTTATCGATGTCCGAGGGTTTGGCTGTTCGAACCGCTAGGTCGTCCATGAAATTCGCATTTATAGATTACGTCCCATTTAATAAGATTAGCCTCGCGACGAAAGGTATCAACCTATTGAATACAAGGACACTAATGGGAGAATTCTTTTCCATAGACCCGTCATGATCAGTTAGGGGGATTTATCTGCCAACATAAGCTAGAACTTCAGCCTTCCCAAGTTGTTTCAGGGCGTGAAGTCTTGCATAGCCATCATAGATCACCATATCCCTACCTCTTACTACGATTGGCTCGATATTATCACCCCGCGAAATCCTTCCCTTCTGGATCGCGATTCTATTTTCTAATTCGGAGATGAAGTCCGCGTCTTGCATCAGTATATCCCATACTCTGATATCGCTGATCTTCACATTCTCAACTCTCCAATTCCATCCTTCCATATCTGGCAATTCCTCATTGAAGGCCTCTTTCCCCCATTCTGGTAGCAACTTCTCAAAGAGATGGTTCCTTATCCTCGATTCCTTTACGACCACATATCTGACGCCCTGTAACACGACGAACTGCCTTTCGTCTGAATTCGGAACCACACATTAATACCTCTGATCGATCAAGAGCGAGTTAAAGCATATATGTTTTCCATGAATGGCTAAGCGTTGTATGAGCATCGATCAAGTCGCAATCCCTAAGGGGCCATTTCAGCCAAAGTGGGCGTCGCTAGAGAATAACGCGGTTCCGGAATGGTACCTAGACGCCAAATTCGGCATCTTCATCCACTGGGGTGTCTACTCAGTACCAGCCTTTCAGAATGAATGGTATCCAAGGAATATGTACCTCAAGGACCAGCCTGCATATAAACACCATTTGGAAACGTATGGTCCGCAAAAGCAATTTGGTTACACAGTAGATCAAAATTTAATGGGAGCCACCCCACAACCTAGCTTATGACAAGCAATCTAAATCTAAGCTATGGAGCGATTCCCAGGGAGTACGACAGAGCCAAGGCCTACTTATTCTTTAGGGAAC
>Ga0315282_10014559_pt1 | contig 11690 bp, 14 predicted proteins | sample YL17G07_20_MG_FD_203693 | JGI IMG/M metagenome (GOLD analysis project Ga0315282, IMG submission 203693) | Sediment microbial communities from Yellowstone Lake, YNP, Wyoming, USA - YL17G07_20 | ecosystem: Environmental > Aquatic > Freshwater > Lake > Sediment | place: USA: Wyoming | collected...
TAAAATGGTAGGTCGGCCGAGCGCAACGCCTAAAAAGGGCTTGTTGATTGAGGAAATTTCCGCATGGTTGGCTCATGGTCGAGCTGCCGGTTTAGAATTAATTACTGGCCAGCCCTATGAAGTGGCTTTGCCTAAAGAAGAAGAAAAGCCGGTAAAACTGCCAATGACCATTAACCAGTTATTAACACCTGGCGAACAAGAAGATTTGACGGCCGCGGAAACCAAAGCATCAAAACGATGGTTTACAAGTCGTATTCAATACGGTTATTATGGCCGCAAAGATGTATTTTTTAAGCCGCGAGGTATTTCCGCGGTAATGGGCGCTTTGAGCCAAGTAGCCGGCACCACTGGTTTTAAACCGTGGAGCAAAGAATTTAGCGTTAAGGCGTATTATGTTTTTACTAGTTGGCGCAAGCGTTTTAAAAAACAGAAATTATTGAGGATGCTTAAAGAGCGGGCAATGTATCCTTGGTTTCCAAAAGAGATGCAATATATTTTAAATTCTGAAGAATTGGCTACTTTGTGGCACTTTCCAACAATTTCCGTGGTTTCGCCAGCCATTAGTCAAGTTGAATCCAAGCGTGGCGGCGCGCCATCTGACTTGCCAATTGGGCCGGAATAATTTCAGTTTGTAGTTGATAGTTTTTAGAAATCGTTTTGTCGTTCTCGGATTTAATCCGAGGGTCTATGTGTAGTCGGCCCATGGTCGCTATTGACTTTTATGCGTAAATATGCTTTAATATGTTGACTTGCAATACGCATAGGGGTTGATGATGAGTGTGGGAGAGGGTAAAAAGATGAATTTATTTCAATTAAGAACCAATAGGATATGCCAGATACTAATTCCAGTGCTTAAGTCAGGATGGCGTGTTTTAGATGTAGGCGCCGGCACATGTTTAATCAGCCAAAAACTTCGAGATGCTGCCGGGGTTGATATGACCTGTAGTGATATTAAGGATTATAACGAAACCGATTTGCCTTTAGTTGTTTCAGAACCAAATCATTTGCCATTTGATGACGATTCATTTGATGTGGTGTTGCTAATTTTTGTCTTACATCACTCCGTTAACCCGTAAAAATTAATCAATGAAGCTAAAAGAGTTTGCAGGGGGAAAATTGTTATTATGGAAGATGTATATGTTAATATGTGGGATCGTTGGTTGATTTCAATGGTAGATATTTTTTTGAATCTTTGGTATCGGGTTAAGACGCCATTGAACTTTTTAACCAACGAAGGGTGGCTTCGTCTTTTTGCTAGTTTAGAGCTAGGGGTGGATTTCCAGAGATTTTTTACAGTTTCAAGGCTCGATCCCGTAAAGCATGTTTTGTATGTTTTATCTAAAAATGTTGACGATCAGTATCGCAACAAATAGATATAATTAATTTTAGCTATTACAAGGAGGAATGAAGAATGTCAGAAACGATTGGAGTTGTTGCTTTTTCATTTGCGTTGACAGACGATGAACCGAACTTATGCAACCGACGCTTGGCTAAAATCACGACAGAGATTGTCTTAAATGCTACAAAATTCGGTATGGTATTCGTGGTTGCGCAATGGGAAATAGCTCTTAGGTTACATGGTATCCAACCGCAACTGGTAGTTGATCGAACAGAAGGCAAATATTTAGACAGCGAGGAAGTGATGCGGCAAGCGTCTAAATATTTTAAGGAGCACAATATCACAGAAGTTATTGTGATTGCTAATCCATTCTTGCATTTATACAAATGCAAGAAGTTGGCTAAAGAGGCCGGATTTACGGTAATGAAGCAGAAAATACCTTGGGTCGGTTTTTGCCGTGACTCCCAACAATGGTGGACGCGCGGACCCGTGCGGTTGTTGTTATATGCAATTGCGCAAAAAATTAGTGGTCGGCGTGGAAAATGACAATTTAGTGTTAGATAATAAAGTTCCGAACTTGGCGAGGCCTGCGGAACTTTTTTGTTTGCTAAGAAGATTAAATTTTGGTAGAATAAAACAATAAACCTATGGTGAAATATGATAAGAAAAAACTTAAGGCAATCGTACGGCAATACCAATTGGCTGATGTGGTTATTTTTGGCTCGCAATTGAATGGTTTTGCTAGGCCGGACAGCGATTTAGATGTGGCCGTGCGCTTTAATAACGGTTTGCCTCAAGACAAAGAGCGTGGTCGAATTTACGCCAATCTTTATGTTGATTTAGGCGCGGTATTCCCAGGCTATAAATTAGATTTGGTCCTAATTGATGAAGCGCCTCTACATTTTCAGTATAAAATTTTTACTGAAGGCCAATTAATTTTTAGCGATGATATGGAAAACTCTTTAAATTTTCAAGAACGAGTTTTTAATTTATATCGCGACCAAAAATATTTTATTGATGAATTTTTTAAAGGCGCATTAATTAGCATATCAAAATGACAAAAATCGATTTAGACAAAGAAAAACTTAGCCAAAGATTAATGGATATCGCGCAATCAGTTGCGGAACTAGATAAATATAAACAAATGTCTTTAGGCGACTTTGTGGCTGACAGAAATAATTTTCCCTTGGCTTCTTATTGGTTGCGATTAGGCATGGAGGCGGTTTTAACGATCGCTACTCACATTTTATCGCGTTTGCCAGCCAATGGCAAGAAAAAGGACTATACGCAAATTTTGCTTTCTTTGGGTGATTATGGTGTTATCGCTAAAGATTTTAGCCAGCGGATTCGAGGTATGGCTGGGTATCGTAACCGTTTAGTACATTTGTATTGGGAGGTTAAACCCGAGGAGTTATTGTCAACTATTCAGGAAAATTTAGATGATTTTGATGAGTTTGTGAGGCAGATCAAGCTGTTTATGGAAAAATATTAATTTGGGAGTTCGCATGTAGCCGGTCCAAAGCCGTCATTTTTTACCTCGTCCTATTGACTTTTGTAATCTAACGTGTTATGCTTTAGGCGTTATAATTTAGATCGTAGTCTGCTGGCCTTTATAACTGAAGGGAGAGAGATTAAATGAAGTATGAAGAAATGCCGCAGGTTTTTTTTATTAACTCGTCGGAGTTATCGGCCGTTCAGCAAATAGCGTTAAATAGGAAGGGTAAGGGTTTTGTAATTGTCGTAACGACGCCTTGCGGTGACGATTGGCATGAGCAAGGTATCTTTATTGATGAAGATGTAGCTCGAGCTCAAAATGCCTTAAGGCATTTTGGAGAAGATCAAAAAAAGAGCTTATTAGGCTTCATTGCCACGCATTCTAAAAATGTTTTTGAAAGTTTAAGAGAATGCGTAGAGCGAAGAGATAAGATTGAGATTATTGGACAGGTTGTCTGTCCTGATGATTTTGCCAGTCTTATTAAATCAGTGGAACCCTTTGTCAGCGACAAAGAGGAAGCGGTTCCTTTAGGGGGTTCCGAGGAATGGTCCACGACTCTAGTGAGTGATAGGGTGTTTGTTTTTACCGGCACCCTAACTATTTCTAGGGATGAAGCTACTCGGTTAGTTGAGGAGTGTGGTGGAGTAGTCGCCACTAATATTAGTAAGGGGGCGACTGATTATTTAGTAGCCGGCGATAAGCCAGGCTCTAAACTAGATAAGGCAAAAAAGCTGGGTATCCAAATTTTAACGCCGGATGAATTTTTTGATTTAATATCAGAAGCATCTGGCGGGGAATTCGAAGAGTAAAGGAAGCCGTAATTTTAAGAGGCATTTTGTGCATAAAACACGAGATGCCTTTTTTGTTTGCTAAGAAGATTAAATTTTGGTAAAATGAAGGGGTAATTTATGCCCGAAGATAACAAACAAATAATTTTTTTTGGCGAAACGAATTTTCGCAACCAAAGGCGCAAGTTTGGCATTAAAGTCAACGACCGACGCAAGCATTTTTATATTATCGGGAAAACTGGCATGGGCAAGACCACGCTTTTGGATAATATGGCGATTCAAGATATTCAAAATGGCAACGGATTGGGTATTGTAGACCCGCACGGCGACTTTGCCGAAAGAATGCTTAATTTTGTGCCATCCAGTCGTGTTAATGATGTTATTTATTTTAATCCAGCGGATTTGGATTTTCCGATTGCTTTTAATGTTATGGAACAAGTCGGGCCAGAATATCGTCATTTGGTGGCATCGGGCTTGATGGGCGTATTTAAAAAAATCTGGCCCGATGTTTGGTCAGCCAGAATGGAATATATTTTAAATAATTCGGTGCTGGCATTATTGGAATATCCCGGAGCAACATTGCTCGGCATTAATAGAATGTTAGCCGATGCTGATTATCGGCAAAAAGTAGTGGATCATTTGTCGGATCCTGTGGTTAAAGCTTTTTGGCGAGATGAATTCGCGCGCTATCACGCCCAGTTTCAGACTGAAGCGATCGCGCCAATTCAAAATAAAGTTGGTCAGTTTATTTCAACCGCTTTAATTCGTAATATTGTCGGCCAAACCAAATCGTCTATTGATATTCGAAAAATTATGGACGAAAAAAAGATTTTGATTATGAATTTGTCAAAAGGTAAAATGGGCGAAGACAATAGCCGGCTTTTGGGCGCCATGGTGATTACTAAATTATATTTGGCAGCGATGTCGCGAGTTGATACCGTGGAGCACGAACGCAATGATTTCTTCTTGTATGTTGATGAATTTCAAAATTTTGCCACTGAATCGTTCGCATCAATTTTATCAGAAGCGCGAAAATATCGTTTGTCTTTAATTTTAGCCCATCAATATGTCGCGCAAATGGATGAAAAAGTGCGCGACGCGGTGTTTGGTAATGTGGGGACAATGCTTTCTTTTCGGGTGGGCGCGTTTGACGCCGAACTTTTAGAAAAAGAATTTTTGCCAGAATTTACAATGAATGATTTGGTTAATTTGGGATTTGCTAGCGTGTATCTAAAATTAATGATTGATGGCGTGGCGTCCAGGCCATTTTCCGCGGCCACCTTGCCGCCTCGGCCCGTGCCAGAAAAATCATATAAAGAAAAAATTATTAACGTATCACGTGAAAGATATGGCACGCCACGGCACGTGGTTGAAGAAAAAATTTCTCGCTGGAGTGGTTTTGTGGCTGAATCCATGGCTAATCAAAAACCAGCGGCGCCGTCTGTTCCTTTATTTGACGCTGTTTGTTCGCAGTGTCATAAAAAAACCAAAGTAGTATTTGAACCGACGCCAGGCCGACCAGTTTATTGCAAAGAATGTTTAAAGAAAATTAGACGGACGCGTGAAGAACAAAGTCAAGCCGAGCATCGTGGCCCATCAGATAATTTTTCTAATCGGCCGCCGATGACACGGCTAACACCAGCTGTTAATCGTTGGGTGGCGAATCCGATTCGGCCAAGTGTGGCTTTGTCGCCAGTTCAAGGCAAAACTGTGATTAGGCAAACTGGTCAGCCAATTTCTTTAAAAGATGCCCTGTCTCAAGGGCCAGTATATTTTGGTAAGAAAAAAGAAAGGCCCTGATAAAATTTTCAATTTACAATTTTCAATTTTCAATTTACAATTTTCAATTTTCAATTTACAATTTTCAATTTACAATTTTCAATTTTCAATTTACAATTTTCAATTTTCATGCCAATTCGTTTCCCGGAAAATCCAGAAAAATTAACTGATTTTGAAAAACTGCATATTCCAGCAGTTTGGCTTTTGGGTCCGCAAATTAAAGTGACAGTAGGCGAGCATCCCCACTTAATGATGCCTAATCATTTTATTGAATGGATTGAGCTTTATGATGGTGAAGAGCGCTTGGCGCGAGTTGAGTTGAGGCCGCAACAAAAAGCAGAGTTTATTGTTGACATTGGTGGCCGCGTAGGTTATTTTAAAGCCAGAGCTTTGTGTTCGCAGCACGGTTTGTGGCAATCAGGTTGGAGATAGGTTTATATATTTATTATAACATAAAATAAATAGCTGGTTTTTTACTAAGCTATTTTTATTTGCTTGGAGGTTTAAATAATGATAAATTAGTGAAGAGGTCAAGCGAAAGTGCGACAGGAGTAGCAGGCGAAAGCCTGCGCCTACGAATTTTGTTATGCTAAAACAAAAACCAAAAGTTTTAGTGGCGATGTCTGGCGGAGTGGATTCGTCAGTCAGCGCCGCGTTATTAAAAGAACAGGGCTATGATGTTAGCGGTGTTTTTATGATTTTTCAAAAAGTGTCAGCGGTAACCGAGGCTCGAGATTGCCACGCCCAGCACTTTTGTAAAAGTGCTGGGCTCGCAATGACAGTGAGAGACGAAAATAAATGTTGTTCTCAAGAAGCTATGGAACGGGCGCGGCAAGTGGCGGCTAAATTAAACATTCCATTTTATGTGATGGATTTTTCAGCTGAATTTCAAAAACAGGTGATTGACTATTTTATTCGTGAATACAAAAATGGCCGAACGCCAAATCCTTGCGTGGTCTGTAATAAATTTATTAAATTAGGTTTGCTTTTAGATAAGGCATTAGCTATGGGATTTGATTATGTGGCAACTGGACACTATATCAAAAAATCAAAAATCAAAAATCAAAAATCAAAAATAAAATCAAAATTATATGCCGCTAAAGACAAGACCCGTGACCAATCATATTTTTTATACACTTTAACTCAAGATAAATTAGCGCATTTGCTTTTTCCTTTGGGCGATTATTTAAAATCGCAGGTCTGGCAAACAGCCAAAGATCGCGGTTTGCCAATTCCGAAGACCGAAAGTCAAGGCATTTGTTTTATCAAAGATAATAATGTAGCGGATTTTTTAGCCCAAGTCATTAAGTTTATGCCAGGTCTGATTAAAGATATTAAGACCCAAGAAATTTTAGGCGAGCATCATGGTTTGCAACTATATACTATTGGCCAGCGTCAGGCCATTGGTATTGGCGGCACTGGCCCATATTATGTAGTAAAATTAGATTTGGCGCGAAATACTTTATGGGTGACAAATAATCCTAAAGATTTAGCGTTGTTCTCTGATTTTTTGACGGCTACGAATGTCCATTGGATCTCTGGGCACAAGCCGCGACTGCCGTTCAAATGTCAAGCGCGAATCCGTTATGGCCACAAAATTGTGAATTGCGTTGTTAATGACAATGGGGGAATGTATTGTGTAAAATTTTCTAAGCCCCAGCGAGCAATTACTCCGGGCCAGTCAATTGTTTTTTATGGCCAGCGTCATGAAGTGCTTGGCGGAGGAATCATAGAGAATTTTAATTATTCTAATTAACCTAATTGTTCTAATGGTTCGGCAAGCTCACCATCCTGAGCCTGTCGAAGGATTATTCTAAATAATGACTAATGATTAAATCCCAATGATTGAATTTTATTATTTGGTAGTAGTGGTTTAAGAATTGGGCATTGGGGCTTGGGATTTTTTTAGAATAATTAGGTCAATTAGTATAATTAGAATAATTCTATGGTTAGTTTTAGTTGCGTTCAAACGCCAAATTAGCTATAATACTAATGAAAAAATATTTTTATGACATCACAAGAATTAAGAAAAAAGTTTTTGGATTTTTTTGAAAAAAAGGGGCATAAGATAATTCCATCTGCCCCATTGGTGCCGGAAAATGATCCGACGGTTTTATTTACAACTGCCGGTATGCATCCTTTGGTGCCATATTTATTAGGTCAGCCGCATGCTTTAGGTAGGCGACTTTGCAATTCGCAAAAATGTATTCGCACTGGCGACATTGACGACGTGGGCGACAACACCCACTTAACTTTTTTTGAAATGCTTGGTAATTGGAGTTTGGGGGATTATTTTAAACGTGAGGCGATTGAATGGAGTTTTGAATTTTTGACTAAAGAGTTGGGCATACCTCTTGAGCGGCTGGCTTTCTCGGTATTTCAGGGTGAACCCGAGAACAGCATATCTCGCGACAACGAAGCCGCTGAAATTTGGCAATCGCTTAGCGTTTCAAAAGATCGCATTGCTTATTTAGGCCGTGAAGACAATTGGTGGGGGCCAGCTGGCCAGACAGGGCCGTGTGGTCCGGATACCGAGATGTTTTATTGGGCTGGTGAAGATCTGACGCCGCAAAAATTTGATCCATTTGATAAACACTGGGTTGAGATTTGGAATAATGTATTTATGCAGTATAACAAGAGAATCAAGAATCAAGAATTAAGAATTAAGGAAGGAGAGGAATTTGAGTTTGTGCCGTTAAAACAAAAGAATGTTGATACGGGCATGGGACTGGAAAGAACGCTGGCTGTGTTGAATGGGAAAAATAATGTTTACGAAACGGATTTATTTGAATCAATAATAAATAATATTGACGCTTTTTGTCATTCTGAGGCGGAGCCGAAGAATCTCCACGTGAGATCCTTCGCTATCGCTCAGGATGACGGTATGGATGTTGTTAAAGCTAAGCGGATTATTGCTGACCACATTAAGGCTGCCACGTTTATCTTAGCCGAAAGCGTGGCGCCGTCTAACGCAGAGCGTGGTTATGTTGCGCGACGTTTAATTAGAAGGGCAATTAGATATGGTAAAATTTTGGGCATTGACCAAGAATTTACGCCAAAAATCGCCCAGGCCGTAATCCAAATTTATCAAGATGTTTATCCAGAAATTAAAAATAATCAGCAATTTATTTTTGATGAATTAAAAAAAGAAGAAGCTAAATTTAGAAAAACTTTAGAGCGAGGGTTAAAAGAATTAGATAAATTAGACAAGGTAGATGCTGAAAAAGCTTTTTTTATTTATCAGACCTATGGTTTTCCCTTAGAAATGATTCAAGAAGAATTAGCCAAAAGGGCATTAGCAGTGGATGCGGTTGGGTTTCAGGCGCAAGTTAAAAAACATCAAGAACTTTCCCGCACTGCCTCGGCTGGCAAATTTAAATCCGGTTTGGCAGATCATTCGCAAGCCACTGTAAAACTGCATACAGCCGCGCATTTGTTGCATCAGGCCTTGCGTCAGGTTTTGGGTAACGAAGTTCATCAGGCCGGTTCTAATATAACACCCGAACGTTTGCGTTTTGATTTTTCGTATTCACAAAAATTGACTGACGCGGAAATGGCGCAAATTGAGAAAATTGTGAATGAGCAAATCCAAATGGACTTGCCGGTTAAGTGCGAGACGATGCCTTATCAACAAGCAATTGATTCGGGTGCTTTGGCATTTTTTAAAGATTGTTATCCAGAAAAAGTTAATGTTTATTCTATTGGTTCTGTGCAAGATTCAGGACAAATTTTTTCTCGTGAAGTTTGTGCTGGTCCGCATACCGAAAGTACTGGCGAACTGGGTAAATTTAAAATTTTAAAACAAGAATCCGTAGGTGCGAATTTGCGGCGTATTAAAGCGATTTTGGTCGGAGGTCAGACGAAAGTCTGACAATCGCTGGGCTAAATTTGACTGTTTGTCGTTTTTTGTTATAATAAAATATATGGAAAATACCGCAACAATAAAACAAAAAAAAGTAGATTGGCGCTTAGACACTTCTTCCCAAAAAGACAAAAGTAGTTATTTATCGGCTTGGCAAAAATGGGAAAAGTTGGGCGATAAAATAAATCAGCTTTGGAAAACAAAAAAAAATAGCCAGCAAATTTTAAGAGAAAAAAGAAATTAATAATTTCTTATGTATTGCATTGATGCCAGCGTAATTTTTGAGTATAATAAAAACAAAGTAAAAAATATGCGAATCATTAACCAAACAATTTATTTTTTATATAAAAAATTGAGCCAAATGGGCATTAATTTGTCAGATCAAAATGACTCCCGATTAGAGGCGATGAAAAGAGAAATTGCTAAAGCTGGCGGTAAAATTGAGTTTAAAATTGAGCAATATCCCGATGGTTCATGGACAGCACAATCAATAAATATTGATGGCATTATAACTGGCAACAGAACAACCAAAAACATTTCAGCCACTATTAAAGATGCGATTTTTACTTACTTTGGAGTTCCGCCATATTTATGCCAAGATGATTTGTTAAAATCAGATAATGAGCCGACTATTTTAAAACAAAAGGTCTATGTCTAGCCGAAGTTTTTCTGATATAACTCAAGCGCAATGGATAAAAGCTTGCCGTAAATTAGGACTTATTGTGGAAACTGGTTTTGGTAAAGGCAGTCATGTTAGGGTTTTAAATCCAAAAATACAGAGCAAATATACAATTCAGTATAGTTTGCATAAATTTATTAATATTAAAATTTTCAAGAAAATGCTGGAATGGGGTTTTGAGGAGAATGACATTTGGGAAAATTTAAAATAAATTAAAATCCATGATTTTTCAAAAATTCTCTAAGAAATTCTCCAAACCCGCCGGGGGGGGGGGCTTACAAGAAAAGAGCAATTAGCTGTCATTCCGAGCGATAGCGAGGAATCTCATTTTTTCGCGTTTTTAAAATGCCGTTTTGAGTGGCGTTTTTTGTTGCGCCAAAATCCGTCCCGCGTAAAGCTTTTCACAATCTCAAAAATTCTTTTTGCTTCGTTTATTTTATCTTTAGGTGTTTTTTGGTTTGCATTTCCAGTTAATCAAGCGCAAGCAATTACAAGCTGGTATTCCACATATTCTCACCGGATAAAAATCCCGGTAAGCGCCACTGTTGCTGGCGCACAAACTGATTACCAAATACAGATAATTCTTCATTCCAAATCAGGTACTAATACAGCAGGGGAAATTTATCTCAATGGAAATTTACAAGATACCACTAGCTTCAATGATATTAGATTTACTACCGCTGATGGCACCACTCTGAAAAACTTTTGGGTTCAAACAGTAGAAGACGAAACAGGCGGTAGAAAAGCTACTATATATGTAAAACTTGATACCCCAGCTTCAGGTTCCACTGACTACTATTTATATTATGGAAAATCAGCTGACACATCAGCGTCTAGCTATGACAATACCTTTACTAAAGATTATGGCGAATCAGGACTAGCCGGTCTTTGGCATATGGATACAGCTCCGGGAACAGAGCTTTTGAGTGATGGAGGATTAGAAACCTGGACAACAACAACCGATTTAACCAACTGGACCGAAAATGCCACTTCTGCTGCCAGACAGATTATTCAGGAATCAACAACCAAACAAGCTGGGTCCTATTCAGTTAAACTCGTAGCCACTGCCAACGATGGCACCACTGATTTTGGCATTCATCAAGACATTACCACAGTCAATAACGAGAAATACCAAGTGAATTTTTACCAAGAATATTCTTCCCGTACCCAAGGCACTCTAAAAGTAGAGGCATGGGACAATACTAATTCCGTTTCTTTAGGTTCACAATCAATTACTACTGCCACAACAAGTTTTTCTTTTGTCTCGTTCCGATTTACTTCTACCAGCACCACTAATGTGAGAATAAAGGTTTATCTCAATGATGAAACTACCGGCACAGCTTATGTTGATGCTTTGTCTGTTAAACAATCCACCGCTACTTTAATTGATTCATCAGGCAATTCCAATACTGGCACAATTAATGGGGCTTCTCTGGCTGACACTGATGGCGGGTATTGGGACAATAGCAGCAGTACAGTATTTGCCACTGGTTCGGCTTTACGTTTTGACGGCAAGGACGACTATGTAGACGCAGGGCATGGAAATAGTTTTAACATTACAGATGCAATCACTATTGAAGCAATAGTTAATTTACGTGCCTTACCGACAGCGTTTTGTGCTATTGTAGACAAATATTATTATTCAGCATTAGGTGCGTGGAGTTTATATTTATCGAGTGCTGGAACACTCAGGTGGACAGTAGCAACAGCTAGTTCTGCCGACACTTTGGAATCCTATGGTAATTTAT
>Ga0315282_10014560_pt1 | contig 11689 bp, 16 predicted proteins | sample YL17G07_20_MG_FD_203693 | JGI IMG/M metagenome (GOLD analysis project Ga0315282, IMG submission 203693) | Sediment microbial communities from Yellowstone Lake, YNP, Wyoming, USA - YL17G07_20 | ecosystem: Environmental > Aquatic > Freshwater > Lake > Sediment | place: USA: Wyoming | collected...
TGGATTTCTTTCAATAAAACAAGAAGACCATTCGAGAGAGTCAGTTTTGTGAGGTCAGATTGCATAATATCTCCAAAATTTGGTTTAATACATAAGCAAAGAATGTTACCACTGAATCGCTATCTTGAACAAAAATATTTTCAGCCTGGCTATTGAAAAACAAAACCCCAAGATAAACCTAATGGTTTAAGAAATATTTTTATCGCAAAAGCAATTGTTTCGGGTAATTTTCCGTGGATTTCAAGACCCAGTTTAACCTTTAAGAATTCAAAACTTGAATCCTTGTGTAAAAAAAACAAGAAAATCCGCGTTTTACCGCGTTCCTCCGTGTCCTTTTCCAAAGTATATGGTGGTTAGGTTCTTTTTCATTTCTTGTATTTACCAATGAATCACCAAATTGTCATGTGACTAGACAATCTTTTATCAGCCGGCTTTTTTTCTCTCTTGGATTGGTACTTTTATCCCTGAATCATTGTGCAAATCTGCACTTGTTGATTCCCCTGGGGGCGTATATAATCTTACCTGGAAAAACATTTTGTGAGAAATGCCTTTATCAAGCCATTTGATTGACCTCTGATATTGATTAATGCATACAATCGACTTAGAAATTTTTGGGGAGGATTCGGTGGAGAAAAAAGAAAAATACATTATTGCTGTGATCGGAGCAGGGCCAGCCGGCTTGTTCGCTGCCAGGCAATTGGCTACAGACGGAGTCTATGTCGTCATTATCAATCGGGATATAAAACCAGGTGGGTTGGCAGAATATGGTATCTTTCCTGATAAAATCAAAATGAAAGAAGGCTTGCGCAAGCAGTTCAAATCGATCCTCGATAATCCAGAAATTGAATATTTTGGGAATATCTCTATCGGTGAGCGTAGAGATCTCACCTTAGAAAACCTGCAGAGATTTGGTTTCCAGGCCATTCTTGTCACTGCAGGAGCCCAGGGCACCAAATGGCTGGGACTTCCTGGGGAGGAAGCCTCTCGGGGAGTGTACCACGCCAAAGATATCGTATATCATTACAACAAACTGCCACCCTATAGCGAGAAAGAATTTTACATCGGAAAACGAGTGGCATTGATCGGGGTTGGCAATGTGATGATGGATATCGCTCGTTGGCTAAGCCGCGAGAAAAAAGTCGCCGAAATCATAGCCGTTGCCCGGCGGGGACCAGCAGAAGTCAAGTTCGATAAAAAAGAGATGGAATACCTGATTGCCAATCTCGACCTGGCAGCTTTAGATTCCGAGATTGACCGGGTTGCTCCCGTTATGGTGGCTATCGGGCAAGATCCTCAAGCTGCCAAGGAATATATCCTCGCAGCTCAGTCCAAAGCCATCGAACCGGTATCCAATACCAAGTTTCGCTTCGATTTCCTGGCTTCTCCCACCCGTATCCTTCTCAATGAGGACGGAATTATTACCGGTCTCGAAATAGCTAATACCACCCTTGTCCCAGTGGATGGCGACACCAAAGCCAAAACCTTATGGACCAAACGCGTACTGGATGTAGATACCGTGATATTTTGTATCGGCGACCGGGTGGATGATCAATTTGGACTGCCGATGCAATGGAACGAATTCGTTAAAAACCCCAACCCTCGCTACCCCGTGGATGGGATTTCCTATGAAGCTTACGATCCTGAAACCGGCCTTCCAATCCAAGGCATTTTCGTAGCCGGTTGGTCTCGAGAAGCCAGTTCTGGTCTGGTAGGAATCGCTCGCAAAGACGGTGAACGCGGCGCCTTAGCCATCCGGCAATATCTGGAAAGCATGCAGCCAGCCAAAAATATTGATGAAATTCTGGATAAATTCCATAACCGGCTTTCCAGGCTGGATAAACCGATCGTCACCAAAGATCACTTGCCTGGTTTAGAAAAAGCTGAAAAAGAAGAGGCTGTGAAATTAGGGCTGGAGGATTTCAAATTCAGCACCAACATCGAAATGTTGAAGATCATGGGTCTCATGTAGGCGCTTACCGCTTCAACTTTGCAAAATCTAGTCGATCTATGGGTGACAACACCCGCGAATAAATCGCGTGGGTTACGCAACAGCTTCGAATAATACCGCCTATCCTCTAAGTGGTGTCGTTTCGGAGTAACGCTAATTTATCTTGGTACGATATATTCCGAAGATATTCCCAATCCTGTCATTTATACGGGATTAACAATAAAAAACCAAATGTGATGACGACTTCCCCGATCATTACACCGATAGCTTGTAATGGACCAAAATAAGGAACGTTAGGAAAAGGGTGCGTCCCAAATCCAAATACATCAGCCATTCCGGATACAACCGCGATGACGTAACCAGTGCTGACCAGACGAAATCCGATATCGGCAGCGATGGTCTTTTCCGCTCCATTCCATAAACCATTCAGACAGACATACCCCCCCAAACAGATCAACGCCAAACCGACTAAAAATACCGCGATCTGAACAAAACCGGTAACTGGACTGCGGTCTAATCCAAACAAACCAGGATCGATTCCTGTTAAAAAAACAATGAATCCTGTCAACGTAAGGCCCAACCCAATTCGAATTTTCGGTATACTGACTGGTTTAATTACCAGGCTTTCGTTCATACTTACTCCGGTAAAACGTGCTGCACCTTTGATAGCCAGTTACCTCCCATAATCGCCTGGACATCCTCCTGCGAATAACCTTTATTTGACAACAATGGGATAAATTTCTGCAAATCGGCGATGGTGTCAATTCCCTCTGGGGCGGATTGGACTCCAAAACCGCCATCGAAATCTGTGCCAAATCCAACATGATAGGCGTCTCCGGCAAGCTGGCAAATGTAGTCGATATGAGCCATAACGCTATCTAAAGGTACTTCCTCACGTGGATCGCCTCGCTTCCAACCCACCTTCAAGAAATTATTGACCGGTACAATCCCTATCATCCCATCGCGCTGAATCAACATCCGGATTACCTGGTCGGAAAGGTGGCGGTTATTTGCAATTCCCTCGAGTAGAGACTTGACATTGGCATGTGAAGCAATCACCAACCCGGAATAATTATCCAATGCTTGCAGCGCGGCTTGCTCATCCATATGGCTGATATCCAGGCAGAAACCCAGGTCGCCCATCGAATCCAATAAGGCGAATCCCTCTTCGGTAAGCCCTCCTGGCTCGCCTGTTCCTCCACAGAATCGAGTCCCAGCCCAGGCAGGCCCAATGATGCGTACGCCGGCTCCCCACCACTCATCCAGCTCGCTGGGATGCCCAATTGCCTCCCCACCCTCCATCAATACAACCAATCCAACCACCGAGCCAATGGTTCCTCGGTTTCGCCGGTTATCCAATAAATCTGTGACATCCGCGATAGTATCAAGTAATCTAAATTTATCTGGATTTTGTTCACACAACCGCCGATAGCTATTCAGTTGTTGGCGGTATAGGATCGAGGCTTCCGCAGTTGTGCTGTAACATTGGTTATCCCAGTCGCCAATTTTCCGCCGCACAGGCGATGCAAACAAGGTTGAAAAGACCATCCAAACCTCGCCGCGCTTGTAATCTTCCCACCCCAGCAAGGTGTCTTCACATTGTTCTTGAACGATACTGCTCGCTTCTTTGGAACGGATGGTGGAAGCTGAAGTTGAATAATCTCGTCCGAATGTTGCCATATTCCAGGCAAGATCCTCATGCGCATCTATGATAAACATATTGATCCTCGTTGTAACTTTCTAGCAATTGTTCGATCAAGCTTACCCATCGGGTAATCGCTCAGGCGGTTGATATTTACCCATCGCAGGTCTTGCGCTTTAATCGGTTTTGGTTGGGCACGCTCATCCAACTGGCAACCAAAGACATGCAGAGTCACCCGAAAGTGAGTATAGGCATGCCGGTAAATTCCAACCAGGTTACCGATCGTGATATCGACACCCAATCCTTTTTTGAGCTCGCTCCGCAAGCAAGTCTGAAGGTCTTCAGCCGGTGATAATTTACCGCCCGGGAACTCCCACAAACTGCCCAGCAGACCTTTGCCTGGACGCTGGCTTAATAAAACTAATCCTTCCTTTAGGATGATCGCGGCTCCAAAAACATGCCGTGGAATGCTCGCTTTAGGCATTCTTACCGGTCTTAGCGATTGTACTCCCAATTTCTTTGCCCGGCATTGACTTTGTAAGGGGCAAGCCTGGCAAGCGTGGTTGCGTGGCGTACAAATAATGGCTCCCAAATCCATCATCGCCTGGTTAAAAATGCCAGCCTTCCCCTTTGGCAGGCAATCGCGAGCCAGCTCCCAAAGCTGTTTCTCGCCTTGCGGAGATCGTTCGGGCTCGCTAACGTCAAATAAGCGGGCTAATACCCGCCGCACATTCCCATCCAGGGCTGGTTCATCAAATCCAAATGCAATCGAAGCAATCGCTCCGGCGGTATATTTACCGATTCCAGGCAGTTTCATCAGCTTGCTCGGATCGCCTGGCAATTCGCCACCTAATTCAGCCGCCACGATACCAGCGGTCTTATGCATATTCTGGGCTCGTTGATAATAACCTAAACCCTCCCAGACCGCCAAAACCTCTTGTAAGGTCGCATTGGCTAAGGTGTTCAAGTTTGGAAAGCGCTCCATCCAGCTCGTATAATAGGGAATGACTGTATCAATCCGGGTTTGTTGGAGCATGATTTCAGCTACCCACACCCTGTAAGGAGTGATGTCTCTCCGCCAGGGGAGCTCACGCCCCTGATCTTGAAACCATGCCAGTAAAAGGTTAGTTAATCCAGAAGACATGCAGCCAGCGCTATCAGGATGATCGTGATATCGACCCGCATCCCAAGATCAGAGTTGAAAACCGGGACGCGCTTCAACGATCTTATAATTAAATTCTTCTACATAATCCAAGAGTTGCTTTGTCAGGCTGTCCCAATCAGGTGAATTCAAGACTTGTTTGAGATTTGTAAGACTAGATGCTTGCACTGCCGCCATGATTTGGGGTTGGTCGCCGTAAACAGTAAACCACGCATCGCTGGGTTCCAAACCTAATTTTTGCACGCCGGGGATGAACTCGCGGACAACATATTCGAAATAATCTTGCTCACGCCCGGGTAGAATATCCCAGGTCATCAATAATTTAACCGCCATGAAAGCTCCATTTATGTCCCGTGGTAATTAAGAACGACAACCCGCGTTTCCTCAGGTATGGTGCTTTGAGTAACCTTCAGCGAATCTTGAGCCTCGATGTCACCCAAACCCATTTCTTTCAAGAATTTGCTCAATGACGCCAGCTTGATGAGGCTGGCGGGCGTCTGGTAATGCATTGGAACAACAATTCCAGGTTCCAATAAACTGACTACTTCAGCTGCCTTGGCCGCATTCAATCCTCCCCCGCCGCCCACCGGAACCAATACTACATGAACAGTCCCCAATGCCTCAATCTCGGTCTGGCTGGGAACTCGACGTAGGTCGCCCAAATGGGCAACCGCAATACCGTTATAATCGAAAACATAAAGCGTGTTGCGGGGTTCGTCAGAGTTGCGCTTACCATGCCCATTGGTTTGCACACCAGTAATGAAAACACCCCCAATCTCATACTCTCCCGGTCCGGTCAGGGTGTGACTTTTTCCTTTGACCACCGATTCGCAATTGTGACCAGGAGCATCATGGCTAATGGTGACAATATCCGCCTTTAACTTTAAAGGCTCGTATCCTGTTGTTTGGTGGTTATATGGGTCGGTGACGACCGTCGCCAGACCCCGTTCCGTTAAGCGAAAACACGAATGCCCGTACCAAACAATCTCCATAAACCTACCTCCCAGGATAACCTGCCAGATTTATAGACCAACCTGGCTAGTAAGAATATTCTTATACTGCTCATTCTTTCGAATGCAATCAAACGGTAAACAATAAAACCGATTATACTTCATCTCAAGATGATGCCCGAATCACATAAGCCCAAACACCTCGATAACCAATTTTACCCTCTATTCCCGAGAACCGCTGGCGGAGGGCACTTGACGAAAGACGAAGCTGGCGAATATTGCCTGGAAATTCCGGCCGGTGCTGCGGGCAGATATCGCCTGGTGCAATTAGATGATTATACCAACCATCCACGCAACTCCTTCCCTTGGACTGCCCCTCTCGAGCTAGACCTGTGGGCGCGCGTTTCGCACCCTCTGATCCCAGGTACATGGGGGTTTGGTTTTTGGAATGATCCATTGAGTTGCGCGGTTGGCGTTGGGCTGAGAGGGCTTCGCTTACCGGTTCTCCCAAACGCAATCTGGTTTTTCTTTGCTTCCCCACCAAACTATCTGGCTTTGGATGACAACCTCCCGGGATTCGGCAACCTGGCTGCCACATATCGCTCTTCCGGTTGGCAACCCCTCCTCCTGGCAGCCGGGGCTCTATTTTTACCAAGCCTGGTTTTTCCGGCCACATCCCAGATCTTGAGAAAGGTATGCCGAAAATTTGTTTTCCAGGATTCAGCCGATGCGCCTCTCAACCCAACTCAAGCGCATCATTACAAGATCATCTGGCGTGAGATGAAGGCAACCTTCAGCATCGATGAACGAATTATTCTGGAAACCGCACTCGTTCCTACAGGTCCTTTGGGGTTTGTCTTATGGATTGATAACCAGTTCCTATCTGTTCCTCCAAATAAGCGGTTATCTTTCGGGAATTTACCCAACCCTGTACCAGCCCAATTACTTGTGAAAGATCTCCGCATCAATAAAACAGGTTTTTCGGCGTTCCTGTCATTCTGAAACCCGGCATTCTTGCCAGGTCGAAGAATCCCCAAGTTATTCCTATTTAACGGCCTTCTATATAACCTCGGCTGAGAATTCTAAGTAATCTCCAAAGCGGTTTGCTTGACAACCACCTGACACCTGGGTAAAATATCTGGGCTTTGACAAAGTAATGAACGTTAAGGCCGAGATAGCTCAGTTGGTAGAGCACGTGACTGAAAATCACGGTGTCGCCAGTTCGATTCTGGCTCTCGGCACTCTCGGCCTGACGGTGGCCGAATATGCGGGCGTGGTTCAGTTGGTAGAACGTCTCCTTGCCAAGGAGAAGGTCGTGGGTTCGAGTCCCATCGCCCGCTCTGGTTAGCAAACAGCCAATGGCGGATGGCAGATAGCTGATGGTAAGGCGGAAGCCATTTGCTATCTGCCATCTGCTATCAGCCTAAACGGCGACGTGGCCAAGTGGTAAGGCAAGGGTCTGCAAAACCCTGATCACGGGTTCAAATCCCGTCGTCGCCTCTATCGACAGACTTCCGAAGCTGATATAACAGAGAAAAATCACGTATCCCCGGTCTGCCGGGCAATAAATCGAATAATCTGCTCGTTATACGCCTCGAAATCTCCCAGATTCTCACGGGCATATTGTAAGACACGTAGAGAATCAACATCCCAATAACGGTGGACAAGGATATTGCGGAAACGCGCCATACCGATGAGACTGTTCGTCAACGCATCGTCTAGAATGCCCAACGACTTCAAGCCCTCAAAGCATTCCCCATAACTGGCAGGGGCTTTTTGTGCCAATCGAGCCAGCAAGTGGTTGCATACTATTGCTACTGCTTCGATGCACACGAGCAGCAAGTGGCTGACCGTGTGAAGATTACGTTCATCGGCGAAGAATGTTTCATCAGGAAGGGCAGCATACACCTTGATTTTCTCCACATTTTCCTGAATATCGTGTAATCGGGCGCGGAGCAACTCGACATTAACTTTCCGTCTCATATCTTTAACGCCTCCAGGTAGGCATCCAGGTGGTGAGCGAAATCCATGTAGTCTAACGAGAGCTGTTCGATGTAATCTGCCAGGAAAACTTCGTCACGCGCCAGCAAAATCACCCCGCTTTGTAACACCGGATGCTGGAAAGTCAAGGGAGCACCATTGAGAACCTGCACATCTACCGGAGTGTGTAGGTCGCGGCTCAATTCTACGCTGAGGCGCATTGCGTAATCGAAACTATCCCCTACAGGAGCACCCAGATAAACAGCAATGTCGATGTCATTGAACGGCATTTCATCCACGAAGGTGCCGTGCAGGTACGCAAAATTGATTTCTTGTCTGGCACTCAAATTCTGCCGTAGGCGCTGCATGATGTCGGCTTTCTCGCATTTCGAACGCTGATATGCCATAGGTGGTATCCTTCCTCATGTAAACATTATACCCCATCACGGTAGCCTGCAAAATCTCCCTAATAACTTGTCAGAACCTCTATTCTATCGAGAGCCGACTGTCGCAGGAGGATCGCTGGCAGTTGTCTGTTGAAACAAAGAAGCCTGCTCTGGCATAGGCCATCATAAGGACGTACCATGTTGTACTTCGCCAAGAAACTGACCGAGGCGCAGGGCGGCGCGCTGACGCTTCGGTCCCCTTGCTGGAGCGATCCATACGCCCCCGGCTCCGCGTTTACCATCAGGCTACCCCTCGCCGCCGATTCTCCGGAGGGCGAAGATGCCTGAAATCCTGCTGATTGACGACGACCAGAATCTGAGCGAATTGCTGCGCGAATTTCTCAACGGGCATGGCTATGCCACACGCTCTGCTCCCAATGGCCGCGCCGGCCTGCGTGAAATGTTCGAGCGTAAACCTGACCTGTTGATATTGGATGTCACTATGCCGCAAATGGATGGCTGGGAGACGCTCAAACGCATACGAGAAGTCAGCGATGCTCCGGTCATCATGCTGACTGCCCGTGACGATGAATCCGCCATCCTGCGTGGCTTCTCGCAAGGCGCGGACGATTACGTGACCAAGCCGTTCTCCTTCGCCCAACTGTCGGCTCGCATCAAAGCCGTGCTGGCGCGCAAAGGCGGTGCGGCTGGTGGCGAGCATCTTATCTCAGGTGATATGGAGGTGGATATTCCTTCGCGGCAGGTCAAACGCGCCGGCGAAGTCATCAACCTGACACCCACGGAATTCAATTTATTGGTAGCGCTCATGCGCCGCAAAGGCGAAGTGCTTTCTAACGAGGAACTGGCAAAGCAAGTCTGGGGCGCGCAATACGCCACCGAGGTCGGTTTCGTGCGCCGCTATGTCTGGCATCTGCGCCAGAAGATTGAGGTGGATCCCGAAAATCCGCGTTACATCCACAATAAGCACGGCTATGGCTATCGTTTTGGGGAATAGGCCGGCCTGGGCGCTGGCTTTGCAGGGGTTGTACTATCCCATCTTTCTCTTCATCGAAAACTTCAAAGCGGCTTTGTACACCTCGCCCAATTTTTCGCCGATGGCTTCGGGGTTGCCATGTTCCGTAAGGAGGGAAAGGTATGGAGGTCTCATGGAACACTCTAATTTCGTGATAACCGGTAGGTATACCGGAAACCCATCGTAAAAAAAACTGGGGAGGTTGGCATATTCGACCACAGGGAGGGTGTCGAAGATCACGCCCATGTCTTTACCGTCCGAGGCACCGCCTTTGGCTGGGCTGTTCGCTGACAGGCGGAAGTCGTTGTGCGCCGCGTCAACAAACAGCGAGTTCGTTGCCAGCGAGAAGGCCCCGTAACCTGTATGCTTCGCCTGGAACTCTTCGAGGGTCAGCAAATCATAAAATGCCCAGGTGAAACGCTCTCTGAAATCACCCCAGCTTACGCTGTTGGCGGGATGCCACTTATTGAACCACAGGTTGTGATGGTATTCGTTGTCCAGCGGGCCGTGTAGCACATCCAGAATCGGGTCGCGGTCGGTGGTGGTGCTGCTGCCGATCACCAGAGGGGCGCTCTTCCATAAGATATAGCCGATAACGACGCCGATGTTATCGTAGACCTGGGCATGGTTGCTCGGTTTGCAGAATCCTTCTTCGCCTGGCTGCGCGCCATTGAGGTTGGAGGTGCCCTCGTAGATATATACCACCCCGCCGCTGGTCTCGACGATGGTATCCTTCGGCGCAGTAGAAGGTGATGTCCCATTTCGCGTTCGACCCGTTGTCGAATACCAGGTTGTTGTAGATAAAGTTGCCGTCGGCGCGTTTGATGCGGATGGAGGCTTCTCCGCTGCCGTAAATGACGTTATCGCTGATGACGTTGTTGTGGCTATACACCAGCCAGATGCCAGCGTCGTTGTCGTGAATGACGTTGTCGGTGAAGAGGCTATTGCGGACGCCGAAGTCATTTTCGTCGAGCGGGAAGGCACGGATGCCGCCCGCGTGCCCGGCGGCGATTTCGCCGGTATCGGTTATGGGCCCGGTGCTGCTGGAGGGCATCCAGGCCCCAGTCAGCTCGAAGCCGTGGATTTTGATGTATTCGACGTTGCGCAGGTCGAAGCAGGCTTCGCCGGGAGAATCAATGATCACGCACTCTTCGTTGTCGGTAACGAAGGAAACCGGCGCGCCGGCTGTACCGGAGGTGCGGACTTCGACTTCCTCATAGTAGGTTCCTTCCCGCACGTGAACGATGGTGCCAGGCGTCGCCCGGTCGACGGCGGCCTGGATGTTGCACAGGGGCAGTTCTGGTGTGCCTGGATTGGCGTCATCGCAGGTCGGGTCATTGACATCCACGAAGAGGTCAACGGATATTTGCTGGCCGTTTTCTGCGGGAGCCCCGCTGCTTTCAATGGCCCGGGTGGCTGCGGCGGCCGATGAGCAGGCTGTGACCACAAATAGCATCAACAAAGACAGCGCCGCCAGCCCGAGGGTGATCAGCCAACGGGCATGTTTGAAACTCAATACGATTGTGGTTGTATGGTTGTTCATGGCGAACTCCTTTCGTTTATTCGAACATAACGAAAAGGTATTAACGCCCTGTGATGGCGGGGTACGGGTTTGGTAAGGGAGATGTAAAGGGATTGTCAGGCAGGGCTGAACATTTCCATGTAATTCGCTATTTCATCCAAAAACTGCTCAATCTTTTTTTTGAAACGCCGCTTGCTCTTGACTGCCCGCTTATGTTGTGTTATACTATACACAAATGTATAGGATAAGTAAACTGCTATATCTGGACCGGAAGATATTCCACACCAACGACTTGGCTGTCCTTTGGGAGATCGCCGATAGGCACAATTTGTATATGACGATTACCCGCTACATTGACAAGGGCGTTCTATTTCCTATCTACAAAGGGCTGTACTCCACCGTTCCCCTGGCCTCTCTAAACCCCCTGGAACTTGGCCGGGCCATCATTCACCGGTACACCTACCTCACCACTGAATCGGTCTTGTCGCAGGCAGGAATTATTTCGCAAACGGTCTATGACTATACCTTTGTCGCCGACACATCCAAGCGCGTCTCGGTTGGACCCTGGTATTTTCGGTTCCGCCAGCTCAAAAATGTTTTCCTCCACCATCACGCCGGCATTACAAATCAGAACGGGGTTTTTATAGCTTCCACGGAACGCGCAGTGGCGGATATGCTTTATTTTAACCCCAAATATCATTTTGACATTCCTGAAAGTATTGACTTCGAAAAAGTTAGATTAATCCAAAAAGAAGTCGGATATCCCTATGTTAGACCTTAGACCTGAAGATATTATCCATAAGTCACATCTTCACAGGTTGCTGATGGAGATAGTTGACCAACCATTAATGGCGCAGACTTTAGCCGTCAAGGGCGGCACATGCGCCGCCATGTTGGGATATCTGGACCGTTTCTCTGTCGATCTGGATTTCGATGTTCTAAAAAATGCTGACGAAGTTGCGCTACGAAAAGTATTTCACCAGGTTTTCGACCAGTTAGGATTTAGTGTGACACTGGAATTTGACAAGGTCCTCTTTTTTCAGCTTCGCTATCCAAGCAGCCCCGG
>Ga0315282_10014561_pt1 | contig 11689 bp, 9 predicted proteins | sample YL17G07_20_MG_FD_203693 | JGI IMG/M metagenome (GOLD analysis project Ga0315282, IMG submission 203693) | Sediment microbial communities from Yellowstone Lake, YNP, Wyoming, USA - YL17G07_20 | ecosystem: Environmental > Aquatic > Freshwater > Lake > Sediment | place: USA: Wyoming | collected...
GGCTATGTTCAGGGATCATCCGTTAATAGGTGTGGGGCTGGATAACTTCCCGACGAGTTATGCCCAGCAGTATTCAACGGCGGCGACCGAGAGGCGGGAGTGGGCATGCCACAGCATTTATGTTCAAGTACTTTCCGAGCAAGGAGTCCTGGGTGCCATCTCGTTCTTAGTCCTCATAATGCTTCTCTTCCGCCTGAATAGCCAGACCCGCAAGAAGCTGATCAAAAGTTCTACCGGGGGGAGACGGACTCTGGAGTATTGCCTCGCATCGGGACTGGATTTTTCCCTGGTAGGTTATCTGGCGTCCGGGGCGTTCCTCTCCGTTCTGTACTATCCCCACCTTTGGATCTTGCTGGGTTTGAGCGTGGGCATAAGCAAAGCAGGTGCCTCTGCGCAGCCGGAGGGTGAGACGGTCATGCTCTCAAACCAGGATGCCAGTCTGCAGTATGCAAGGCCATAGCTAGAAGGATGCCTTATGTTGCGCTTCATCCCGCCCGCAGGCACCCCGCTTGGGTTAGGGCAAATTGTGCGCGCGGTGAGAACGGCTCTCGTTGTGGCGAATGGTCGCAAGAACGACTCCCTCGGCTCCCTCGCCTCCCTTTTCAGCGTTCGCCACGCCTGGGGCGTCTCCTCAGGACGGGCGGCCTTGTGGGTCATTCTCAAGGCGCTTCACCAGCTTCGTTCTGACCGATGCATCGTAGCCTTACCTGCATACACCTGCTTTACCGTTCCAGCGGCCATTGTGCGCGCTGGCCTGGAGCTCTATCCCGTTGATATCGAGCCGGAGACACTCGACTTCAACTTCTCTCAGCTGGAGGCCCTTCCAGAGCAGAAGCTCCTTTGCATACTCACTGCCAACCTGTTCGGTCTGCTCAATGACGTGTCGCGAGTCCAGCAAATCGCTCGAGGCAAGGAAGCCTTTGTGGTTGATGATGCCGCCCAAGCCCTTGGCGCGTTCAGGGCAGGTCATCCCGCAGGCACTCTCGGAGATGTGGGCTTTTACAGCTTGGGTCGCGGCAAAGCGCTAGCCGCGATGGAGGGCGGTATTATTGTCACGAATTCTGATGAGATTGCGCGGGCGATCCATTCCGAAACACGCGTCTTACTCTCCGGCTCTTTTTTCCACAACGCCCGTTTGCTCGCAGAGATGCTGGCCTATTCGGCCTTTCTTAAGCCGCGCCTCTACTGGATTCCCAACTCGCTGCCTTTCCTTAAGCTGGGGGTGACGGAGTTTGATCCCTCCTTTCCGATACGAGGTCTGACCGCTCTCACCCGGGGCATCTTGCCAGGCCTCATGGAGAATCTCACGGAAGTCAATGAGGTCCGAAAAAGCAACGCCGCCACAATCACGCAGGCCCTCATAGGCATTCGGCACTTTACGACCCCAAAGCCGGCGCCCGATTGCCAACCGACTTATATCCGCTTTCCCCTGCTTGCCAAGGACGAAAATGCACGCAATCGGGCCGTGCAATCTCTGCAAGCCATAGGAATCGGGGCGCGGGTTTCTTATCCCAGTGCCGTCTGCGATATCCCGGGCATTCATCCGCACATGGCCTCCAAGGCGTTTCACCGCCCTCAAGCAGAGCAAGTGGCGAAGAAGCTGCTAACCGTACCAGTGCACCCCCTCGTCTGTCAGCAGGATTTGACTCGTATCGTCAATGTGTTGAGGGACCTAGACGCGAATGATTGAAGACATCAGCCGGCTGATCAAACACTCAGGGCTTTACGGGCTTGGTATTATCCTTTCAAAATGCATCGGGTTCTTGATGATACCCGTATACACCAGGTATCTTTCCCCAGCAGATTTCGGTGTACTCGAGTTGCTCGACATGATCATCTTCTTCGCGACGAGTTTCGCAGCGATGGGTATCTATGGAGCGGTCTTCCGCTTCCATTCTGCCTACGACACCGTGCAAGAGAAGAAGGAGGTTATTTCCACGGCGCTACTCTGTGTGGCAGGCGGGTCACTCCTGTGGTCGGTGGTGATTATTCTTGGGGCACCGACGATTGCCCGTGGAGTATTCGGTTCGACGGCCTTCGCCCCTCTCGTCCGAATCGTCGCATTGACTTTCTTCTTTTCTAATCTCTGCGAGGTCCCCCTCGCCTACTGGCGAGCAGAAGGCCGCACGAAACTATTTGTGTTTGTCGGTCTGGGCCGGACCCTCTTGGGTGCCCTGGCACTCGCCTACTCTCTGGTTATCGCCAAGGCGGGATTGCAGGGAGCCGTTTATGCGAATTGCCTGACGAGTGCGATAGGCGGATTGACGCTGTTCGGAGTGGTGCTGTCCGGGATTCCCAAACGAATCATTGCGGACAAACTTCGACCGATGCTGGCCTATGGCATTCCCGTCGTCGCTTGGGACATCACGATGTTTGTGCTCACCTTCTCAGACCGCTTCTTCCTTCGATACTATGCGAGTCTCACGGAGGTGGGCGTTTACGGGCTGGGGTACAAGCTCGCAGGGGTCGTAGCCCTGATTGTCAATGTGCCGTTTCTGACAGCCTGGCAGTGGCAGCAGTTCGACCTGGCGAAGCGGGAGAATGCCAAGCAAATTTATGCCAAAGTGGAAACCTACCTGCTTGTAGCTTCCATCGCTGTTGGCCTCGCGGTAGCCGTGCTGGCCAAGGATGTCTTACGAATCTTGACTCCGCCCGGCTATTGGGCCGCTGCCCGGGTCGTCCCGCTCATTGCCCTCAGCTATATTGTGAGTAATGTCAGGCAGGTGGTTGTCACCGGAATCCTCATTCGCCAGGCGACATACTACCTGACCGTAATCGCCGCCAGCTGTGCTGTCGCTAATCTGGCATTGAATTTCATCTTTATACCGCGCTACCGGGCGATGGGGGCGGCTGTTGCAACCGTTGTCACGTTCGCTTTGCTGCTATTTCTGTGTTTCGCCGCTGCGCAGCGCATCTACCCTGTCCCGTACGAATACGGTCGCAACGCGCTCGTGTTGGGTTGGGCCACGCTCGTATACTTATTGAGTTTAGTGCCGAGCCTGGGCCTCATCGGCTCAATTGTCATGCACATGCTCGTGCTGACGCTTTTCTACGTTGGCTGTTTCTGGTTGCTCGACCCCCAGGACCGCGGAACGTTCCAGAAGCTTGGCCTTGCCTTCGTCCAAGATCTGCGCCGAGGCTGGGTGCGTGCGGAGTAGGAATCCGGGACAAGGCCTGTCGTACCAGGACATGGGTTTCGAACCCCCTGAGTCGCGCCGAATTCTCAATGGGGCCTCAGCTCCCGGGGGCTGCGCAGAGAGCGGCGCGTCTCTGCCCATCGGGAACCTGAGAGATGGGATTTTGTGTGAGCTGGAAACTCCCCATGAGTTCACGAAACCGCTTCGAAAAGCTTGACGCTGAGAACTCTTTCTCAAGCCAGCGCGAATGCGATGCCCAGCGGCACCGCCCTGAAACCGCGGTGAGACTCTTGGTCGTCTTCGACGAGGTTTTCGGCAATGGGCGCTAGACTTCGACGATTTCTCCATGTTGCTGGCGCTGTTCTACTGTATTACTCGGGCCTGCTGAGCCTTAGGCGTTTCTTCAGATCGCGGATCCTCTGCAAAAAGGAAGTGTGCGTCTTAGGGTTTCATCGAGTTCTTTCCAGGCAGGAATGTTCCCTTTCGCATTCATTCGACGGCATTGTCATGCAAGGATCTACCTTCGCCAGTCTGCTTGAGTACCTTAAATATAGTTTCTCGGTCGTGTCCCTCAGCGCTCTCCTGAACGCCGACGAACCAGGCGGGAATGCGTCCCACCCGCTTTGTTTGCTCACTTTCGACGACGGGTGGAAAGATAACTACACGACGGCGTACCCTTGTCTGAAAAAGTTTGGGATGCCTGCCACCATCTTCCTGGTGACAGGATTGATAGGAACCCGTGATACTTATTGGATCGAGCGGCTGGGAAAGGCTTGGCATGACCCCTCCATGCTTGCGCGCCTCCGCGGTGAACTGGCCAATGCCGCTGACCCAAAATTCCGCAGCGCCACGCTGGGAGAAGTGATCGAGTATCTCAAGCACATGCAGGCAGATCGGAGGCAGGAAATCCTGACGCGGCTGCTATTTGTGGAACAAGGCTTCTCTCCGCAGCATGACGTCGACCAAATGATGAACTGGGAGCAAGTCATGGAGATGAGTCGTGACGGGATCGATTTTGGGTCGCACACCGTGACCCATCCGCTGCTTCCCTACGAAACTGACTCCACTGTGGAGCACGAATTGGTGGCCGCCAAGGCTATGATTGAGGAAAAGTTAGGGAGGCCAGTACAGGCCTTTGCATATCCGAATGGGAACTGGGACGAGCGGGTGCGTCGGTTCGTCAAGCAAGCAGGTTACAGTTGCGCGTTCACAACCCAGGCCGGTTGGCATCCCATCGGGCATGATCTTTTTGCCCTTCGAAGGATCCTTCTTCATGAAGGCAACGTGACGGGGTGGAACGGCAAATTCTCGCCGGCGATGTTTAACTTGACGATAGCGCTCGGGAACTAGCTGCAGAAGAGAGGACATGTCTCTCCTCGTGACGGATGGTGACCAACGGTCGACACTGGCCGTCGTCCGCGCCCTCGGCCGGGCGGGGATAACGGTCGCGGTGGGTGCAGACCAACCTGTCTCTCTGGCAGGCAGCTCCCGCTATTGCGCCCGGACCGTATGCTACCCGTCTCCACTCTTAGACCCGCAAGGTTTCCAGGCATTCCTTCAGCAGGAAGTCGCGAGCGGGCAATACCGGATGTTGCTGCCGATGACCGATGTCACCGCACAGCTCCTGTCGCAGGTCAGAGAGACCATATCTCCGACTGTGAGTGTGCCCATTCCTGGCGCGCAACAAGTCAAGCGAGTGCAGGACAAGCGGCACATGACTCTTCTCGCCCTGCAACTAGGCATTCCTTGCCCGCAAAGCTTCATGCTTCAAGACCATGAGCAACTGGAGGAAGTAGCGAGGAGGGTCTCTTACCCCGCGGTAGTCAAGCCTCGCTTCTCACGTTATCTCCAAGGCGCAAAATGGATGTTTGGGACCGTCCATTACGCCCGTGATGCCGCCGAATTGATCGCTCGGTACCAAGAAATCCACCAGCAGATTCCAGGCCCTCTAGTACAGGAGAAGGTTGAAGGGGAAGGACGAGGGGTCTTCCTTTTGTTGTGGGACGGGGCGCTCAAAGCGGCCTTCTGCCATCGGCGTCTTCGCGAGAAGCCTCCCTGGGGCGGGGTGAGCGTCTACTCTGAGAGCATCCCACTGGATGAAGAACTGGTCCGAGCGTCATTCAATCTTTTGGCCCAGATCGGCTGGCAGGGAGTCGCGATGGTCGAATTCAAACTCGACGGGCGAAACGGCACGGCGAAATTTATAGAGGTGAACGGCCGCTTTTGGGGATCACTCCAGCTAGCCATTGACGCTGGTATTAACTTCCCGATGCTACTGTACCGCCTTGCTATGGGCGAGAATCCGCCACCCCAATTCATCTACAAAGTCGGCGCAAGAAGCCGCTGGCTCCTTGGCGACCTCGATCACCTCATCATTCTTCTTACCCATTCGAGAGCGCCGAACGGACTGCCATGTCGCAGAGGATCCAAGCTGCGAGCATGCGCGGATTTCCTGAGGCTTTTCGAGCGGAACATGCATTACGACGTCTTGCGGCGCGAGGATCTGGCGCCCGGTTGGTTTGAGTGCAAGTCATATCTCGCCGACACCTGGCGAAAGGTGTTCTCAGGAAATAAGGAAATCAGTGCGACGTAGACGTGCGCCAACATACGTGACGGCAAAAGTTTCTGGCGCCGGTCAAGGACGGTGGGAGCTACGCAGAACGCACCGGCTGAATCCGAAGTATCTCGCCGTCGGTTCGCATAACTCTCCTCGGGTCCCGTCCTGCATCGACGTCGTGATGGGGACAGATCTCCGGACTCTCGGCTTCGAGCCCCCCTGAGCCTGGCAAGCTTCTAGCCCGGGGCCACGGGGCAGATGCACGACGTTTTCTCTGGGGCGAACCGCATGAGGAAATGTACGATCCTGCACACGATCGAAACCGGCGGGCCTGGGGGTGCAGAAACCGTACTCCTTAATCTGGCCACGCGCCTCGATCACAACTGCTTTCGGTCCCTGGCTCTACTGCCTGAAGACGGGTGGCTGCGGCAGAAGCTGGAACAGCACGGCGTTACGACTTTCCTGGCGGAATCGTGTGGCTGGTATGATCCCCGCCTGCCTGCGGAAATGGCGCGGCTTATCCTGAGGGAGCGCGTGGATCTCATCCATTCGCATTTGCCCGACCAGAACTTTTTCAGTTGCCTGGTCGGACGTTTGACCGGACGCAAGACCATCGTGACCTACCACGGTGCCGTCGAGCTGACCGATGCCCGAGCATTGCGGCAGGCGATCAAACTCCGGATCGTTCGTCATTTCGCCGCTGCCGTGGTCGTCGTCTGCGACTTCGTGGGCAGGCTCTTGAGGAATATAGGCTTCCCTGACAGGAAAATCGTGCGGATCTACAATGGCATCGACCCGGCGCGGTTCCTATCTTCAAGCAGAGGACGGTTGCGCAGGGAACTCGGTTTGTCCCCGGATACGAGGTTGATCGGGACGGTAGCCAACTTGCGTCAAAGCAAAGGATATGAGTTTCTTGTCCGCGCCGCTCGCCATGTGGCTAATTCAGTGCCGAACGCGCGGTTTGTTGCAGTCGGTGAGTTTGAGACCGAAAACCGCCGGGAGGTCGCAGATCTTGTTACCGAGATGGGGCTAGAGGACCGAATCTTTTTCCTGGGATTTCGCGAGGATATACCGGAAATCCTGGGCGACTTGGACGTTTTCGTTCTTGCCTCGGTCAGCGAAGGTTTCCCGCTGGCAACGTTGGAAGCAATGGCTGCTGCAAAACCGGTGGTTGTCACGCGCTGCGGCGGCCCGGAAGAAATCGTTGAGGATGGGCACACGGGTTTCCTGGTCCCCCCGGCAAACGTCGAGGCGTTAGCCGAAAGAATCTGTGAAGTCTTGCACAGTCCAGAACGTGCGCGCACGCTGGGCTGCAACGCTAGGGCCAAGGTGCAAAGCCGGTTCACCCTGGATCACATGATAGATGAATACCAGAAATTATATGACCGCGTCCTGAGCTAGGCGGGAATCATGGTTTACGTTTTCTGGTTGAGTCTTGCATATCTAACATATTCATTCATTTTCTATCCCCTGCTCCTTTGGCTCTTCGCGTCCGTTCGCGCCCGCAATCATCGGCGGGCAACTATCTTCCCCACCGTTTCTCTGATCGTGGTTGCGCACAACGAAGGCAGGCGAATTGCTGACAAGATCGAGAATTGTCTTGAACTCACTTATCCCGAGGGCAAGAAGGAAATCATAGTCGCGATCGACTGCTCAAAAGATGACACGGCTCAGATCGCACGCGATTTTGCCCACAAAGGAGTCAAGGTAGTCGAAACTTCAGAGCGGCGAGGAAAGCATTATGCGCAAATGCTGGGTCGCGATGCCGCGGGTGGTGAAATTCTCGTCTTCACTGATGCGTCGGCCATAATAAAACCCGATGGTTTGCTGAGGATTGTTTCAAACCTCGCTGATCCTTCTGTGGGAGTTGTCAGCAGCGAGGACGACAGCGGAGAGGAACAGAGCGGTCCGGAAGGTGAAAGAATTTATGTGGGGCTGGAAATGCGACTCCGTCGCCTGGAAGCTCGCGTCAGTTCAGCCGTCAATGTCAGCGGATCGTTCTTCGCGGCACGGCGTGAGATTTGTGGCATCTGGCATCCAGAGCAATCGAGCGATTTTTTTGTCCCCCTCCATGCTGTCGCCCAAGGATTTCGCGTGGTGGTGGATCCGGAATGTCGGGCCCGCGTTGGCGTCGTTCGTTCGCAGACGGCTGAGCTTCAGCGCAAGGTGCGAACAATAGTGCATGGTCTGGATGTATTCTTCTCGCACCTGAAACTCGTGAACCCCGCGCGCTACGGATTGTTCGCGTGGCAGCTCGTAAGCCATAAACTCCTTCGCTGGCTCCTTCCCATTCCAACCGCCTCGTTGCTGGTTTCGAACCTCTTCCTCAGCAGGGCCGGACTTTCCTACAGACTCCTCTTGATAAGTCAGGTATGTCTGTATGGATCCGGCCTCGTGGCCCTGGTTGTGGATCAGCGGGCGGCACTCAAGGCTTTCAAAATAGGCGGGTTTTTCCTCTTGGGGAACCTGGCGACCATCATTGCGTGGCTCAGGTTCTGCGAAGGGGACAAGTGTGTTACCTGGCAACCTTCCCATCGTAACTGAGCCCGCGTTTATTGCAGGACTGGGAGAAGGCATGACGAAGAGAATCTCGGTCTGCCACATCGCCTCCGGCGATCGCTGGGCTGGTGCGGAGGCCCAGGTCGCCACGCTGTTGCGAGCATTACGTCGCCGGGAAGATCTTTGCCTTTCCACGATCCTGCTCAACGAGGGCCATCTTGCCGAGGAGGCTCGAAGCGCAGGGATTGAACTCAAAGTAATCCCGGAAGGCCAAAAGGGCTTTCTCCAGATCTTCTTGGAAGCCGATCGCTATCTTCGCGGCAGAGGAATTCAAATCCTGCACTCTCACCGCTACAAAGAGAATCTGTTGGCGGCTTTGTTGGCGTGGCGCCGCAACATTCCCTATGTTGTGCGGTCGCAGCATGGTTTGCCCGAGCCCTTTGGCGGGTTGAAGCAAATGAAACACGCGATATTCCAAGTAGCTGATCAGATGGTCGCCCGATATTCCACCGATACAGTAATTTGCGTCAGCGCCGAATTGCGCTCGCGCCTCGCGCGTTATCTGGATCCAGGCAAAACAGTTGTCATTCACAATGGAGTGGACGTAGAGCAAGTTCGTTCAACCTTAACATCGAATGACGCCAAAAAACGGCTGGGGATTCCGGGAGACACTCGGGTCGTGGGCACCGTCGGACGGCTGGATCCCATCAAGCGACTCGACATCTTCCTGGCAGCCGCACATGCGATGTCGAAACAGGTACCGAACGTGAGATTTGTTATCCTAGGAGAAGGAAGCGAAGAGCATCGACTCCGTGAGCAGGCCCGCGCCCTTCGCCTCCAGAACAGCGTTTTTTTCCTAGGCCAGCGCCAAGACGTGTACGACGTGGTGCGAGCTTTCGATCTCTTCGTACTCTGCTCCGATCACGAAGGGTTGCCCATGGCTCTCTTGGAAGCTCTTGCCCTCGCTGTCCCAGTCGTCGCCTGCCGCACGGGCGGCATTTCGGAGGTTATCGAAGACGGTGTCAACGGTGTCCTCCTTGCGACGGGGGATCCTTCCGCCCTGGCGGAGGCGTGCCTTCACCTGCTAGCGGATCGTTGCCGTCGGGCGGGCTTGGCCGCGGCGGGGATGCGTCGTGTGGCCGAGGCGTTTTCTGCTCGAGAGGCCGCGGCGCAAGTTGCCCGCGTCTACGTTTCCTTGTGCAGCGTCCCATGAAGTTGGTCTGGCTCTCTCATATCGTACCTTTCCCGCCCCGGGGGGGAAACCTCCAGCGGAGCTTTAATCTCATCCGTGAAATATCGCCCTCTTTTGAAGTTGTCCTGGTGGCCTTCAATCTTCAGGGATACAACCGCGCGGCACTGGGCGATCACATCCATGAACTGGAGAAGTATTGCGCGAGCGTGCAAGTCTGGGATCCCCCCTATCCCTGGAGAAGTGCGCGTTGGTGGGCGGAGCTGTGCCGGAGCCCTTTCGTCAGATATCCTCATAGCTGTCGATCCTTTTGGTCGCCTCAACTCGCGGGCCGCTGGGAGGCGACCCTTCAGGAGCATCCCGGAGCCCTGCTGCACTTCGACTCACTGGATCTTGCCTTGTTCGTCGATGATGCCGAGGGCTTCCGAAAGGCTCTGAACCACCACAACTGCGAGTCAGCGATGGCCTTCCGACGAGCCCACGAAGAGGCGAACCCACTCAAGAAGTCCTTTCATTGGCTGCAGGGTAGAAAATTGGCGCGATTGGAGTGCAACCTCTGTCCTCGGTTCGAGGTCAACATCGCTGTTTCAGACCTCGATGCGGCGGTCCTGCGTCAAAGGAATCCGCGCGCTCACCTTCACATTGTGGAGAACGGAACGGACACCAGCTATTTCCTGCCGGGGGAGGAAAGCGAGGAACCCAGAAGCCTGATCTTTGCGGGCTCCTTGGACTGGTATCCGAACCGATCCGGGATTCAGTTTTTCGCGCGCCAGGTTTGGCCGATTCTGAAGCGGGAGTGCCCGGGCGTTCGTCTATATCTTGCGGGGAGGAACCCCCCAGGTTCCTTGCTGCGCTGGGCGGAGCGGGACCCGGGTGTCGTGATTGTTCCCAATCCCGTAGACATTCGCCCCTGGATGGTGAGGGCCGCGGTCTTTATTTGCCCCATCCTGGATGGCGGCGGGACCCGATTGAAGATTCTCGATGCGATGGCCATGTCGAGACCAGTGGTGAGCACAACGATTGGTTGCGAAGGCCTTCGCGTGCGACATAACGAAAATATCCTGATTGCAGACGCCCCGTCAGACTTCGCCCACGCGATCCTCCGTGCTTTCGCAAGCGAGCCCCTGCGCAAGCAACTGGGCACTGCCGGCCGAAGGCTGGTCGAGCGATACTACAGCTGGGAGAGAATTGCGAATCAGCTCAGGGGCGCATATCGCTGCGCTCTGGGTGACGGAGACTGTCGCCAAGGGGAAAAATCCGCGGATTGAGAGGGGGGTGGCGCACCCGCCGAAGGCGGTTTTCGTCCTCGGACGCACCGCACGGCCAAGGCCCTCCCCCGAAAGTGGCGCACGGTTTGCCGGACAGACTCGGGGGCTGAGGAAGATCGTCACGGAGGCTCGACATCGCGCCAGTAGTCTGAGGCTCAGGAAGGCTCAATTATGTGTGGAATCGCCGGAATTGCAAGCCCCGGCCGGGTTGAGCGGCCAGACCAACAACTCCTTCAGACGATGTGCGACGTCATCGTCCATCGGGGTCCGGACGATGACGGGTACTATGTCTCCGAGCATGTTGGGCTCGGGATCCGGCGGCTGAGCATCATCGACCTCCGAACAGGCCATCAGCCGGTCCTTAACGAGGATAAAACCATCGCCGTGGTCTTGAGCGGTGAGATCTATAACTACCAGGATCTCCGCAGCGAGCTCATCAAGAGGGGACATCGTTTTTCAACGACCGGCGATACGGAGACAATCGTTCACCTATATGAGGAATACGGAGAGAGACTTCTCCAGCACCTCCGCGGCATGTTCTGCTTTGCGTTGTGGGATGAGAAACATCAAAGGCTGTTGCTGGCCCGAGATCGAGTCGGTATCAAGCAGCTATACTATACGGAATCCAAGGGTCGCCTTATCTTCGGGTCGGAGATCAAGTGCATACTGCAGGCACCGGAATTCCGACGGTCGGTCGATACCGCAGGCCTGGTTGCCTATCTGACCTTCCTTTATGTTCCCGCGCCAGGTTCGATCTTCAAAGGCATCTCCGAGCTGCCACCCGCACACTATTTGGTTTGGGAGAACGGGAAAATTTATCTCCAACGCTACTGGAAACTCGAATACCGCATCGATCGCGGACATCGCGAAAGCCATTACGTCGAAGGGTTGCTGGCGAAACTGACCGATGCAGTGAAATCTCATCTGGTATCCGACGTCCCCCTGGGGGCCTTCTTGAGCGGGGGAATCGATTCCGGGACCATCGTGGCGTTGATGAGCGAAGCGCTGAAGCGTCCCGTTGAAACGTTCACCGTGGGTT
>Ga0315282_10014562_pt1 | contig 11688 bp, 11 predicted proteins | sample YL17G07_20_MG_FD_203693 | JGI IMG/M metagenome (GOLD analysis project Ga0315282, IMG submission 203693) | Sediment microbial communities from Yellowstone Lake, YNP, Wyoming, USA - YL17G07_20 | ecosystem: Environmental > Aquatic > Freshwater > Lake > Sediment | place: USA: Wyoming | collected...
CCATATAAGCCCATCAACCATAGACCGTCTACTGAGACCATGGCGACGTTTGGAAGGACATCGCCCATTAACCACCACTAAGCCTGGAACCCTACTTAAAAAATCTATTCCCATACGGACATTTGCTGACTGGACAGAGGAGCAGCCTGGCTTCCTAGAGGTTGACTTGGTGGCTCATTGTGGTGAGAATACCGAGGGCTTCTATCTAACCACGCTGTGCGCAGTGGATGTAGCCAGCGGCTGGTCAGATTGTACAGGAGTGTGGGGGAAAGGGCAGGAGCGCGTAGGTGCCGCAATCCACCAGTTGCGGGGGCGTCTGCCTTTCCCGCTCTTGGGGCTGGACTCAGATAATGGAGGTGAGTTCATCAATCAGCACCTATACAACTATTGTCGCAGAGAGGGGATCACCTTCACACGCTCACGCTCCTATAAGAAGAACGATAGTTGCCATGTAGAGCAGAAGAACTGGTCACTGGTGCGTCGAGTGATCCGCCTCAGGCGGATGACCGCTATAACTCTCATGCTGCCCTGGAACGCCTGAATTTGGCCTATGCTACACTACGGCACTACGTCAACTTCTTCCAGCCTACTATGAAGCTGGTATCCAAGACTAGGCACGGGGCTAAGGTGCATAAAGTATATGATATAGCCAAGACACCCTACCAACGGTTACAGAAGTCAGGTGTGCTCATACCAGCCAAACAATCTGAGTTGGCCGCCATCTATCAGGGGCTTAACCCAGTGCAACTCTTGAGGCAACTCAATGGTAACCTGGAGCACCTTTGGAAGTTGGCCGAGCGTACCTCTCCAGTAGCAAAGGCAAGAGGTGAGACCATTTCGGTAACCGGGATATTTGAGTCAACGAAAGTCGTTCGGTAACAGTTTTATTTGACGCAATACGGAGCAAGGGGGTCAGATTTGCGGTGGGTGATGCAAACAAATCCAGGGTTTTATCAACACCCTTATTGCCTCATCAGAGTTGAGCTGAGTCTCAAAAGCTTCCTTAGTTCGGCATTTACCTCTTCCTCTTTCAGCGATTCTTTTGTTCAATTAGCTCGAACATGACGCCACCGATCTGATCGCTGTCAAGGTAGGCAAAAGCTGTCCCAAGATCAGGGAGACGCTGGTGGAATACGGGATGGATGCCCTCTTTGGCCAGCTCAGCCAGCATTTTATCGAGATCATCCACCCGGAAACGAAGATGCTGGACTCCTTCCCCCTTTTCCCTGAGAAACTCTGAGTGTGGAGTCTCACCCTCCAGAACCTGGATCAATTCGATTTCAATGGGGCCTGACTTAGCGAAGGCAATTTTCAAACGGCAACTGCCTGGCTTGCCCCGATAGATGAATTCACCCAGCTTTACTTCTCGGACGCGGAACGGACCCCAGCCAAAGTTAGAGCTGTAGTACTCTATTGCCTTATCCACATCCTTCACTACAATGCCTATCTGTTCCACCGGGGGTAACTGCAATATGGGTTGTTCTGCCACTTGTGTCTCCTTCCCATATTTGTTGAGATAGGGAGCTGGCAACGAGGATACCGAGTGCCCAATCAGAGGGTGTCGAATTAGCCGCCTACCGCTGCTGCCCCGCCTCTTCAGCTTGCTTGGCCAGTCCCTTTTGATAAGCCTTCCAGCCGGGGCACCACCTGGTGTGCCATTTCCAAATCTTGCTTATTATTGACTTTGGCTTTCTTTCCGCACGAAGGCGCATGGGGCAGGTTGCACACCTTGAGGACATGGTTACCTCCCGACCGCTCTTTGCCACCGATAATATACTCGCTGCACCTGGCTGTCAATCCCTAAGGCGAAAGTGGTGCAGGACACTTCCTACCGGGTCTGGGGGTATCCCGCAGGGGCGATTTATGAATCGCCCCTACCTCCCGCAAAACTGTTCGAGGAGAATATCATCAGCCACCGCTGATATGGGGCAGAAATAGAACAGTGTCATTTTCCCTTAGCACAGTGTCGAGAGACGCCATTTTCTGGTTGACGGTTACCAGAACCATCCCTCTATCCAAATGGAGATCGGGATACCGGTGCTTTACATATTCAAGAGCATCGGTCACACTCGTCGTTTCTGTTATGGGCATATGTATGCTGTCTGTCTTCGTTACAGAGCGTTGCATCCCGAAGAACTGAATGGAGACTGCCACATTCTGCTCCAGGTTAATTACGTCAGAGTCGCTTTCTCTTTGCTAGCGAGTTCCTTCGAAAATAGATGTTTCAGCCCCCTGGCCCCCATTCTTGGGGGGGAATTGGGAAGCTGGGGGGATACCCCCAGACCCCCTCCAAAGGGGCTTCGCCCCTTGTGGAATCCCCATTTTCGTCCTTCGTGGTGCCCATGTAAATGGGCATGAAAAATTCGCCTGCCTGTTTCACACGCCGAATTTGCTAAGTAGCTGCCTTGCCTGTTCATCCATGAGTCCAAATTTTTCCACGACTTCACGCTTTGGTATCCCCTCAGACGTGAAACCTTTCTTTTCATAGACAATATCGCAAAGCTGTTGATAGGCCTGCATTCTTTTCTCAATAAGAAGCCTATGTCGCTCTTCAGGACTTACCGGAATTTTAGCACCACCGAGCTTCTCTTTTAACCATTCATCATAATATTCAGCTCGAGATTGGTACTCATTGAAATAGGCTGGTCCCATTGCTCGCAGTGGGATCTGATCGCTGGCCCGGGTACCTTTCCCCTGACGCAGATTGATCAATTTCTGCAGGATGTACAGCCTCTCGGAATCCTCCAGGAGGTCTTCCAGCTTCTTGTTACTTCCTGTTGTCGCATTGAAGTACTTCACGTAATGGGCCAGTGTCGGCAGATTCTTTGCCGGCTCACTGGTATTGGCAGCCTCTGGATTGCGCACGTCTATCCAGGGGAGCTTACAAAGTCCGGTGGCGTTGAACCAGGTGCGGATCAGGGGAAACCACTTGAGCGCCTTTGCCTTGTCCTCAAAGGTGGGTAGCTCCTTATGAACCTGGTCTATGAAGATAAGCCATGCTTCGTCATGCTGCGGTCCTTTAAGAGCAAAACCGTATCCGCCCTGTTGGGCCAGTGATTCTTTGGTAACGTACATGGAAAACTCGAGCCCTTTTACTTCCATGCCGAATTTGTTCAGCTCAGCCATGGTAGTGTGTGCCGAGGTATTATTCCTGGTAGCGTAGTTCTCAGCCACCCATTTCTTGCCCCTGGCCACACCCTGGCCTGCGATCTTGCCGAAACCTTCTCCGTTGGCGATTTCGTGCAACAGCCTGTCGGCAGCCCCTATGTTACCAAACGTCAATTCATAGCCTACGTCACGAGCACTGAGAAATCCGCGCTGGAAGCACTCCATGAAAAATCCGATTGTCACCCCTGCAGAAATGGTATCCAGTCCGTATTCGTCGCAGTACCAGTTATATTCCATGACAAACTGGGGATCAAAGATGCCCATACAAGTGACTGCGCCAACAGTTTCATATTCAGGCCCGTCAATGCTCATCTTTTGCCCTGCCCGGGGGCCGCGTGTCAGTTCCACATTCTCAGCGCCTTTGGCACAGGCCAGATTGCATCCGTAGTAGCAGCCGTCAGGGATGTTCTTGCTGAAATACCTATCAAGAAAAACACTGGCAAAGATGTGTGGTGAATCAGGGTTTTGTCCGTACTGATAGTTGTTTATGGGCAAAAGGTGGAATTTATCCATAAACTCGGATAGACCTGTGGTCCCCCAGGCAGCCAGACTTAGCTGCTGGGAATCACATTTGGAAATGACCTCCTTCAACTGAGAGCCTGCCTGTCGCACGCCTTCCCGGTCAACTGCGTGGTTTCCATCAGCCTTGGGCAGACTGGAGCGCGCGATAACGCCCCGGAGCCTTTTGAATCTCATAACGGTTCCTGTACCACCTCTGCCAGCCTGCTTGGAGCGGATGCGGTTCCGCCTTCTATCAAGGAACAGACTATTGACAATTCCAAACCTGGCGTTGCTGGCGCCTTTTCCCACGGTTACGGCGGCAAGGGAGTCGCTGTATTTTCCACCGTTAACGTCTTTCAGTAGTCTTTCTCCAAAAGTGAGTGCTCCTATATCGTTTTCCTTGGCATAGGCAGGTGCAGCAGCAATACTGATGGTTCGTGCGTCGCCATCAACCAGAATGACCACGTCTGTCCCGGATATGCCGGAAACAGCCAGTGCATCAAAACCAGCAAGCTTCAGCAGCGGTGCGAAATGTCCGCCGATATTGGAATCAATGAACGTGTCTGTCAGGGGTGAAATAGTGCCGACTATGAATTTACCCGTCCCTGGAAATCCCGGCTCATTGCCCAGCGGCCCGCCGGCCATTACCAATATATTCTCGGGACTGTCATAGCGGGTTCCCCGTTTTGTGCCGTCCCAGATCATTTTCAAAGCATATCCGCGGCCGCCGACATATTTGTTCTTAAAATCAGGCGGTAGCTCCTGGATGGCGATTTCCTGCGTGCTTAGATCAACCCTGAGTATCCTATCGGTGTATCCGCCCACGACCTTGGCAGGCTCGTATTTGATTTGCTGCAGTATCTCCATGTGTGCTCCCAGTTTTCTTCTTTGACTAGTCAATGATCTAAGGGGACAAAGCCGGTAGACTAAGTTGTGCTATAACCAGAGCTTTCCGCCTCAGCTTCAACGTTTCTGTTTAGCCCCAATCTGACTGTTAATTCTACCAGCAAAGTGCTGATAATGGAAGTGTCATAGCCCGATTATATGGTTTGGGCTGTTTTAAGGCAATGCCACTAGAAAAAGTTTATAATAGAAATTAGTTCTGCAACGATGTTGAGATGTTAGACCTGAACGAAAGAATCAATGCCTTGGCCCGGTTGATGGCACAAGCAAAATACCTTGTTGTCTTCACCGGGGCGGGAATCAGCACAGAATCGGGGCTACCGGATTTTAGAGGTCCTGACGGTCTTTGGACAAGGCGAGCCGAAGGATTGCCACCGCTTCCTGAAGTAGACTGGTCTCTGGCGCAGCCAAATAGGGCTCATCTGGCAATTGGTGAATTGCAGAATATAGGCAAGCTGAAGTTTCTCATAACACAGAACGTTGATAATCTTCACCTGAGATCGGGGATTAACCCGGAACTAATAGCCGAGTTCCATGGCAACAGCTCTAAACTGAGATGCACTTTCTGTCAGAATCAAATTGACTCGTTTCCTGATCTGCTGGAAGCTCAGTGCCCAATTTGTGAAAAAGGCAGGCTGGTTTCCAGCGTAGTGAATTTCGGTGATCCGATTCCTCAGAAGGTATATGACGATTCAGTTCATCACTCCAGGCTTTCTGATTGTTTTGTCGTGGCTAGTTCCAGCTTGGTTGTCTATCCGGCAGCCTCCATGCCGGAAATCGCCTACAAAGCCGGTGCCAAACTGGTTATCATTAACGCAGGGGAAACCCCATATGATAAAATTTGCCATCTGCGTTTTTGGGAGGGCATGGGGGAAGTATTACCACAGGCAGTTGCCCGGCTCAAGGAGATTGTGAAAACATAGCCGGTCAATGCTGTCAATCGTCAAGTAAGAAAAAAGGGGGATTTCAAAGGGGCGAACCCCCTTTGGTGGTTCGATGTAGGAGGATGGGGGTACTCTCATAGGGCGAGTAGCCACTCGCCCCTACAATTCGCAATTAGAGGACAGATGGCGTGAAAGAGAAAAACGGCGAGCATCCTTTCGGCGATGCCGGGCAGTTAATATCGGTTGGTGTTTTTCTGGCGGTTTGGGTAGCGGATTCGTTTTTCCTGCATATATCTACATTTCTGTCGGGCTATGTGCCGCTGTATATTCGTCTGGTTATTCTGAGTCTAGCACTGATTATAGCGATATACCATTTCAGGTCAGGCCATGTGGTAATCAGTGGTAAACAGCGGCCTAATAGTGTGGTAGCCACAGGGGCCTTCCGCTATGTGAGGCATCCCCTGTATTTGGCAAGTCTCCTGACCTACCTGGGAATGATAGTTTCTACGTTATCACTTTTTTCTTTTGCCGTGTTTATAGGGATATTGGTATTCTACAATTACATAGCGAGCTATGAAGAAAAGCTGCTGGAGGCCAAGTTTGGGGAGGATTACAAGAACTATAAGAAGAGGACCGGGAAGTGGCTGCCGGGCATAGGCCAGGAAGGTTGAAGTGGGAAGGGTAGTTTATGAGATTTTACTGAGCGATGTTAAATGATACCAGTTGAGGAAATACAAGTAAATTGGGGGTTGAGGGTTAGAGCCTAAAATGCTGGTTGAACGTAAAATGGCTAGTTGGGGGAGTTGGTAGCGCATACGGGATTTGCCATTAGGTGTCCCATCATGTGCCACCATATCTGCGGGCGTCCACCGCCGGCGTGTCCATTATACCTGTTGATGCCACCCCGTGCCAAGGCTTACCACAGAGTCGGTTAGCAAAACCCAGGGGCTAGCGGTAGGGTATCATCCTCGCCAGTTTTGCTCGCTGGTGTAGTTAGTGTCAGAAACATGGCTACATGGTTTCCCTGCGATGGCCTCTAGCTTTACAAGTGGTATAATAAATGGAGCAGGTCAGTGTTGCATGGCCCCGCATAGACCTTCCGCCAGTTCCAGTAACGAGGGTTTCGCTATTTGATAGTCTCTAAATCAGTAACAACATTTTAGGAGGTTCCCAATGACGAACTTGTTAAAAAGCTATGCTGAGTGTGTAAAGTCAGGAGACGCAGGTGGCATAGCTGTGCTTTTCACTGAAGACGCACAATTTAATGATGAAGCGCCGGTCAAGATCGGGATGCAGCCAATTATTCTTCAAGGGCGAAAAAACATAGAGGCCTTCTTCCGTAATGCGTTCCAAGGAGGAGGGCTTGATGTATCAAATGTAGCTATCAACGGCAGTGCCATAAGATATGACCTTAAATTTGGAGATCGAATCCTCCTGTGTCTGGCTGTAGCTGAGGTGAAAAACAACCTGATACAAAAGTATAAGGTAATAGCGATGTAAGCTAGTGACCTTTGTAATAAAGGTCATTTATGGTTTAAATATCAGCCCTTCCAGATACAAAACCGCTTCTCAGAAGCCACAAAACGCCAGTATTATACTCAGAACTACTCTGGTATAGTAACAAGAACCAGCTCTTTATTTTCTATATGCGTTAATACAGGTGACAAGTTGGATAGTCCGTCAGTAGTGAAGTGAGCATGACCCATCGGAGTATCCCACTCCAGCTTGCCGGAGCGAGCCACCTCAGCGATCTTCACTCGGTCAGTATCTGTGCCTGCCAGCTCAATGGCCTTTATCGCTGTCCACATACTGTTGTAGTAATATACCTGAGTGGGACTAGGCAACTTGTTATACATCGCCTTAAAATCATTCTCGAACTTGACAGCCCCTGGATAGTCCAGTCCTGAAGTCCACATCACCACCACATACCAGCCCTGGGCACCAGTCTTTGTCCTAGCGAAATCACCCGTGGGCAGGGTTACTACCTGGATGTCACCCCAGCCACCCAGCTCCATAATTTGCTGGGCAATTGTGACCACGGCTTCGTTGTTGTTATGCTCAAGTACCAAAACATCTGGATTTAGATACTTGATCTTAGTCAGGTAGGGCATAAAATCATTGGTGCCTAAGGGGCTATACTCCTCATAAACTGTCTTTATCCCAAGTGGCGCCAATTGCTCTCTAATCATTTCGCCTCGAGTACGCGCGTCAGACAGGTCAAGCCCGAAAATGGCCAGTGTTTTGACATCTTTCAATATCTTAGTAATGAGACCATAATATAGCGTCACAATCGCTTCTCTGGGAACCGTAACATTCACCGTGAACTTCAACTTATCCAGATTCGCCACATTACCAAGGGCACAATACAATATCTTAAGTTGCTCAGCAGCAGCAGCCACGGCTTCAAATTCAGCCCCGCTAATCCCTCCCTGGGTCAGAGCTGACACCTTATCGTCGTAGTACAGCTTCTTAGCGCCAGCTTCAGCCTCAGCCACGGAACCGCGGTTATCATACCTGACAACCTGCACCACTCTACCTCCCAGAATGCCACCTTGGTCCTTTACCTGCTTCTCCACCAGATTGATAATCGGGTCAGCCAAGGAGAGGCCGGATATAGCCGCGCCGCCGCTCCAGGAGTTTATGGCGCCAATCTTCACTGGCCCCGATGGCGTGGGAGTAGGTGTGGCCGTCGGTATAGCAGTGGGTGTGGGAGTTGCTGTAGCGGTGGACGTTGGCACGGGTGCAGGAGTGTTCTCCTTCTCTTTGCCGCAGGCTGCCAATATTGGCACTATTAAGACTAAGGCTAGGGCCAGAGCTATAAACTTGTACCACAAACTTCTTTTTGGACACATGGTAAACTACCTCCTGCTACAACATCGCTAAACAACAAGGGGCTAGTTCGGGGGAGACCGGGCTAGCCCCTTCAACAGCCCTAAATATTCGCTTGACCACCACCACAGCCCCCTCTGGCACCAGTATTAATACCAGCCTCTACGCAGGTACATTATATGTCTTTCTAGCTCAGTGTCAATATGGTGTACAGGGTCAGGACATATCGGATAAGGCCTCGCTTCTTGCCGAGTGATTCTCAAGCCAATCTTGGTAAAACTGCTCAGGTGTTTTATAACCTAGAGCCTGATGAGGCCGTATCGTCTCGTAGACCTGGTTCCAGTGTAGAGCAGGGCGCCTGGATGGTCCACTGCCAAGTCAGGTAGGCGGCTGCAATCGATCTTGATGCCACCTGCTCTCTCTCTGGAGCCGCAGAGGCTCCCGCAGCACCCCACGAGCCTTGAGGCACTGGATGACATATGGTAGCGCATACGGGATTCGAACCCGTGATCTTCTCCTTGAGAGGGAGATGTCCTAGGCCACTAGACGAATGCGCCGTGCAACGTTTATGTATTCTACGCTAAAATGAGATGCAAAATCAAGCTGGAGACAACCTGCTTGTAGATACCCACGGGCAAGCCCGTGGAACTCTGCCATTCGGGTTCTTAGTGATTCTGGGAATTACCCGAGGTTTCCTAAAGGGGACAACGTCCACCCTATCCGCAGGCCGGGGAATGCATCCTGCCTGCGGATAAGGTTTGTTGAGGCTGTGTTTAGTGGGTGAGATCATCGTGCTAATGCAGATATCTTTTTGAGACACTCTTCTACCTTAGCTACCAAATCCCTGGGTTTGAGAGGCTTCTGAATATACTCGGTGACTTCAAACGGGAACGGTTGCCCCAGAGACTCGGAGAAGCTGGTCAGTGCAATAACCGGTATATTGGCCAGTGATGGCTCCTTCCGGAACTGGTCAGCAAAAACAAATCCGTCAGCCACTGGCATCAATATATCCAGGATGACCAAGTCGGGTTTTTCTTTTTTAGCTTTTTCCATCCCCTCCTTCCCATTGTAGGCAATGATTACCTCATAATCATTACTCTCCAATGTTCCCTTCATTACTCGCACCAGATCAACATCGTCGTCAACTAGCAGAAGTTTGGCCCTTGGTTTCATTTTAACCACCTCCTTTTTACTAACCTCAAGGGGCCTGAATCCGTCGAGGCTACCCTTGTTACCTCCGTAAAAACATGAAGGCAGTTTCAGCCGATGTAAGCTAAAGCTGCCTTTGAACTACGTCACACATTCCTGCCCCACGTCCGCCTCTTATATTATCAAGGTTTTACCCTTATATATTCAGTAGGCGTAATCCTTTTCAAAAAGATTCTTAAATAACTCTCTAATTCCATTATACTAGCGTTAGACTTCTTGTCAAGGATGTCCTGCTTTTAGTGGGTCAATTTGAAATGGGCATAGTCAAGTGTTTTAGGGGCAATTTTATAAATTAAAATAAGTGGGATCCCAAAATCAGCGATGGAACATCTTATTGTCACCCTGAACAAAGTGAAGGGTCTCGTGCTCCCGCAGGGAGAGATTCTTCGCTACGCTCAGAATGACAGCTAAAAACCAATCGCTGTTTTCGGGTGGGATTTGCCCACTTGACAATCAATCCCACCGATGTTAAAGTGTTAGCAGTTGACCAAGTCTTTTTAGGGTGATTGAAAAATGGTTCCTGTACTAAGGGATACAGAGTTAACAAGGGTAGCCGACAATGTAAAGCCAGATGCCAAAAAGCGGATAGTTCTGCCCAAGTCCCTGGTGCGGGAAGGTATCACCTATGCGGTATACCATAATAGCATCGGGCAAATTGTACTGGACCCGCAGGTAACTATACCCGCATCCGAGCTATGGTTGTTTGAGAACAAGGATGCTCTGGCTTTGGTTCAACGAGGCCTTTCTGATGCTGCAAAGGGCAAGGTTTCAAAGATTAACCTTAAAACACTATAAGGTTAAAACTTGTTTGGATTAGATTGGACAGATACGGCAAAAGAAACCTATGCCTCTCTTAGGAACGATGCATCCAAGGGGAAACAGTATAAAGCCGTCAAGAAGGCTATAAAACTATTAGCAAAGGATCCTCGCCCCCCTAGTCTCCAAACCCATGAATTTACAAGCCTTAAAGGGCCTAATGGAGAAAAGGTTTTTGAGGCATATGCAGAGCAGGATACTCCTGGGGCTTATAGAATGTTTTGGTATTATGGGCCTTCTAGGGGTATAATCACGATTTTTGCGATTACTCCTCATCCATAATTACCTTAGTGCAGTCCACCCAAAAAGAAGTGACTATACTGTCAAACTTACAATTTCCTCAATTGTCCAGATATGACTAGCAACACCCGCCGCCATCGCAGGAGTTCCCAGATAAGGTTTAGCTAATGCCCGGTGTGGTCTTGCAGGGAAGACAGGGACAAGGGTAGAGCGCACAAGGCAAGCACCTGCACTATTTGACAAGAACTGAGGAGAAGAGAGTTTATAGACGGATGGGTTACTAATCTATTTCATCTTCTAACGGGCGTCTTCCAAAATAGTGAGAAAGCTTTAGCCTAAGTTCTGCCCTAGTATGTTTTGATAATTGAAGGCACTTTGATGCCAATATGCTTCCATCCTCTTCTTTAGTATCCTCTCTACTCTTAATAAGGTCACACCTAATTGTTTGTATGTTCCTAAAATCTACCATATAATATTTCGTTACCTGTTCTCTCCTCTTATATGGTGGGAAAATATCACTAGGAGCATATATGAATAAGTAGTATTCCGTATAACCTTTCCCCTTTGCTAACCTCTCCTGTTTTTTTTCGTCAGACATTTTCTGCCAATCATCGGATGCGTAAACCTTGTCTGGTTCAATCTCACGATTTAGACGAGTAAAGTCCTCAACAAGATAGGGATTCTTGAAAAAATCTTTTTTTAGTGGAATCAGCGGTGATAAGCAAATCATATTTTGTTCACCTATTGAACAGCAGGGTGTTAAAACAACCGAAAAAGGGGGTACTTCAAAGTTTATAACATAGTTATGGTATACGTTATTTTCCAAGGACAAAAATGGCTGTTTGATTCTTGTTGCTGGAGAGATGTACCCCTTTACTATATCTCCAAGCCGTAATAATTTTTCTATTCGTTCTTGGTTTTCGTAAAACATATCTCCATTCACTATTCACGATAATATTCGTTAGCATCCAAATATGACTGTACACCCAATCTCTGTTTTTGTGATAGGAAATGAGGTGGTCCCCGAATTTTGGACAGCTTGTTAAGAGAGGGTTCTGCTCCTAGAATAACAGAGACAGAATAGGAGGAGCAGGACATGAAACAGAGTCGCAGGAAGCACAGCCCATCATTCAAGGCC
>Ga0315282_10014565_pt1 | contig 11687 bp, 7 predicted proteins | sample YL17G07_20_MG_FD_203693 | JGI IMG/M metagenome (GOLD analysis project Ga0315282, IMG submission 203693) | Sediment microbial communities from Yellowstone Lake, YNP, Wyoming, USA - YL17G07_20 | ecosystem: Environmental > Aquatic > Freshwater > Lake > Sediment | place: USA: Wyoming | collected...
ACCGCGGCGCGGATTTCGACCAGCCGCACAGGCTGATCCAGCTTCTCGATCAACTCCTTGTAGTACGCCATGCGCGGCCGCGCGTCCCACACCAGCACCGCGTTCAGCCGCGGCTCGGCCACGATCCGCACGGCCGGGGGCGGCGCTTCTTCTGCCCCTGCCTGCGCCGCCTGCGCCGCCGCGGGTTTCCCCTCGCTGCTGGGCGGGGGCGGCGGGACCTTGCCGGTGCCCATGAGTTTCCTCGGCGCGGGTGCGGGCGCGGCGCCCTTGCCTTCGTCCCCCAGGACGATGCGCTGCAGCAGCGTGGCGACGCCGGGGATGACGACCCGCTCCTTGCCAAGCTCGGTCGTCTGGTCCGTGGCCGTGGCGTGCTTCAGAGGGAAAATCCCCATCACCGTGTCCTGAGCGTTGATGGCATCCATTTCGTCGAGGGCGCTCTTGACGAGGCTGACGAAGCGCGGGGGCGCGTTGACGTACAACAGGTTCTTGCTTTCGTCGTTGCGCCAGCCCCAACGCGCGTCCCAAATCCGCATTCTGAGCATCGCCTTGCGCAGGTCGGCCGCCGATATGTGCCGCAGCCGCAGCACCGCGCTCTCCAGTTCCTCGGACTTGTAGAAGTAGACTGCCTGGCCGTCGTAGTACCAGATGATGGCGCTGTTCCGCCCCACCAGGTCGAGGAACTGCTGCGGGTCCTCGAAGTGGAAGTCGCCGGACAACGTGCCCTGGATTTTGTCGCTGATCTTGGGCACCACTCCCTCCTGCGCACAAAACGAGCGCAGCACGTCGGGAAGCGGCGCCTTGTCTACGCTGAGGTTAAAGGATTTCTTCAGCCATTCCTTGTGAATCTCCGGCTCAGGCCCGGTTTCCTCGGCGCTGACTTCCGCGGCGGGCACAATGACGGCCCGCGGGCCGGGCTGGGATTGCACTGCCGCCGCTTCCGGCGGGGCTTCCCGTTCGTCCGCGGCCGTTCGTGCGCCGCGCGCAAACGGCCACCCCTCTTGCTTGTCGTGATTGTGACAGCCGCTGCCCGCCATCGCCAGAGCGAGCAGGGCCGTTGCGGAAATAACCCGTAGTGACTGTGAGTGCCCGCTCCGTGGTTCTTTGGCGCGCTTGACGGAGAATCCGGGCACAGGGTCACCGACAGACCTGCACATGCCGTCCCCCCACGCGTCTGTGCTCGATGAGTGCCTGACGAGGGCATTCTGTGGAGGCAGCAGGTCAAGTCAAGCCTAAAACATCGCGCGCGCTGCGGTGGGGTTCGTGTCAGTCCGGTCGCGCGGCGCAGTTTTCTCCCCCTTCACAAGGGGGAGATGTCACTCGTCGCTAGACGAGTGACAGAGGGGGTCCAACGTCTCTCACCCGCCGCCCGCCGTGCTTGGCCTGTACCGCCGGCGTCTCGCCGGCTGTACGGGCGGCGTCCCGCCGCCCGCCGCACTGCGGTCACGCTCCCCCGGTCGCGGGCGCGTTTCCGGGATTGCGCGTCGCCGCAACCGTGCATACGATGTTGAGCATCATCAGGAAAGGGGAGCAGCGATGAGCCGCGACACCGTGAACCAGTGGTTGACTGAGATGGGCGACTTCCGCCTCGACGAGAAGAACACCTGCGCGCTGACCTCCGACGAGGGCATCACGATCTTCGTCGAGATCCCGGAGGGCAGCGAGAAAGTCTTCGTCTACGTGCCGCTGGCTCCGCTGGGCGATAGCGGCAGCGAGCGCCTGCTGCGCTACGCGCTGGAACTGAACCTGGCGCTGCTGCACACGGGTGGACCGGCGCTGGCGGCCGACTCCTTCTCGGGCACGCTGCTGTTGGCCTTCTCCCAGGACGTCGCCGACCTGGACGGGCAGACCTTCCAGAACGTCGTGTCGAACCTCGCGGAACTGGCCGTCGAGTTCGCCGGCAAGATTCATGCGTTCCTTGCCGAGGGGGACGCCGCAGCCGCCGGGGATGGCGGAACGGCACAGCCCGTGGGAATGCGGGCCTAGCGCGGAGACGGAGGGAGACATCGCCATGGCGGACATGCCCATCAACCCCAACCTGCGTGTCGGGCAGAACATCCTGGAGAGCGTGCAGCGCGTCCGCACCTCCGGTCTTGTCCTGTCCACCTCGACCTCGAACCTGACGGGCGTCATGGGCCGCACGGACCGCCCGCTCGTCGGCGATGTCCACAATCCGCCCAGCCGCATGCGCCGGTTCTTCGACAATGTCGGGCACTTCTTCTCGGAACATGGACAGATTGCCGGACACGCCCTCGCGGAAGCTGGACGGACTGTCGGACATGCCGTGTCTGACGCCGCCGTCGTGGTGGGCGGTGCCTTGCGGGACGCGGCCGTGGCGGGCGCCAAGGGGGCCGGCAAGGCCCTTCTCGCCACCGGGAAAGCGATCCTGCACATGACTTCAATGGCCACGGCCGGCGTGCTGCTGGCCGGCGGCGCCATCATCGCGAACAGCCTCGCGTTCGCACACAGAGCGATCGTCGGAGTCCTCGAAGGCTCCGGGCGCGTTTTGCAGACGCTCGGCAAGTTCCTGCGGCACCCCATGAAAACCTCACGGGATGTGATGCAGGCGGCGCGCCAAGGCATCCGCGACCTCTGCGATGCGGTCGGTCACAAGTACGCGCTGTGGAAGCAGGCCGGCGTGGTGCGCGATATCGCCGGCCAGGTCCTCCCTGAGTACCGCCGCGGCAACGTGCTGCATTGGCTGAAGTCCATCGTGGGCGCGCATACGCCCGTCGAGACCGGCGTCACCCGCGGGGACATGCAGTCGTTGAGCCCGGAGAAGCAGCAGGAGGTGCGCGAACTCGCGCCGTTCGCCCGCATGGCTTATTCCGGGGTCCGGCCTCCCGACCGCTTGCTGCCCGAAGGCTACTCGTTGCCCAAGACGGACCGCCTGCCAAAGGAACTGCGCGCGTTTTACAATGAGACGAACGGCCTCCTGGAGATGCCCAGCGGCCTCAAGGCGCTGGTGGCCGAGAAAGAGGGCAAGATCGTGCTCTCCTTTGCCGGAACGGAACCGGGCCTCCAACTGGAGGGCTCCGACCGCGGCGGCTCGATACAGGCGGACTATAACCAGCGCTTCGGGCTGTTCTCGCCCATGTACAAAGACGCCCTCGGCGTCACGCAGCTCATGAACTCCATGAAGCGCGAGGACGGCAGCAACATCTCGCTGGAACTCTGCGGCCACTCGCTCGGCGGCGGCCTCGCCCAGTTCGCCGCCACTGCGCTCGGCTTGAAAGCGTTCTGCTACAACTCCGCCGGGCTGTCGAGTTCCTCGCTGGCGATCTTGGGACAGGAGCGCGTGACGCGTGCGCACGACAATATCGTCAACGTCCGCGTTGACGGCGACCCCGTCTCATCGGGCGGCAAGCTTGGCGAGCTGTTCAAAGGGATGGAACTGGGGCACGTCGTCACGCTGCCGCGTCCCGAAGGAATCGGTGTGCTGGGGGCGCATGGCGCCAAGACCGTCCTGCAAGCACTCGGCCTCGACGTGTAGCCGACTGCGCAGGGCCGCGTCAGGCTGGACAGTCTGACCTGGCTATTGGCTATTGGCTACGGGTCGCAAGGTGCGCGCACAGCCAATAGCCAATAGCCAATAGCCAATAGCTGATAGCCAACACCCTACTGCGTGGCCCCGGCGGCCTTGTAGTCGTCCCGCGCCTTCTCCAGCACCGGTTTCACTTCCGCGAACGCCGCCAGCGCCGTTTCGAGGCGTGCCTTCGTCTCTTCGCCCAGGTCTCCGGCCTTGCCGCGGGCTTCAAGGTCGGCGCACGCCGCGCTCAGTTGCATCGCGCCCAGGTTGTTGCTGTGCGATTTCAGCGTGTGTGCGAAACGGCGGAATTCGGCGGCGTTCGCCGCACCGTGGAACTCGCGCAGTTTGGCGAATGTCACCTCGGCTTCGGCCAGGAATTCATCAATCATCTCGATCGCGAACGCCGTGTCAGTGGACTGCCGCGTGCGCTCCAGAGCCGCGGGCTCAAAGAGCCGCGGCGTCTTGGCCTTCTCGGTCGGCGCACTCGCACCCGCGGCAGGGGCGGCAACCGCGGTCGCGGCCTGCGCGGCTGCCGCTGCGACGCTCAGGCCGGCGGGGGCTGCCGCAACGGCGGCGGCGCGCGGCTGTTCCGGCTGCGGCGCTGCCGCCGCTGGCGCGGCCGCCGGCACGGGCGCTCCTGGCGTGGCGGGGGCCTCCGTCAGCGCCCTGGCAAGGTCCTCGGGCCGGATGGGCTTGCTGATGTAATCGTTCATGCCCGCCTTCAGGCAATCCTCGCGATCGCCCTGCATGGCGTTGGCGGTCATGGCCACCAGGCGCGGGCGGCGTTCAACAGGGTAGAGCTGGCACAGACGGCGCGCGGTCTCCAACCCGTCCATCTCGGGCATCATGATGTCCAGGAACACCAGATCGAACGTCCGCCTGGCGACGCACTCCAGCGCCTTGACCCCGTTCTCCGCGACCTCGGCCGTGTAGCCGAACTTGCCCAGCATGTTCAGGGCAAGTTTCTGGTTGATGGCGTTGTCTTCGGCCAGCAGGATGCGCAGCGGGTGCCGCCCGGCAAGCTGGGGATCGAACGCGCTGCGGAACGCCCGTTGCGCACCCGTGTCCACGCGCTTGCCCATGAACACGCTCAGCAGCGCATCGCGCAAGTGGGACGGTTTCACCGGCTTGGTCAGCACCGCGGCGAATTCCGTCCGCTCCCTGTCTTTCACCCGGTCCAGCGTCGTCAGCAGCAGCAGCGGCGTCTTCTCCTGTCCCGCGATCTGGCGCGCCTGCACGGCGAATTCCACGCCGTCCATCTCCGGCATTTGTGCATCGGTCAGGATGACGTCGAAGCGCTCGCCGCGCCGCAGCAGGCCGAGCGCCTCGGCCGGCGCGGCGCAGACCTGCGGCTGCATCCCCCACTTCTGTGTCTGCGCCACGAGGACCCAGCGGCTGGCCTGATTGTCGTCCACAATCAGCGCGCGCTTCTTCTCCAGCACGCCGCCGTCGTCCGGCGCGGCGGCGGCTGCCTGCGGGGCCGCCGGCGCCGTCATCGTGAAGTGGAACGTCGAGCCTTTGCCGGCCGTGCTCTCCACCCACATGCGCCCGCCCATCAGTTCGCACAGCCGCCGGCTGATCGCCAGGCCAAGCCCCGTGCCGCCGTACCTGCGGGTGGTCGAAGCATCCACCTGGCTGAACGCCTTGAACAGCCGGTCCATGCGGTCCGGTGGAATGCCGATGCCCGTATCGCGCACGGAGAAATGCAGTTCGTACCCTTGCGCCCCGCCCGCAGCCGGCGCCGGCGTGGCCTCGACGGCGATGAAGACCTCGCCCTTCTCCGTGAACTTCACGGCATTGCTCAGCAGGTTGAGCAGTATCTGCCGCAGCCTGGTCACGTCGCCGACAACGGCGGCCGGCACACTGTCCTCCAGCCAGTAGAGCAGATCGAGGTGCTTCTCCGTGGCGCGCAACGCCACCACGTCCAGCGAAGCCTCCACGCACTCGCGCAGGTCGAAGGCGCGCTCTTCCAGGTCCAGGCGGCCCGATTCGATTTTCGAGAAGTCCAGGATGTCGTTGATGATCGAAAGCAGCGACTCGCCGCTGCGCCGGATCGTCTCCGCAAAATCGCGCTGCTGCGGCGCCAGGGGCGTGTCGAGCAGCAGGTGCGTCATCCCGATGACCCCGTTCATGGGCGTGCGGATCTCGTGGCTCATGCTGGCGAGGAAGAGCGACTTCGCCTTGTTGGCCGCGTCCGCCGCTTCCTTCTGCATCGCAAGCTGCTCGGCCTGTTTGCCCGCCGTCACGTCGGTGAGGAAGACCAGGACGGCCGGCTGGCCCTCCCAGTCAATCTTCACGGCGCTCAGCAGGCACCAGCGGTCGCTCCCGCCCTTCGTCTGCAGGCGCACGGGCCGCGCGTGCTCGAAGTGTTCGGCCTGCAGGTGCGAGCCGGTGCGGACCAGCGTGTGCTCGCTGTCCTCCGGGTTGAACAGCATGCCGACCGGCAGGCCATTCAGCTCCGAGCGCGAGAACCCCGTGATCCGTTCCGTGCCGGGGTTCGAGTACGCGATGCGGTCGTTCTGCCAGACCACCACGCCCCCCATCGCGTATTCCACCAATGTCCGGTAACGATGCTCGGCCTTCTGGAGTTGCTCCTGCGCCTGGCGGCGGCGCATCATGCTGTACAACTGGAAGGCGATGATCACGGTCTGGAACAGCACAAAGGCAATCGTGCCCCAGACCAGCAGCTCATGCCCCCGGTACACGGACGGCGGCTCGGCGATCCGCACCGCGCCTTCAGGCAGCAGGTTGAGTGGCAAGTGGAACCGCTCCAGGGCCGCGCAGTTGAACATCCATACGTTCGGGCTTTCCATGTCCACCGGGATGTCCCGGACCGCTTTGCCCTGCAGGAACTCCACCGCCTTCTCCGCGGCCCGCCGCCCCTGCAACTGCCCCGACGTCAGACGCCCGCCGCATAACCCCGCCGTCACATAATGCGCCGTCAGCCCGAACACCGGAACACGCGCCGCCGCCATGATCCGGCTGACGCTCTCCGTGGCGGAATACTCCGTCCCCGCGCTGTCGCGCGAGAAGTCGGCATCCAGGACCACCGCATCCAGGGGCGCGGCGCGCAACTGGTTCTCGAGCTCCTCCATGCTCAGCCCCGTCAGCTCGCGGACCGGCATATCCGGGAAGACGCCGGCAATCTCCCCGCGCGCCGTGTCCCAGCCTTCGCGCCCGCTCTCGGTGTCGTCGTGGAGCACCAGCACCTGCTGCATCTTCGGGCAGAGGTGGCGGACCACGCAAATCGTCTCGGCGGGTTCCGCCTTCTTGATCACGCCGGTACAGCGCGTCCGGTCCGCCGCACGCGCAAGCTCGACATTGCTCACCCCGCAGAAAAATACGCTGCTGCCGGCGAACAGCTCCGCGCGCTGCGTGACGAACTCGAAGGCCTCGTCGCCGCTGGCGATCACGGCCTTGATCCTGCCCGAGCGATACTTGCCCTGCAGGTAAGCGGCCGTCCGCTGCAGCGCCGCGTCGCCCGGGCTCCGCTTGCTGTCGAGGTACTCGACATGAACCGCGGACCGCGGGCTGCGTTCCCGCAGGCACTCCATGGCGCCCGCCACGACCAGGTCCGTCCACGCGTCGCCCTGGTGATACGAAGAGAGGATCAGGACCGCCGGCGCGTCAGGCTCCGCGCCGGCGCTATAGCCCAACGACACACAACCCCAGAGGAGCACCCACAGGCACGCCCTTCTCATCGCACCCTCCACTGCCAGCCTTCGAACCGGAGCGGCCAGAGCGTACAGCGGCCGGCACGGCGGCCTTGTCGCGCCTCAGACCCCCCGCGCGGCCCGCTGCCGGCGGTCCAGGAGCAACTGCATGATCGAGAAGTCGTCCTGGAGCTTCTCCTGGCCGCGCAGCCGGCGCACGCATTGCAGCAAGCCGTCCATCGCGCCCTGGCCAAGCGCGCTGAGACGGGTCATCTCCTCGAGGAACTCGGTATATTCCCACATGCGGCCGTTCTGCAGTTGGATCTCAAACACGCCGTCGCTGAACACGAACAGCACGTTGTACGGCTGCAGCTCGCGCACGTAGTTGGCGAACTCGGCCCCGGGAAACGCGCCGACGAGCGGCCCGTTGCCTTCCAGCGCCGAACGGGTCAGCTCGCCCGGCACGTTGCCGCTGAACAACAGCGGCGGCGGATGCCCGCCGTTGGCGTAGGTGATGGTCCCTGCCGAGTGCCGGTAGACGCCATACCAGATGGTGAAGAACATGTCGTGGTTGTCTTCGGAACGGAACACGCCGTTCAGCGCCGCCAGCACGCGCGCCGGGTCCTTGAAGTCCACGCCGGGCAGCGAGTGGGTGCGCAGCAGGTTCAGCACCGATACCGACAGCAGCGCCGGTCCCACGCCGTGATCGGAGACGTCAATCAGGTATAGCGCCAGATGGTCGTTGTCAATCCAGTGGTAGTCGAAGCAGTCGCCGCCCAGCGCGTCCGAGGGCACAAAGCGCCAATCGCTCGTCAACGGCTCGCGCATCGGCTTCGGCAGCAGACTGCGCACGTACTCCGCCGCTTCGCGCAATTGCTCCGCCAGCAACTGCTGGCTCTCGACAATCTTCCGGTGGGCTTCGTCGCGCTGCAGCAGGTTGATGTACGCCTTCGAGTGGTAGCGGATGCGCGCGATCAACTCCAGCTTGTCCGGCAGCTTGACGAGGTAATCGTTCGCGCCCAGCGCGAAGGCATCCGCTTTCGTCTTGGGGTCCTCTTCGGCGCTCAGCATCACGAGCGGGATGTCCCGCGTGCGGCGCTCCGCCCGGAACGCCTTGACCAGTTCCAGGCCGTCCAGCTCCGGCATGACCAGGTCCTGCAGGATCACCGTGGGCTTCAGCTCGAGCGCCTTGGCCAGCGCCTGGCGCGGGTCCTGGCAGTAGTGCAGCTTGATCTCGGGCGTCTGCTGCATCATCCGTGTCAAGGCGCGCCCGACTAACGGGTCGTCGTCAACCAGCAGCACCACGATCGTGTAGTCGGTCATGACGTTGGCTTTGGCGATCATCATCGTGTTCATGAGTCTCAGTGTGCCATGCAGGCACGCTTTCGTCCAGTCTCTCACGTGCCCGCAGTTGTACCGCTACTGTACCGCCGGCGTCTCGCCGGCTGTAGCATGGGCGTCTCGCCCATGCCGTCGTACCGCCGGCGTCTCGCCGGCTGTTCGGGCGGCGCAGATGCCCTCTCCCTCGTGGGGAGAGGGCCGACGTGAGCGGAGCTTTCCGCGGGGTGAGGGGGTGTGAAAGGCGTAGCGCGGCCGGCTTCGTTTCGCGCCAAAGGGGAAAGAGGGACGCGCGGTTCGGGCTTTCCTGATTACGCCGGTGTTTTAGGGAGTTCAGCTCGCACGACCTCAAGTGCACGCCCTAGGTACTTCCGCACAGTTGGCTTCATGTTTCTTGGGTTGTTGTAGCACACGATATGACTCTTACCTGTCCGGCGTAGCAGTTCTGCGAGCCGCGCATCCTGGAACTTTGCCTTGAGGGCGCGCCGTAGAAGGTCCGACCTGATCGCGTTCCATTCGACTTGCAGCATGAACGGGCTGCCAAGATAGGATGCGAGAGAAGGTGCTTTCGAGGCGTTCAGAGTGTGGAAGTCACGTAATACCTGACGCTGGGCGCGTAGGTACTCTGCAACATGGGACCAACGTGTGCCGTCAAGGTCAAACGAACTCGGATAGTAGTTGTCAAGGAAACCGTTGGTGTCGCTGGAACCATTGCAGACGACAACGTTCCAGTAATCGGGCTTCTGTATGGTGCCGGTTCCGGTGATGAGCGATAGCGGAAATTGACTCTGCGCTAGGTGTCTCCGAACGATCATCCTGTGAAATGTGGCGAGTCTCTGAAGGATGACGGAGGGAACATCATGCGGGCAGAGAATGCCAACCTTCTTGCGGTAGCGTTCTCGTATCTGCGAGATCGGTGAAACGAGATCGGAATCGTTGGAGACGACAATCGCAGTGTCGTACTCGCCACTCCTATCCGCTGCATCAAGGAGCATTTGCGCGGCCAAGTTTACGTCCGATCCCTTCTCTTCAAAACGCCTTACGCACGCCATCGCGCCGTACAGAGGCTGGTGCTTCTGGCCGTCGTCGCCATTTAGTTCAGACAGTGGAAACCACTTGGGGTTAGACAGGAAATGCCCCTTGTGCATTCGGACCTCAGGCACCGTCTCAAGGGCGCGCCAATACATCTGCTGGCGGGTAGGCTTCTCCGGATCATCAGGCGGTGCGGATACCCCGGCCGTGAAGAAGTGAAGTTGTTTTGCGTTTGTTCCGGGGAGAACTTTCTCGACAAGCGCCTTCGGGTTCAGCCATTTCCACGGGCTTTCCTCAAGACATCCATGATAGAGGTTGAACCCGTCCACGTACACGAAAGCGTTTTGCGTGCGGCCAACTTGACTCATACGGTCTGCTCCGAAAAAGCCGAAGCCGCCATCGCTGGCGGCTTCGAACCCTACCGCCGAAGCGATAGGGGGAGTTAAGTGCATCGCATGTTAGCAGCGAAGGCCATGTACTCGGCCTCGCGCTGTCTGTCAAGAGAAAAATACTACAATTCCCAGCAAAACGCAAATACAAACCACAGTTAATATGTAAGCAATTAGCATGCCAATGTGTCATGCGTTTTCCACGCGCCGATGGAAAGTCTTAACACTGACCGTTATACGGGCATGCTTCCTCGGGAACCAGTTTCGACGCTTGCCTTCTGCAACTACATCTCGTGGCCACGTGCAGGCGCAGGGTCGCAGCCAACCCGCCCGAACCGGTGGGAACAGAAATTCCCGTGAACTGGATGAACCTAAAGCCCAGGGAGTGGGTCGCGTGATGGCGTCAACCACAAGGAAACGGAACCCCCCCGCCGCCCGCTCCGGCCCGCGTTTCCCACTTCACCTTCCACTCCCCGTGTCGTATGCTCCGGTCATGAATACGAAACCGACGGCGAACGACACGCACATCACGGTGTTCATCTTCCAGGCCGGCAGTCTGCTCTTGTCGAACTGCGACAGACGCCCCGGCACGCTCGTGAACCTCACCCTGCAAGCCGTCTTCTCCGACCGCGGCCTCTGCGGCCTGTCGCTCCTGGCCGGCAACAGTCCCGCGCCGCTGTGCTGCGGCCTCGATGACGCCCGCGACCCCAAGCGGACCGTGCAGCGCTTCGAACGCCTCAAGGATCTGCTCCTCGCGCGCCTGAACGGCCAGCCGGCGGACATGGCGTGGAGCGAGTTCGATCTGCGCGGGGAACCCGCCTTCCACGTGCGCGTCTGGAAGGCGATGCACGCCATCCCCTTCGGCCGCACCGCGACCTACGGCCGGATCGCAAAAGCCGCCGGTTTGCCGCGCGCCGTCCGCGCCTGCGGGCAAGCCTGCGGCGCCAACCCGATCCTGCTCTTCATCCCCTGCCACCGCGTCGTGAGCGCCTCGGGGCTGGGCGGCTTCGGCTGCGGCCTGCAATGGAAGAAACGTTTCCTCGCGCTCGAAGGCGTGGACTGGCGCGCGCTCAATACTTCCGTACATAGTCGAAGAGGCGCTTGATGACCGCGTTGTAGTACTTGCCCTTGGACAGCGACTTCTTGAAGTTGTCCCAATACGACCACTCCGGCACCACGTACACGTACGTCACCCGCGGTTCCATCGTCACGTGGATTTCGCCCTGGTCGTCGGCCACCGCCAACGCTATCTTGCGGATGAACGACGAACGCACCGTGATCTCCTCGACGAAGCTTGTCATGTTCCACCTCGAGTGACAGGTTGTGGGTTTCAGGTGACGAGTGACGAGTGACAAGTAACGACTGACCAATCCGCAATCCGCAATCTGAAATCCGCAATCGGCGCCCCTCGCGTATAATCCCCTCGTCCCGAGGACTGCCGCTGTATGAGCGACGCCGACAAACGCGATGCCCGTCTGCTGTGCCTCATCGGCCTCGGCTTCGCCGCTGTGAGCGGCGCCGCGTGCGCGGTCTCCTTCCACATCCTCGACGAACCGCTGCTGTTGGATAACCGGCTGGCGGGTGTGGCCGTCACCTGCGCGGCTGCGGCGGCGGTCACGTGGTTGTGGGCCGCGGTCAAGCTGGCCCGGAGCTACTTCGTCGCGCGGTGGTCGTGGCGCCGCACTGCCGCGTATGTGCTGCTCGTATGCCTCGGCACGGCGCTCTCCGATTGGGTGTTGATGCAGTTGA
>Ga0315282_10014566_pt1 | contig 11685 bp, 10 predicted proteins | sample YL17G07_20_MG_FD_203693 | JGI IMG/M metagenome (GOLD analysis project Ga0315282, IMG submission 203693) | Sediment microbial communities from Yellowstone Lake, YNP, Wyoming, USA - YL17G07_20 | ecosystem: Environmental > Aquatic > Freshwater > Lake > Sediment | place: USA: Wyoming | collected...
CGTTTCCGTCAATCCAAGAATGGTCTCCTCCGGTTCCAGGTTCTTTCGCGCTGACCGGATCGCTTCTTCGTGGTTGTGCTGAGTCATGGCCGTTCCGCAAACAATTGAGCAGTTGTTCAATCATTAATATAAGAAGGACTTGACGCAAATGTCAAGAGACAGGAAGAATTGCGGCGGTGAGGCGGGCGGATCCCTGCGGGAGCGGATTGCGGTGGGAAAAGTCGGACCTATTTTCCTTTCAGATACTCCTCCTTGAGCTCCTCACTCAAGACTTCATTCATACTCCCCGACCGGTAGCCCTGAAGGTCGAGCGTCACGTAGACGAAACCGAGGGTCTTAAAGTAAGCCACAACCTCCTCGCGGAGTCCGTCCTCGAACAGCCGGCGAAACTCCTGCGGCCCGAGCTCCAGTCTTGCAGTCTTGTCGTCGTGGTGACGGACACGGAAGAAACGAAATCCGTGATCGCGCATGAAGGTCTCGGCTGAGTCCACTTTCATAAGATTTTCCTTGGTTATTCCGAAGCCATAGGGGAAACGGGACGAAAGGCAGGCGAACGAGGGCTTGCCCCAGGTCGGGATCCCGAGCTCTCTTGCCAGCATTCGAACATCGTTCTTTGAGAAGCCGGCCTCCAGGAGTGGAGACCGCACATTCTTCTCCGATTTGGCTCTCAGGCCTGGGCGGAAATCTCCGAGGTCGTCGGTAATTGTGCCGTCGGCGATCCAGTGGATTCCTTCTTCTTCAGCAATCATGCCAAGCTTGCCGAAGAGCTCCGTCTTGCAGAAGTAGCATCGGTCCGGCGGATTCTCCTTGAACTTGAGGATGTCGGTCTCTTCCGTATGAATAATCCGGTAGCGCGCGCCGAACGATCGCGCGAGCTGAATCGCCTCTTCGAACTCTCGTGTTGGGTAGGTCTCCGAGCGACCGATGACAGCGAGTGCTTTGTCCCCCAGAACGTCTGTCGCCACTCGAATCAAAAGCGTGCTGTCGATTCCTCCCGAGAAGCCGATGGCCACGCTCCTCATCTCGGAGAGGATCGATCGCACTGCATCGTATTTCGCTTGCAGTTCAGGGCTCAGCATAGCAGATGATTCAGGTCGTTTGCTTTCTGAGTTCATTCTCGATGACCGGCCGCACCTTTTCTATAGGCATGGGCTGGCCGGTCCACAGCTCGAACGCCCGGGCACCTTGATACAGGAACATTTCCAGCCCGCTGATGGTTCTCGCACCGGCACTGGCAGCTCTTCGTAAGAATGCCGTCTCCATCGGCGTGTAGATCAGGTCCATCACCACCTGGTCGCATCGAAACGCAACATCTGCTGTCAGCGGTGACCGGTCGACCTCCGGCGCCATCCCGAGCGAGGTCGAGTTGATGATCAGGCTCGACGCTTCAACCGCTCGCCTGATATCCCGATCGGCAAGGCCCGCCACCTCTATCCTCGTGTCCGTCCCGAGGGCTTCGCATCGCGCTGCGAGGTTCTCGGCCCGCTGTTGTGAGCGGTTCGCGATGATCAGCTCCGCAGGCGAGTAATCCGCGAGAAGAACGTACGTCACCGCCCGCGCGGCTCCCCCGGCGCCAAAGAGCAGGACGGTTCTGCCGGCGATATGGGTTCGAAGGGATTCAAGAGATCTCGACACGCCCTCGGCGTCTGTGTTGTAGCCGATCAACCGTTCGTCACGATCCGCAACCGTATTCACCGCCCCGATCGCCTTGGCCTCCGCAGTGACATCATCGAGAAGGCCTATGATCCGCTCCTTGTGTGGAAGCGTGACATTGAGCCCCGCGATGCCTCGCTCTCTGAGATCTTGAATCGCGCTGCGCAGCGACTCAAACTTCACATCGTACGCCTCATACTTGCAGTCCAGCCCCAGCGCCGCAAACGCAGTGTTGTGCATCAGGGGTGAGAGCGAGTGTGCGACGGGGTGCCCAATCACGCCAAATTGCTTCACGTATCACCTTACGAATCGGGAGAGTGACGGCCTGGACGCAGAAGCACCGACAAAGATAGCGATCTTTCAGGGCAGGACAAACTTATTTTTTTATCAGGGGGGCAAAATCGCGGTGGGACTTCAGATCGGGATAGTCCTTCTTGAACTGCTTGATCAGGTCCGGTTGGAGCGTGAATGCGCTGGTCAGCGACTGAACTGCTTCCTGATGCTGGTGCAGCAGGATCTGAATCTTTGCCAACGTGTAATGTGCGGATGCCAGATGAGGCGTGAGCTTGATGCACTCCTGGAGAGCGTCGATCGCTTCCTTGATCTCCCCAGTCTCGTAGAGCGTGTCGCCGTAATCGAACCAGGCTTCGGCGTTCGACGGGTCGAGTTTGAGGACCATTCTGTAGCTCTGAAGACACTCGTCGATCCGGCCCAGATTGTATTCGGCATCGCCTCGCGCGTACCATAATTCCGGATAGTCGGAATGGATCGAGAGTGCCTTCTTGTAGTCCAGGAGAGCCTTCTTCGGCTGTTCCAGGGCGTCGAAGCAACAGCCTCGCCCAAAATACGAATCGTAATGATTCTCATCATATTTGATGGCGTTGCTGAAGGCTGCGATTCCGTCCTTGTACAAGCCCAATTCCTCGTAGGCGTTGCCGAGGTTGTGCCACGCTGGGATATCCCCCGGCTCATGCTTGAGAACAGTCTTGAAGCATTCGATGGCATCGTACAGCCGGTCGAGGTTGGCGTAGGCATTCCCCTTGTTATACCAGGCCGACGGGAAATCCTCCTTGATCGCCAGCGCCATCTCGTAGCTCTCGATCGACTTCGAATATTCCCCCTTTCGGTTGAGGACGATTCCGCGGTTGTACCATGCATTGTAGTTGTACGGATCCCGGCTGAGGTGCTCGTCATAGCATTTGACGGACTCCTCCAGTTTCTCCAGGAAATCGTAACAATAGCCCAGCTCGTACCACGCGTCCTGATGTTCCGGGTCCACCTCAAGGATCAACCGGAACGTCGTCACTGCCTCCTCGAACTGTTCCTCCTTTTCCAGCGTCACACCCTTGTGGAAGAGGGCATCCTCATAGAGCGGTTCGAGCTCGAGGGCGGCGTTGAAGGCTGCAAGCGCTTCATTCACGCGGTTGAGATTGTCCAGGGTGATGCCGCGGTTCACGAAGACTTCTGGATCGGTGGGGTTGAGACTCAGCGCCTTTTCATAGCAGGAGAGAGCTTCGTCGTAGTGATACAGGTTGTTCAGGATCATCCCTTTTCGCTGCCATGCGTCGCTGCTGAAAGGCTCAAAGGAGAGCAATCGATCGACAAAATGGAGGGCTTCCTCGAACTGTTCGTGCTCGAAGTAGAACTGGATGATCTCCTCGAGCGCTTCGGTGTTGTTGATGTCCTTCTCGCCGTTTCTCAGCTGCTCGCGAAAACGCCGGAGATCATCGTCCGAGCGGTCGTTTGGCCGCGGGCTGTGCTCGTCATCGTCGAAATGGTCGAAGCCGGCCATAGTCTCCTGCCTCACTCTCTTGAGCAATTAAAGAAAAATTGGCGTGGCTGTCAAGTAAGCGCGACCGCTGGTGCGATGCAGGGTCAGAGGAGCTCAGGGAGAAACGGGTTTTTTGCAATTGATTTTCGACCAATCTTGGGGTATATTTAATACTTTAAAAGTGGCAAGATGATTGCGGAGAACGTAGAATCCGTCAAGAGACGCATCGTGGCAGCGTGTTCGCGCTGCGGACGCAATCCGGCGGACGTTCTTCTTGTCGGCGTCACGAAGACCTTCGGGCCGGAGAAGATCCGGGATGCGATGACGGCCGGATTGTTCGACTTCGGTGAGAACTACGTTCAGGAGTTGAACAAGAAGCGGGAACAGCTCGGGGAGAGCCGCATACGCTGGCATTTCGTCGGCCATCTTCAGAGCAACAAGGCAAGGTACATCGCCGATTACATTCACCTGATTCACTCCATCGACAGTGAGCGGCTGGCAGCGGAGCTTCACAAAAAGGGGGAGAAGGCGGGCCGGGTCGTCGACGTGCTGGTGGAGGTGCACACAACGGACGAGGCGACCAAGTTCGGCGTGGCACCCGAACAAACGACAGAGTTCGTGAAGCAGATTTCGAAGTACGGCCACCTCCGGATCCAGGGGCTTATGACCATGGGTCCGTTCTCAGACGATCCTAACGATTCGCGCCCTTCATTCCGGCAGGTTCTTGAGCTCAAAAGGAGTATTGAACGGGAAGGGATCGAAAATGTCTCGATGCGGCACCTCTCGATGGGCATGAGCCACGATTTTGAGGTCGGCATCGAGGAAGGTGCCACGATCGTTCGCATTGGGACGGTCATCTTCGGCGAGCGAGCACAAACCGGTTGAGCGTCTTCAAGTGATCTCTCACTTCCATGAAAGGCGGAGAGAATGAAAATCACACCGCTTGAGATCAAGAGACAGCAGTTCAAGAAAGTCATGCGGGGGTACGATCCGGTTGAGGTCGATACGTTCCTTGACATGATTTCCCACGAGCTGGAGGAGATTCTCACAAGGAACAAAGAGCTGAAGGACAAGATCATCGAGCTCGAGACGCAGCTCAAAGACTACAAAAATATGGAGAAGACGCTGCAGCAGACGCTGCTGCAAGCGCAGGAGACGAGCGGCAAGGAGATCGCAAACTCCCGCCGGGAAGCGACAATCATCGTTCAGGAGGCCGAGCTGAAGGCATCGCAGATCGTGGATAAGGCGCGTATGGATTTTGCGCGGGTGAAGGAGGAGATTGCCAATCTGAAAGCCCGGAAGGAAAGTATCCTCAGCAGACTGAAGGTGTTGCTGACTTCGGAAGTGGACCTCATCAAGGCTCTCGAAGTCGATGACGACGAGGGCTCAAGACGCGACACGTCCAAAGGGACGGGAAAAGACCATATCGAGATTGATGAGATCCTGAAAAAGCTGTAAGGAGAGATCACAGCCAGCAGATTGCAGGCCAACGAAGGTATTGTAACCCCGACCTTTCCGCCTCGGCGAGCCGAAGGCGAGACGGGCAGGTCGGGGGAATCAGGGAAACGATGACCGACCTCCGCAAACAGATCGATGAATCCGTGAAGATCATCCGGACGAGGACGGCTTCCACTCCGAAGGTCGGTATCATTCTCGGAACGGGCCTCGGCGGCTTGGTCCAGGAGATCGAAAAGGAGGTCGTGATCGACTACCAGGACATTCCCCATTTCCCGATCTCGACGGTGGAGTCGCACCGCGGCAAGCTGATCTTCGGAAGGCTGGCGGGAAAGAGCGTCGTGGCGATGCAGGGTCGTTTCCACTTCTATGAAGGCTACACGATGAAGCAGATCACCTTCCCGGTGAGGGTGATGAAGTTTCTCGGAGTGGACACCTTGTTGATCTCAAACGCCGGGGGGGCCCTCAATCCGCTGTTTCAGCGGGGCGATGTCATGCTGATGGTGGATCACATCAACCTGCTCGGTGACAACCCGCTCATCGGCCCCAACGACGATTCCCTCGGCCCCCGGTTTCCAGACATGTCGGAGCCATACAGTAAGGAGCTGATCGCATTGGCCGAGCAGGCGGCGCTCGATCTGAAGATCAGGGTCCAGAAGGGTGTCTATGTTGCGATGCAGGGCCCCAATCTCGAGACGAGGGCGGAGTATCGCTTCCTACGGACGATCGGTGCCGATGCGGTCGGGATGTCGACCGTGCCGGAAGATATCGTCGCCATCCACATGAGCATGCGGGTATTCGGAGTATCGATCATCACGGACGAGTGCTTCCCCGACACTCTCAAGCCGATAACGCTCGAAGAGGTGATCGCTGTTGCCAACAAGGCTGAACCGAAGATGACAGCGATTATGAAGGAGTTGGTGAGGAGATTGTAGAGAGCAGGGCAGTCTGAAGTTTCAAGTTTCACCTTCCAAGTCGGCGAACTTGAAACCTTAGACCTTCAACTTGAAACTCGTTGTCCATGGTTGGCGTTGGGAAAATCTTGGTGCTGGGGGTGATTGTGATGTTTTTCGACAAGATCCCGTTCCTCGGCAAACTGCCCGGCGACATCCACATCAAGAGAGAGAACGTTGAGTTCTATTTTCCCATTGTGACAAGTGTCGTCCTGAGCCTGGTGCTGAGCGGTATTCTCTGGATCGTTTCCTACTTCACCAGGAAGTAGCTCTGTTGCTAGATTTCAAAACCAAGTGGTTCATTTCACGGTGCTTCGAGAGGTCCGACCGAGATGCTGACGAAAATTCGAATTCGGAACTTCAAGCGGTTTGACGATGTCACGATTGAATTGGGCAAGACTGTCGTATTGATTGGCCCTAACAATTGAAAGACGGCCGGGGGTCACAATCAATCGAAACGACCTTATAACTCTTCCTGTACTGAACGCGAATCTGCTGTGGAAAGATTTACACGTAGGGAGTGTAGATCGGGCAGATGAGTCCCAGCGTACGGAGAACGTACGGATTGATATAATCGTAACCGGGATTTCCAATGATGCTTCGTGGCAATGCGGGCTTGAATTTGACTACGCGAACGAGGAATCATTCTATTGCAGGCCTCTTCGTCTCGGCGAGGGAGAGAAACCTCAGAGAATGGAAGTTCCAAGTGCGGCCAGCGACATCAAGGTGGCATTCTTGCCCCCAATGTCTGGTCTAGCAGCTGTAGAGCCCAAGTGGGAGCTTGGAAGGATTAGCGTTCTGATCGGGGAAGGCCAAACCGCCCAAGTCCTGCGAAACCTGTGCCACCAGATATATGAGAGAGCCAGCGTCGATAGTTCTTGGGAGAACTTGGTTGAGCATATAAGAACACTCTTCGGTGTCAGATTGTTGCCTCCCCGATACATCAAGGAGAGGGGCGAGATCACGATGGCATACGAGGAGAAAAACAGGATTCAGTTGGACCTCTCATCGGGTGGGAGAGGACTCCAGCAAACCCTTTTGTTGCTGGCCCATCTCTATGCGAACCCAAAGACGATCCTACTGCTGGATGAACCAGATGCTCACCTTGAGGTACTGCGGTGACGGCAGACCTATCAGCTGATAACAGAAGTCGCTCAGCGAACGAATTCGCAGATCATTGCAGCAAGCCATTCCGAGGTGGTGCTAAACGAGGCAGCTGGCAGGGATATGGTTGTGGCCTTCGTTGGAAGTCCACACAGAATAGATGACCGGGGCAGTCAAGTGCTCAAAGCGCTGAAGGAGATTGGATTTGACCAATACTACCAGTCTGAACAAACTGGCTGGGGTACTATACCTTGAAGGGTCAACCGACCTAGCGATTCTTCGCGAACTTGCCACGAGGTTAAAACACCCTGTCGCTGCGGTGCTAAACAACGGGCCATTTGTTCATTATGTCGGGAATCTGCCGCAAAAGGCTAGAGATCATTTCTATGCGTTGCGTGAAGCAAAGAATGATCTTTGCGGCATAGCAATCTTCGATAGGTTGGAAAAGGAATTACAGAGTAACGTTCCGCTAGTAGAGGTCATGTGGAAGAAAAGGGAGCTTGAGAATTACGTCTGCACTGAGGAGGTATTGCTCTCCTATGCGCGACGTGATCTTCCTGGTGACCTTTTCGGCCAAGCAGAGGCAGCCCGCCGAGAAATGGCGATGAGGGATTCAATTCGCGAGGTCACACAAGCACTGAAGACCCTTGGCAAAAAGGATCCATGGTCCTCAGACATGAAGGTAACCGATGACTTCCTGGATCCGTTGTTTCAAAAATACTTCGAAAAGCTGGGATTTGACAACCTCTTCCTAAAGAATGATTACTACGTGCTTGCAAGCTTCGTTCCTATAGAAAAGCTTAACTTGATATTAAACGTTTCCAGACAAGCCAAGCCTCTTGATTGATGCGAGAGAAGCAAAATTGCCATTCAAGCAACTGAGAGATAGGATCAACTACCACGAGCTCGAATCAGAGATTCTGAAGTTCTGGGAGGACCAGGGTATCTTTGAGCAGAGCATCAAGGTGCGCGACGGCGCTCCGTCGTTCACGTTCTATGAAGGTCCGCCGACCGCCAACGGTCGCCCGGGCATCCACCACGTGATGAGCCGGACGCTGAAGGACCTTGTCTGCCGGTACAAGACGATGCGCGGCTACCAGGTGCATCGCAAAGCGGGATGGGATACCCACGGTCTGCCGGTCGAGATCGAAGTGGAGAAGATGCTCGGCTTCAAGCACAAAGACGAGATCGTGGCGTACGGCGTCGCGAAGTTCAATGACGAGTGCAAGAAGTCCGTCTGGAAGTACAAGGCCGACTGGGAGGAGATGACGCGGATGATGGGCTACTGGGTCGACCTCGATCATCCCTACATCACCTTCGAGAACAACTACATCGAGTCTGTCTGGTGGGCGCTGAAACAGTATTTCGACAAGGGGACGATCTACAAGGGATTCAAGATTCAGCCATATTGCCCTCGCTGTGAGACGCCGCTCTCATCGCACGAGGTTTCGCTCGGCTACAAGGATGTCAAGGATCCCTCAGTGTATGTGAAGATGAAGGTGAAGGGAGAAGGGAACACTTACTTCCTCGTCTGGACGACCACGCCGTGGACGCTGATCTCGAACGTCGCGCTCGCGGTGCATCCTGAGATCGACTACGTGAAGGTCGAGCACAAGGGCGAGAAGCTGATCCTTGCGCAAGCTCGACTCGGAGTGCTGGGAGACGATTACGCGATCCTTGAGACGTTCAAGGGATCCACGCTGGCCGGGAGAGAGTACGAGCGCCTCTTCTCCTATCATCCGGCGAAAGAAAAAGGGTGGTACGTCGTCGAGGGGGATTTTGTGACAACGGAGGACGGCTCGGGCATCGTTCACATCGCTCCCGCGTACGGTGAGGACGACTCTCAGGTGGGGAAAAAGTACGGGCTGCCGACGATCCACCCGGTGAACAAGTCCGGGGAGTTCGGTCCCGAGGTGACGGACTTCCCCAACAAGTTCGTGAAGGACGCCGATCTCGATATCATCGCGAACCTGAGAAATCGCGGCATCCTTTACAAGAAAGAGACGGTTGTCCATAGCTATCCGCATTGCTGGCGCTGCGCATCTCCGCTGTTGTACTATGCGAGGGAGTCGTGGTACATCCGCACGACCGCCTATGCCCGGCGAATGATCGAGCTCAACAACACCATCCAGTGGATACCGGCGGAGGTTGGGACGGGCCGGTTTGGCAACTGGCTGGAGGAGAACAAGGACTGGGCGCTCTCCCGTGACCGCTTCTGGGGAACGCCGCTCCCGATCTGGATCTGTGAGGGGTGCGGTGAGCGCAAGTGTGTTGGAAGCGTGGCGGACCTCAGGGAAGGGAAGAATGTCCCGGAGCCGCTCGATCTGCATAAGCCCTTCGTTGATGCTGTGACGTTTGAGTGCAGGAAGTGCGGCGGCACGATGCGACGCACGCCTGAGCTGATCGATGTTTGGTTCGATTCCGGCGCAATGCCGTTCGCGCAGTGGCATTACCCGTTCGAGAACAAAGGGACCTTCGGGAGCGGATATCCCGCCGACTTCATCTCGGAGGGGATAGACCAGACGCGCGGCTGGTTCTATACGCTGCATTCGATCGGCACCTTCCTCTTCGACAAGCCCGCGTACAAGAGCGTTCTGGTGAACGAGCTGATTCTGGACAAGCAGGGCCAGAAGATGTCGAAATCGAAGAGGAACACGGTCGACCCGGTTGAACTCATCCGCAAGTACGGCGCGGATGCCACCCGCTGGTACCTGGTCTCGAACAGTCCCGTCTGGCGGGCGACGCTGTTCGATGAAGCAGGGGTAGCCGAGGTGCAGCGCAAGTTCTTCAGCACGCTCGTGAACACCTACGCCTTCTTCGCCCTCTACGCAAACGTCGACGGCTTCGAGAACAAGGAGGCAAGAATTCCGGTCTCCGAGCGTGCGGAGATCGACCGTTGGATCCTGTCCGAACTGAACTCGCTCCTGAAGAATTTCAAGGAATGGATGGATCAGTACGATGTGACCCGCGCAGCGCGGGCTGTGAGCGATTTCACAATCGATCGACTTTCCAACTGGTATGTTCGCCGTAATCGCCGCCGTTTCTGGAAGAGCGAAAAAGGGAAGGACAAGACTGCCGCGTATCAGACCCTTTCTGAATGCCTGGTGGCCGTCGCGAAGCTCGCTGCGCCGTTCGCGCCCTTCCTAGCTGAGGAATTGTATCGCGACCTGAACGCTGTGGCCGGATTGGAGCCGGCACCGTCCGTGCATCTCTCGGTGCTCCCGGAAGCGGACGAAAGCGCCATCGATGCGGAGCTCGAAGGGCGGATGGAGCGTGCGATCAAGATCGTGGGGCTCGTGCGGGCGATGCGGATGAAATCGAACCTCAAGGTGCGACAGCCGCTGCGGAAGATCATTCTCCCGATCGCGAACGAGCGGGACCGGGGAGCGGTGAAGCGGATGGAGGACGTGATTCTGGAAGAGATCAACGTCAAGCAAATCGAGTATGTGACGGACGAATCCGGCATCGTGCGCAAGAAAGCCAAGCCGAATTTCCGGTCGCTGGGCCAGAAATTCGGGAAGGCGGTTCAGCCGGTGGCTGCAAGGATCCGGGAGTTCGGCTCGGAGGAGATCAACGAGCTCGAGCGCGCCGGTACTCTGACCATACCCATTGATGGATCGCACTACACCATCGGGAGGGAGGACATCGAGGTCCTTCATGAAGACATCAAGGGGTGGATGGTCGAGTCCGACGGGACGATCACGGTGGCGCTCGATACGGAGCTTGACGACGAGTTGATCGATGAGGGCCTTGCCCGGGAGTTTGTCAGTCGAATACAGAATAGGCGAAAAGAGGCCGGGCTTGAGGTGACGGACCGCATCAAAATCTACTACAAAACAACGGCCCGGCTGGACGCAGCGCTCGGGCGAATGGCGGCCTACGTCCGGCAGGAGACGCTTGCCACGGACGTATCGAGTTCGCCGCCGCAGGGCCTCGCTCTGGTCGAGGAGGACGTCAACGGCGAGAGGGCTTCCATCGGTATTCAAAAAGCTTATTGACTCTGAAGTATTAACTCTACAAGTTTGCACGACCTCGGAGCGTTCACGCCGGTGAGGCTGTTGGGACATTTCGAGGGGATCGGCAGATGCCACATTCCAGGAGACGTGTCATGGCGAAGAAAAGGAGAACGACGAAGAAGATAACGACGGCGAAGCCGCCCGCCCGGTTGAAAGCCAAGCGCGTTACGAGCGTCAGGCAAGTGAAGCCGAAGGCGGCGCCTGCACCTGTCAGAGCGCCTGGAGCACAGAGGGGCTATAGCAAAGCGGAGCTGGCCCATTTCAAAGAAATCATCCTCGAAAAACGAAAGGAGATTCTCGAAGAGCTTGAGGCTCTCAAGTCCACGATGATGGATGTGCAGACGGGGGAGTACGTGACGGAGAACTCGACCTATTCGCTGCACATGGAGCAGGGCACGGACACGATGGAGCGGGAGAAGACGTTCCTTTTTGCTTCCAGGGAGGGGAAGTTCCTCAACTACCTCGATGACGCGCTGAAGAGAATCGAAAAAGGGGAGTACGGCTTCTGCACTGACTGCGGCAATCTTATCGACAAGGAGCGGCTGGAAGCGGTACCTCATGCCCAGCTCTGCATCAAGTGTAAGCTGAAACGAGGGAAGTAAGTGAGCGAGCGTGGTCAGGCGTTCATAGCCTCGTCCCGCAACGTCGCCCTCTGACATGTGCTATGCGAGCTCTTTACGTTACCGGTGTCGTCATTGTTCTTGATCAGGTCACCAAACTCCTGATCAAAGGA